>OIYD01001840.1_pt1 | contig 11512 bp, 9 predicted proteins | sample 1588141 | NCBI WGS metagenome assembly OIYD01 (sample SAMN03283259) | human gut metagenome | biome: human-associated habitat; material: feces | host: Homo sapiens | place: USA | collected 2013
GGCTACCTGTCAGCCAAATAACCAAACAAGTGCTGCTATTTTTTAACAACCTGTTCCACGATACCATCAACTAAAAGTGTTTGTATCTGTTCTAATTCTTCATCTTCCCTGAACTGTTCCAGGCAGGTCAACACAAAATATAGAGATTTAATCAATACAGTGTGAGGAACGGTAAACTGTACTCCCATTTGCTGCAACATTTCCAATATGCGGATATCATTGTACATATGATTACTGAAAATATCAGGGGACAACTTCCGTTGCAGATAATCCATTATGGATAAATCAATCTGCGACAGGATGGGAGAAGTAATGATTCCGGTAAGACTCATCATAATGACGTCTTTGGTTAAAGCCTTTTGCGTAGGATAATGCTTCTTCTTCACCACTGTTTCAATATTTTCAAAAAGTTTCTGCTGTAATTGAAAGTTGATTTCGATATACAGGTGTTCCTTGCTGGGATAAAACGCATAAAAGGAGCCTTTGGAAATATTGGCGGCAACAGCTAAATCATCAACAGTCACTTTCTTTAATCCATGCAGGGAAAAAAGTTTTTCGCCTTCGGCCAGTAGTTTATCACTAATAAATGCTTTTTCTTTTTCAGTAAAGCGCGGCACTTTTATCACCTCCTAGTGACTAAATGTTCAATATAGTCATATAGAATATATCACTTATGGTCCGCATTGTCAAGTATTATCTAAAGTAATTAAAAAAAATGCCACAGTGCCCTAGCGATTTCCTGAAAAAAAGCGCATTGTGTGATAAGCCCGGCAAAAAATAAGATGATATAATGTGAACATCAAATACAGGAGGTACAACAATGTACGCATGGGAAGCAATCGAACAATCCTTAACATTTATCGAGGAACACTTAACAGAAGAAATTTATACGGAAGAACTGGCAAATATCGCCGGCCTGTCCCCTTTCTATTTTCAGCGTTTGTTCAAGCGGCTGGTAAATAAACCGGTTCAGGAATATGTGAAGCTCCGCCGCCTGGCAAAGGTGATTGAAAATCTGGGTAATACCGAACAGAGAATACTTGACGTTGCCCTGGACTATGGCTTTACAAGCCATGCAAATTTTACGCGGGCCTTCAAGGAAACGTATGGAATCACACCCGAAGAGTACAGGAGAGATTTACCAATGCTCAACACATTCGACAAGCCGGAAGTTTCCATGAATTACGTCTTAGTAGATGAAGGGGTTCCGCTGGTGGTAGGAAATATCGTCTTGGAAATCCAGAGAAAAACGTTGACGGAACCGGAAGTTTACCTCGGCTTTGAAACTAAAGTCCGTATTTCCGAACAGATTCCGGCTGGTGAAAGCACAGGTGTAGATGTGCCGGGACAGCTCTGGAAACGCTACCATATGGAGAAGACGTTAATCGCAGAAGACGTCGATGCTAATGTGGAAATGGGAATGTCCCATACGGAAGATACGGCACAGGGCCTTTTCACGTATTTTGCGGGAGGTCTTGTTCGAAATATCCCGCATAAACAGCAGGGAGACTTTGTAAAGAGAGAACTCCCTGCGGGAGAATACATCGTTTGCAGGATTGAAGCAGAAAGTTTTGAGGATTTGGTAACGGTTGCCTTGAATCAGGGTGGAAAATACCTTTTTGGTACATGGCTGCCGCATCACAGCTTAACAACGGAGCCATTCTCAGCAGAAAAGTATTATCGTGACCTAAAAGATATGGCCTGTATGGAAATTTGGGTCAAGCCCTTACCGTTGGAAAATAAAAGATAGGAGGGATATTGGGATGGATTGGAATATGCTTTATACAAACGGCGATGCTCCATCTCTGAAGCAAATAGCGGAGTATATTGACAATCCGTTATGGGCAGAGTTTGACAGCCGCATCCGGTCCGCTTACCGGATTGAGCCTTATATGGATTACAGCCGCTGTTCCATGCAGCCAGGCTGGAATATTAAATACAAGAAAAGCGGGAAATCTCTTTGTACCTGTTACCCAATGCAGGGTTATTTTATCGCTCTTGTGGTGATAGGAAGCCGTGAACTTACGGAGGCAGAATTATTAATGCCGTTATTTTCTGACTATGTGCAGAAAGTATTCAGAGATGCAAAAACTGGTAACGGACAGAAATGGCTGATGTTAGAAGTACGGGATAAGGAGATTATGAATAATGTTTTTGAACTGATAAATCTTAGAAAGAGGAGTATATCGCCTTAGGAATTTCTTAATCATTCATTTACCATTCCATAGAAAATCAATTATCTCAAATTAAAAAATTGCCTGCTCATCAATGGTATGCTTAAACTGCCTGATAGAGCAGGCAATTTTTATATGAAAGGAGGTAATTTTAGGGTATGGAGGTGGCTGTGAGAAAGAAGTTAAGACGGATTTTTACAATAATGGGAACAACAGCACTGATTTTTACCATAACAGCCTGCGGGAACCGCATGGATGCCATGCAGCCGGATTCTTCCTATGTTGCAGACTTTTTTGATATTCCGGACTCAGTGACAGGAATCGAAAGACTTCTGCTCAAAGATGATATGGCCTATATGTGCTGTCTGGAGGAAGATGGCACGTCCTATCTGGCAGCAATGAACATTGATGACGGTAAATTTTTGAAACAGAATCTGGAGCTGGACGCCTCGGTTTCGCTTCTGGATTTTGGCTTTGCCCCGGACAACAGTATCTGGGCGGTTTGCCTGGAACAGGCCGGTGTCTATAGTTTAAGGAAATTTGACAACAGCGGTTCACTGGTTCAGTCGGTTGACCTGGCAGGTGTGATGGACACCTCAGTCATATCGGCAGTTGGAAGAGATTTGTTCCTCAGCATTGATAGAGAGGGAAATATCTGTGTGGCTGCTAAAGGCAGAAATACGCTGGTCTATCTGTTCGACAATAACGGCAGTTTCTTATTTTCTCTCGACTATGAGGGAAATCTTATGACAACCACAACGACTGCCGGGGGACAGATTGGTATTTGTGCAACTTCCCCGGACCGTATGAACTATGACCTGCTGACAGTGGACATGAAGAGCCGGGATTGGAGTAAAGATAAAATCTATCTGGGCGCAACAGCAGGGCTGTACGGAGGTGTGAACAAAGATTTCTATCGGTTTGATTCTTCGGTTTTATATGGTTATGCAGCGGGCGCGCAGGAGGGCAGCCCGGTCTTTAACTGGTCGGATATGGGACTTGGCACATCAGAGGTTCATCTTGGAGAATGCACGGACGGGCGTTTTGTGGTCCTGGCAGCCTCATCTAATCAGACTGAGGTATTATCGTATGAAATGGCGGTTCTGACCAAGGGGGCGGATGAGAGGGAGATTTTGAGTATGGTGAGCCTGAGCGCGACCCCCGGCCTTGTCCAGGCCGTATCTGATTTTAACAAAACAAACGACAGGTATAAGGTTGAGCTGACAGAGTATTTTCCGTATGCGCAGAATGTGACTGACGAGGAATGGGATAATGCCATTATAAATCTTAATACACGTATCATCTCCGGCGATATGCCGGATATCCTGGATATGAGTCATTTGTCTGTACAGATTTATCAAAGCAAAGGGCTTTTAGAAGATCTCTATCCATATATGGAACATGATCCGGAAATCAGGAAAGAGGATTACTTTGAAAATGTCTTTGAAGCTATCAGCCTGGATGGAAAGCTGCCCTATCTTACGGACGGAGCAGCCATATCCACTATGCTGGCCGGTGAAGATATTGTGGCTGGAAACGATGGCTGGACCATTCAGGAGCTGGAAAAGGTCCTTGATACTTACGGAGCCAATTCCATAAACAATCTGTCTGGTGCTTCCTTCCTGAAAATCATGCTTCAGACAGATGGCAGTTTTATTGACTGGAATTTGGGCAAATGCTCTTTTGATTCACCTGAATTTGTAAAAATGCTGGAATTTGCCGGCAAAATACAGGAAAGCAGCCAGAACAGCTTTGGAGGAACGGAGATGAGCGAAAGCTATGCAGCAGCCTATGAGACTGTGCTGAGCGTTTACCACATCACCCGGTACAGAAATTACTACAACGGGAACCTGAGATTTCTTGGACTTCCCGGAGGCGGCGGTGAGTACCACGTAATCAAACCGGAAGTGAAGGTTGGAATCTCCTCGTCCAGCTCCCGGAAGGAAGGGGCATGGGAATTTGTCAGAACACTATTGACAGAGGAGCATCAGATGTCATGTATGATGCTTCCGATTCATAAGAGGGCGTTTGATAAGATCACGCAGGCGGCGGTGGATGGAAAATCTGTCTGGACATGGATTTACGAAGACGGCAAGGCAACAAAAGAAGATGTGGAGCTGACAAAGCAGCTTTTAAACAGCGCAGCCTATGTGGAGAATGACAATCAGACACTGGAATCACTGATATTAGAGGAGGCCCGGGAATATTTTTCAGGGGCCAGGAGCGCCCTGGAAGCGGCTGAAAGAATTCAGAGCCGGGCCAGTCTTTATATCAATGAACAAATGTAAAAATTTTATATGCAAAGGAAAGGATCCAAAACTATGAAAAGACAGCTTATGAAAAAAGGAATGATGGGGATATATGCAGCTATCTGCGCGGGGATGCTTTTGGTTACCGGCTGTGCAGAGACAAATGCAAAAACGGAAACAGAAAGAATTGAAGCGACAGAGAGACAGGAAAGTAATCCTGTAATTACTGCCAGTAAGGAGGAGAAGGCGGAGGTCCCTGAAAAGCAGGAGGAAGCGGTCCAAAATGATTCGTCTCTGCAAATTCAGGATGATGCCGGGAATGGGGACTCAGATACAATGGATACGTTTGCAGATGCGAATGACATGATGAAGTCTGCTGATTTGAGCGGTACAGCCGGCGAATGCTCGGATACCGGGTGCGTGATTAATACATCGCCCTTTGCGGACGGCACTTCATCTTCAGGAGATGGGGGCAGCATGACGGTTACTTATACAGAAGACACAGTATTTCAAAAGGGAACCGTGAAATCGGATGGCAGCAGCTACTCTTTGGAGGACAGTGAAAAAGACAGGATAGGGGACAGTGATTTTGTACTGTGTTTCGGGAAACAGCAGGCGGACGGTTCTTACCTGGCAGACAGAATCATTATGATTGTGTTCAATTAACCTGATAGGAGATGATACAGCTATGCGTTTACATATTGGGGAAAAAATAAGAGAACAAAAGGCCATGCTTATTTCCGGAAAGAAATACAGGCCCCTCATAGAAGACCGTGTGCAGCGCATGGCTGTATATCTTATGATTGGATTTTTTACATTCATGTTAGTATGCACAATTATTTCCCGTGTATCGTATTCCTTTACTACCGCCCATGTTTCGGTAGCTTCGATGGCAGGCAAAACGCTGATGAACAGGGCTGAATTGGAGGGGATTATCTATGCGTCATCGGAGAAAGGGATTAGTCTTCCGGATGGCCTTAAGGCCGTTTCCGTCAATGCAGGGAAGGGCAAATCAGTAGAAAAAGGCGAAGCGCTGATAGAATTTGATGTCCCTGCCGCAGAAGAACGGATTAAAAAACTGGAAGAAGAAATCCGTATCCTTAATCTTAAATTGGATATTTCATCAAACAATGGCGGCAATGATGTGATTGAGGCACAGCGTACGCTGGAGGATGCCAAAAAGGCGTATGAGCGGATTGCTGCGAAGTATGCCAGGGCAGAGATGCGGCTGAAAGAAGATTATACAAAGCTTGAAGAAACACTGGCGGATGCGGAAAAGAATCTTATTAATAAGGCAGAAGCGCTTGTGAAGGAAGCGAGGGAAAACCTGCAAAATGTAAGGGAGGACGCGGAGGACGCCATCCGTGCCGCAGAACAGGCGCTGGATGAGGAATCAGAAAATCTTGATGATTCAGAGGATAGTTATCAGCAGGCATTAGAAGCGTATGAGCAGGCGAAAGATGAACTTAATATGGCAAATCAGAGAGTCAGCGAAATAAAGGAAGCGATTGCAGGGAAGCAGCCGGATGATGCCACGGATTATACGGAGGAGCTGAAGGAGGCGGAGGAGGAACTTTCCATTGCGCAAAAGGCATTTAACCAGGCCAAAAAGGAACTTTCAAAAGCAGACTATAACTCATCGTCCTATGACAGGGCAGACGATAACCTGGATTCCATCAAGCGAGGCTGGAAACGTAAAATTGATAAAGCCAAAGATGCTCTTTATAAAGCAGAAACAGTGCTGGAAGCAGTCAGGGAAGGAAAAGATTTTTCAACTGAGTCTGCAGTCAGTGAGGCCCAGGCTGCTATTGATACTGCAAGAGAAGCGTTAAACCGTGCCCGGCGTGAGTCAGAGGATAACCAATATTCTGAGGAGGAAGAACTTTATGCTGCGGGAAGGGCAGTTGAGACCGCGCAGGCAGCATTGGAAGATGCCCGGAGACAGGCTGAGGTATTGCAGAAGGAAGGTGAGATTGACAGAATTACCTGTGAATCTGAGCGGTCAGATAAAGAGAAATCGCGTGCTGCATTACAGGAAATTCTGGATAATGGGGGACGCCTTTTGGCTCCGGCCCCTGGAACGGTGGTGAGGACGCTGGAACGCGGGGATAAAACAAAGGAGGGGGAAGATGCAGTCATTCTTTCCTCTGCTGACAGAGGATTTGTTTTTGAAGGAAAACTGGATAAAGATTCAGCGCGCCGCTTTTCAGCCGGGGACAAAGGAGAGCTTCATTACAAATTGGATGGAAGCACACAAAAAGCAGATGTGGAGATTCATTCCATCAGCACGCCGGACGAGTCGGACCAGGTTTTAGTAACTGCGGTTCTGCCGGAGGGAGATTATACTTCCGGTATGCCGGCACAGCTTTTTCTGAGCAGAAAGAGCGAGACGTATCAAAATTGTCTGCCTCTTACCGCACTCAGAAGTGATTCCGGCGGAGACCACGTATTCGTACTCCGCAGACAAAGCTCCGTACTGGGAACAGAATGGGTCATTGCAAGGGTAGATATAACAGTAAAGGAAAGAGACAGTCAGATGATGTATGTTGACGGCGCGCTTACGTATTCGGATCAGGTAGTTATAAGCTCAAATAAGATCATATCGGAAGGAGACAGGGTCCGCATTGAAAATTAACAGGTTTGCTCATTACCGGGCGTTGATAATATCAGCAATACTGGCAGCAGTTCTTTGGAGTTTCGCTTGTTCTTTCTATAGTACGGCCATCAGTCACTGCACCAGTGTTGGAATTAAATGGGAAAAGGGCGGTGTCAGCCCCTCAGAGCTTATCAGGCAGCAGACGTATGCAAGGCAGGATGGAGCAGGAAACCAGCCGGAGGTCACCTTATGGCAGATATATCCGGAACAGGAGATAATGGCTTCAGATAAAAAGGAGATGAAGGCGGATATAGTTGCCGCCTTTGGAGACTGCGGGGATGTTGTCTCCTCCATGCTGGCTGACGGAGCTTATCCGGCCAGATCGGATGCCTCTGGCTGTGCCGTCAGTACCGGTCTGGCATTCTCCCTGTGGGGGAGTATTAATGTGATTGGGTTGCCGGTAAAGGTGGAAGGAAAGCGGTTCTATGTCCGCGGCATATTTGAGGAGGAGGAACCAAGGTTATTCTTACAGGCGCAGGCGGAATCGAAAGAACCCTTATCCAATATGCAGCTGACGTTTACAGGTCCGGGAGCAGGGGAGAGGGCCGGTCAGTATCTCTCATCGGCAGGTTTTCCGGAGGGACGGATCCTTGACCTGACATTATTTGCATGGGTACTTGGCATGATACTCCGGCTCCCTGCGATCATTCTGGCAATTGGTATACTTGGGCGCGTGACCAGGCATGGGAAAAGGCTTTGCCGTTATCCCCTACTGCTGGCTGTTTATTTTTTAATCGCTTTCGGTATATTGGCCGTATTATGGTTTTGTATGGATCTGCCTGAGTTTCCTTCCGAGTTTGTCCCCACAATGTGGTCTGATTTTGAGTTCTGGGGAAATCTGTTTCAGGAGCAGGGGAAAAATATGGTCTCCTGGATGGCGGCCGGGCCTGCCTTCCGGGATATGGAGCTTTGGACCTCGTCATTTATGGCAGTGCTGCTTTCTGTGTGTGCCTCTGCCTTTACGGCAGCCGCAGCAATGCTGGTATCCATACGCTCTTACAAAAGAATGATGTTCTATTGTGCGGCATATACACTGACACTTTGCCTGATTTCATTCAAGATAGCCTCTGCTCACAATATGACCTTTTGCAAAGCGATGTATCTTCTGCCATGTCTTTGGATATGTGTGGATTTTCTCTTTTACTGTCTGAAAGAAACACTTGCCGCCGATGTCCGTGAAGGGAGGATTATGGATGAAGAAAAAACGTGAATACAGTGTTCCGATCCGGGAACAAATGGTACCATGGCTGTTTTTGCTGCCGAGCCTGCTGTTCGTGAGCATTATGGTGCTGATTCCTATGCTGGACGCTCTGCGCCGTTCCTTTTTCCTGGCTGCCGGTGACCGGTTTGTGGGATTTCAAAATTATCTGTCAGTCTTGAGGAACCATGCGTTTCAGCTGGCGGCAGCTAATACAGCCAAATTTATCTTAGTCTGCATACCGCTTCTGTTACTCTTTTCCCTGGCTGTTTCCCTGATGCTGGCCTCCTTCAGGGAAAAGCGCGGCATTTTCAAGACCTCGTTTCTTGTACCCATGGCGGTTCCCGTTGCTTCGATTGTTCTTTTGTGGCGTGTGATTTTTCATAAAAATGGACTTCTCAATGCATTTACTGCACTTTGGGGTTTGGTTCCGGTTGACTGGATTGGAAGTAAGGCCGCCTTTGGCGTGTTGGTGTTTGCTTATCTGTGGAAGAATTTCGGATATGATATGGTGCTGTGGCTGTCAGGACTCAGCGCCATAAATCCGGCATTATATGAGGCGGCTCAGATAGACGGCGCCGGAAGCCTCCAGCGGTTTGTGAGGATTACGCTTCCCAATCTTATGCCCACATTATTTACCATTACCGTGCTGTCGCTGCTCAATTCCTTTAAGGTGTTCAGGGAGGCTTATCTGATTGCGGGAGGTTATCCGGATGACAGTATTTACATGCTTCAGCACTTATTCAATAACTGGTACGGCAATCTGGATGTGGATAAAATGTGTGCCGGAGCTGTGATGATGGCAATTCTGGTATTTATTTTAATACTACTGCTGCAAAAAATTATGAACAGAGGAGATAGGATATGAAAAAATGGCTTCTTGGCTTGCCCCTTGTATTGATTTCGGTCTTTATATGGCTGCCTCTTTGGATGCTGATATCCGGTACCTTTATGGGAGGGGCAGAGCTGTCTGAAAATCTTGCGCCTGTCCTGGAGGGCAGGGGAGGAACGGCTGTATGGCCTGTAATGGCGCGTTATCCGACTCTGGCGGCATATGTGGAACTATTATTGGATACGCCCCAGTTTTTTACGGTATTCTGGAATTCCTGCAGGCAGGTTTTTCCAATCATACTCGGCCATGTCCTTTTGGGCGCACCTGCGGCATGGGCATTTGCAAAGTTTCATTTTCGCGGGAAAAAGATACTCTATACCTTGTATATTGTCCTGATGCTGATGCCATTTCAGGTGACCATGGTTTCCAGCTATCTTGTTTTGAACAAACTGGGCCTGATTGATACCGTGTGGGCAGTCATACTGCCCGGTGCGGCATCAACGCTTCCGGTATTCATCATGACACGTTTTTTCATGGACATACCGGAGGCGGTCATGGAGGCGGCAGCCGTGGATGGGGCTTCCTCATTTCAGACTTTTTTACGATTTGGGCTTCCGCTGGGAGCGCCGGGCATTCTCTCGGCTGTGGTATTGGGCTTCTTGGAATACTGGAACGCAATAGAAGCGCCTCAGGCATTCTTAAAAAACCAGGCGCTCTGGCCGCTGTCATTATATATGTCAAACATCACGGCGGATAACGCCGGGGTATCATTAATTGCGTCACTGATTACACTGATGCCTCCTCTTTTGATATTCCTGTCCGGGCAGAAATATCTGGAGCAGGGCATTATATCTTCCGGAATGAAAGATTAACACAGGGGATTAATATATGGAAAACAGGAATTTTGCAGGCGATCTGCAGATAAGCAAAGTGAATAAATGGTATCCGGGCGATGTTCATGCTGTTAAGGATATGGATATGGAAATAAAGAGAGGGGAATTTATAGTATTTGTAGGCCCTTCCGGCTGCGGAAAGACAACGCTGCTGCGCATGATTGCAGGACTTGAGAGTATAAGCAGCGGCGAGGTCATTATGGACGGCAGGACTGTGAACCAGGTTCCGCCAAAGAACCGCGATATTGCCATGGTATTCCAAAATTACGCCCTTTATCCCAATATGAAAGTAAAAGATAATATTGCTTTTCCCCTTAAAATGCAGCATATCGGCAAAACGGAAAGGGAGAAAAGGGTAGCAGAAGTGGCGCAAAAGCTGGAGCTGGATGCTCTGCTTGAAAGGAAACCGGGGGCCTTGTCCGGCGGCCAGCGCCAGCGTGTTGCCCTTGCGCGGGCCATGATAAGAAAACCCGGACTGTTTCTCATGGATGAGCCGTTAGCCAATCTCGATGCGAAGCTCCGCACAGAAATGCGCCGGGAGATTATAACGCTCCAACGGGAGCTGGGGGTAACAACCATATATGTCACCCATGATCAGACGGAGGCAATGACGATGGGGACGCGCATCGCCGTAATAAGCGGCGGTGTTTTACAGCAATTTGGAACACCGCAGGAAATATATAGAAATCCGGCGAATCTGTTTGTTGCTGGGTTCATAGGCTCACCCAATATGAATGTGTGGGACACAGAGCTTATTTCAAATAACGGACAACATTATCTGACCCTGGGAAATGCCCGTATTCCGATGGGTAAAAGCGGTCTGGCCGCAAGAGGACTGCAGGGGCCCATTAAGGCAGGTATCCGTCCCGAACACATTGTGCCGGCGGCACCGGACGATCCTCATGCAGTGCGGATGAAAATCAGCATTTTAGAAAATACCGGGCGTGAAGCGGCAGTTTTCCTCACCGGGGCTGATATACCGGATATGACGATGGTAACAGGCGCGGATTTCTCAGGCCGGGCCGGGCAGGAGGTATATATTCGGCTAAAGCCGGAAAAGATACTTCTATTTAATACAGAGACAGGATGTGCATATGGAGATGTTTATGTATAGAATATATTCAACAGGGATAGAAACTGCGGCTGCATCAGCGATACTGATACCGATTCTTTTTTTATATCAAATATTTATATTTCATAACATAAAAAAGACGGCGGCCTATATTATTTTTATATTATATTTGACTGCAATGTGCCTGTTGGTGGGGTTTCCCTGTGTGACAGGAATTAAAATCGGTTGGTCTTATAATTTTATTCCTTTGTATGGTATGCTGAACGATATAACTAACAGCTATCTGAATGTTTTGCTTTTTATCCCATTAGGTATATTTGTTCCATGCTTATGGCCCGAATACAGAAGCATGATGAAAACAGTGGGCTTGGGCCTGATGACATCACTGGGTATTGAAATACTGCAGATATTTACCTTTCGCGCAACCGATATAAATGA
>OIYD01001851.1_pt1 | contig 11458 bp, 10 predicted proteins | sample 1588141 | NCBI WGS metagenome assembly OIYD01 (sample SAMN03283259) | human gut metagenome | biome: human-associated habitat; material: feces | host: Homo sapiens | place: USA | collected 2013
GTTCAGCGGTATATCGCAAAAGGATTATGATGATTTTTACTCCCTGGCCAATGAAGTGTTCACCGGTGCCTTGCGGCGTTTTGACGGAACACAGAGCTTTGAGGGTTTTTTATATGCCTGTCTTTTCAACAGAATCAAGACCGAATTTACGAAGAGAAACAGGGAAAAGAGAAAGACGGATACCCAGTCCGTTTCGCTGGATACGCCTGTTGGCGATGGGGAAAGCGTGCTGGGCGATATGCTGGAATCGGATTTTAATATGGAGGCCGAACTGGAAAAAAAGGAACCGGACTTACAGAATACATGGATAGGGCAGTTCCTGGAAGAGCTGTCCGGCGTCCAGAAGAAAATCGTACACATGAAGCTGGACGGGCTGACAAAGGCAGACATTATGGAACAGCTCCATATCAATGAACATACCTATAGCAGCAATATGAAGAAAATAAAGAATTTTGACAGGAGCCGGGTCCTTCACAGACATAAGGAACCTGAGCTGGCAAACGTGCGGGAGGGAAAATTAATGAATAAAGTGATATCTCAGACAGCCGAGAAAAGCAAACCGAAAAATTACCAGGTGTATGCCATCATCCAGAGAATGTATGATTACTCAATCCGCCTGGATCATCCTTTGCAAAGGGAATCCGAACAGTGGAGCAACGTAATGAAGGGAAATCTGATTTCCGATATTTTACAGGATAATCCCATACCGCCCCTGGTTTTTGCAGAGCAGGTGATTGACGGGGTGGTCATCATCTGGGCGATTGACGGGAAACAGCGCTGCTCCAATGTGGAAAGCTTCCGGAGGAACGGCTTCCGAATCAGTAAAAATGTGGAAAGATATCAGATTAAATATCAGACAGCCGCAAGGGATCAGGAGGGTAACATCATTTTTGATGATAACGGGCTGCCCCGCTATGAAGTGAAGGAATGCGATATCCGGGGCAAATGCTATGCGGATCTGCCGGAAAAATTACAGCAGAATTTTAATGAATACAACTTTGAGGTGACGCAGTATTTAAATTGCAGCAATGAGGATATTGAATACCATATCAGGAGATATAACGCATCCAAGCCCATGTCGGTGGCGCAGAAGGGGATTACGCACCTGGGAGAGCAGTATGCAAGGATCGCAAAGGCCATAGCCGGGAAACCGTTTTTCAGGGATAAGGGAAATTACAGGATTTCGGAGTTTACAAACGGCACAATGGACAGGGTGATCACGGAAAGTGTGATGGCGATCAATTTCCCCGGGGACTGGAAGAAGAAAAATGAGGATATCTGCACATATTTAAAGGAAAATGCAAAAGTGATCCACTTCAACATTTTTGAGGAATATATAGACAGGCTGGATGAGGTAATTACGCAGGAAACAGCGGAAATGTTCAATTCCAGGGATTCCTTCCTGTGGTTCGGCCTGTTCCGCCGTTTTACCAGGGCGGGAATGGAGGATGAATGCTTTATCCGGTTTATGAAGGAGTTCAAAGACAGGCTGCATGGCAGGAAGGTGGACGGCGTTTCCTTCGATGACCTGAACGAAAAATCAACAAAGGATAAAAATATCGTACATCAGAAAATGAATCTGCTGGAATCGCTGATGGATGAATTTTTGCATATCACACGGGAGGAGACTGTGGAGAAGTTCGTGGTGAAGAACGCAAGGCTGCAAAGCTTTATCGGAGAATTCAACCAAAGCGATATCGTGAAGGTAATCAGAGTGCAGCCGGAAAAGGAACAGGTAAAGCTTGCGATCCAGTCGCTCATGGTGGTTTCAGGGAAAAAGGGCTTCTCCGACAGGGAGGTTCAGAAAATTCTGAGCGCAGGCGCCCCGGGAGAAGAAGAAATGGACGATACCCTGCTGTATCTGGCGGCCTTGAGTGACTGGACGCTGAATGTAAACAATAACTCCCGGCTTTTTGAACAGAGTAACCTGCCGGCGCTGGTAGGGGTGGTTGCCTATGCCTACCGGAATGAAATTGATGACCGCACCTGTGAGGAATGGCTGGAAAAGTATGTGGAAAGCTTCGATACCGGCGGCGGAGTATGCGGGGGAATCATGGAACAGCTGCATAAAATGATTTCGGATTTGGAGCATTTTGCAGCGTATAAAAGGAGGCGGACGGCGTAGGCGCCGGTATTCGGCGGAATACATAGCGTTAGCGTGCATCCGGCCCATTGTGCATGAATTTTGAATGGTTGGGGGCAGTTACAGTTTGGTCACAGGTTGAACGGGAACCTCCTGGAAAAGTATTCATGCGAAAAACCTTGACTCTCACGCAGCGTGATGATGTAGGATAGATATATGCATAAGCCGTATCACTTATGAGGCATTCTGAATGCAGACGGATGCCCGGGCAGGATTACGGTATTCAGGAGGGATTCAAATGAAAACAATAAGCCAGGTGGCCCAGCTGACAGGGGTGAGTGTCAGAACCTTGCAGTATTACGATGAAATTGATTTACTGAAGCCGGCGGCTGTTACCGATGCAGGCTACCGGATGTATGATGAAGCCGCCCTTGAACGGCTGCAACAGATTCTGTTTTTCAGGGAACTGGATTTCCGGCTGAAGGAAATCAAAGAAATTATGGAAAATCCGGAGTATGACAAGCAGGAGGTATTTCGGAAACAGAAAAAAATGATCCGGGCAAAGAGGGACAGGCTGACCAGGCTGTTGAAGCTGTTGGATAAGCTGGAAAAGGGGGAAGACTGCATGAGCTTTGACGCATTTGATTTGACCGAATATTTCGAATTGATGGAGAATTTTAAGCAGCAAAATGAAGAGGAAGTAATCAGGGTATGGGGAAGTGTGGAAAACTATGAAAGGCTAATAAATAAGGTAAAAGCGGATGAACAGAGGGTGGGTGAGCTTGCCGTCAAATATTATGGCAGCACTGAAAATTATACCAGGGTGATTGAGGAAGGGCTGAATAAAATCCCGGATATCATAAACGATGCCTGGACACAGAAAACCAATTCGCTTTACAGGAAGCTTACAGGGGATTTAACCCGGGATGCAAGATCCGAAGAGGTACAGGCCATTGTCAGGGAGCTGATGGAGCATACGCAGGGACGGGTGAATAAACAGGGCTGGAAGAAGCTTGTTGAAAGCGGATTTTATACGGGACATGGAATTAAGGAAGAAAATGATGCGCTTTATGGGGCAGGGGCTTCCGAGTTTATGGAAGCGGCCATGAAGGAATATTTTTCTTATATCAGCCCGGAAGAACTGGCAGACGAAGCGGGCGGACCAGAAGAAAGGAAGACTGAAAAATAACCGGTTTATCCTTTACGAAGCATGTGTCCGGAAGTACAATAGATAAAAAAGCCGCTTTAAATACGGACACAGGGGGACAGAGGATGAAAGCCAATATTATAGCCGTTTTTGATAAAGAGAAGGAAAAGGTCCTTGTATGCAGAAGAAGGAAAAATCCTTATAAAGGCCTGCTGAATTTTGTCGGCGGCAAGATTGAAAAGGAAGAGGACGGCCTGACGGCAGCCTACAGGGAACTGTGGGAAGAAACCGGCATTACTGACGCGGATATAGAGCTGACGCATCTGATGGACTTTAACTATCTGGTGTTTGATAACTGGCTGGAGGTCTATTTCGGCCGGCTGAATAAGGATTTTACCGTCAGAGGAGAGGAAAACGAGCTGCTTTGGATAGATATTTCTTCAGATTTCTTTGATGTGACACAGTTTGCGGGCAGAGGGAATATGGGGCATATCATGGAACTGATTAAGGAATATGAGAGTGATTTGCCGGATGAAGAAAAATACTGAAGCGTATCGATTTCTTATGAAAATTTAGCTGCATGAATTATTTATTACGCTTGGAGGGGGATTGGGATGGAGGCTGTATTGATTTTTATTGATGGAACCATATGCGATATGAGGCACAGAATACCAGCTATGGGGTCGGAAAAATTTTTCTCGGAGGAAAACCTGGCCAAAGACAAACCTACGCAAGGCAGTGTGGAGTGTCTGAATGAACTTGCTGAAGTATATGAGCTGGTTTATATAGGAGCCAGACCGGATATTTATACAGATGCTACACATAAATGGCTGCTTGATGCCGGTTTCCCGGAGGGAAAGGTATATTTGGGAAGCAGCCAGCAGGAGCGGCTGGATATTGTCAAAGAACTGAAAAAACGTTTTGTATTCCGGGCCGGAATCGGGGATCGGTGGGATGACAATGAACTGCATCTTGAATTAGGCTGCCAAAGCTTTATTTTAAAGGAATGGAGTCCTGACTGGGATGTGGTAAGAAAACACCTGGAAATGAAACTGGCACCTCGTGTCAGATATTCCCAGTTCAACGCGGAGGATATCAAAAAAGAACTTTTGCAGCGCTATGAGCTGGAACAGCCTCTCAGCTGCCGGTTCTATGATTTTGGCATGAATGACATTTATCTGATAAGAGCAGGAAATACAAATTATTACCTACGTATTTCCCTGGCGGGGATTCATCAGAGAATAGATTATCTGGAAGAAATGAATATCATAAAGACGCTGGCAGAAAGGGGGATCCGGGCCGCAGTACCGGTAAAAATGGCGCATGCTGCCGGTTCTGACAATCCTTTTGTATGGGAACTTGCGGCACCGGAGGGCATCAGATACGCAGCATTGTTTACGGAAGCTCCGAAGCAGCCGTCCGAAGATAACGAAAGCTGTGCTTTTCATTTGGGACGAATGCTGGCAATGCTGCACCGGACTGCAGATGAGGAGAACTTCCGTGTTTCCAGGGAACCTATTGATATGAGGCAGCTGGCGGAAAAACCTCTGGCCGGTATCCGGCCCTATCTGGAAAATCGTCCGGCCGATTACAGATGCCTGAAGGAAGGCGCGGCAAAGCTGAAGATTTTTATCAAGGACAGACTTTCGGAAGCTTCACCGGAATATGGTTTCTGTCATGGAGATCTCCACAGCGGTAATGTATTTTTCGAAGGAGTTGATCCTACGATCTTCGATTTTGATTGTATGGGCTATGGATGGAGGGCATATGACATCTGTGTTTATGCGTGGGATGAGAGCTTTCAGGATGAAAAGTTTATGGAAGGAAATACATGGAAAAAATATTTGGAGGGCTATGAATCTGTAAGACCCCTCAGCAGGGAAGAAAAAGAGGCCATCCCCGCATTTGCAGCCCTGAGAGAGCTGTGGATGATTGGGCTGCATGCAGAAGTAATGGAGAAAAATGCGGGGTGCTGCTGGTATCAGGATGATTATTTTGATTATCAGCTTAAGGTTTTCAGGCAGTGGTTGAACCGGTGCGGCCTGTTAAGTGAGTAAGCTCCGCCAGCCAGGTTCAACTGCTTCTGCGTATTTATATAGCGAATTTCAATAGGAACCGTCATGTATGAGCTCCCTGCTTCCGGGAATTTAGTCGTCGTGTGTTTCCGGCACGTTTGGATTCGTATCCGTATAATTTACCGTGGTAAACATTCCGCCCAGAGTGGGAACTCCGTTGTTGGTCACGTGGTGCGGCATATGGCAGTGCATGGGCCATACGCCCGGATTGTCGGCGATGAATTCCACATCCCAGGTTTCGCCCGAGGCGACAAGAATTGTATTTTTGCATATCTGAGCTCCCGGCTGAATGGGAAAGCCGTCTGCGCCGGTAACTCTGAACTGATGGCCATGCAGATGAATAGGGTGGTGATGCATCTGGATGTTTCCGAAACGTATCTTTACCTTGTCACCGCAGTTCACCTGTAAAGGCAGTGTCTGGGGATAGCTTTTTCCGTTGATGGTAAAAAAATTGAACATCGGCTTCACGAAATTCAGCGGATATGTACCTGGTGTGAGATCTCCCCAGGGCAGTACGTTGACCGCCCATTCCTGAAGAATGCACAGATAGTCTTTATCGGGAGCGTCAAACGTCCGGCATGGATTTTCCACAATCAGGCCGCCAAACAGCCCCGCATTATCCTGGATGGGAACCTCTACATGAGAATGATACATATAAGTGCCCGGAGGATTACAGATAGTAAAAGAGTAATCAAAATATTCCCCCGGATAAATATAGGGGGAAGGTTCCAGCGGAGGCACCCCGTCCATGAGATTGGGAACCTCCAGGCCGTGCCAGTGGACGCTGGTGCGGTGCGGCAGATGATTGGTAACGCGTATGGTCACTTTATCCCCGGGAAAAACATGAATCGTAGGGCCGGGGGTGGAACCGTTATAGCCCCACGCCCGGATGACAATGCCATCCACAAGCTCCCACAAAATTTCCTCTGCTGTCAGTTCAAAAAATTTTCTCCCGTTTACAATGGTATAAGGCAAGTCCTGAATTCCTGGTGTGATAACCATAAAAATATCCTTTTCCCTGGTTTGGCAACTGTTCAGTACCCTCGCAGCTACTTCTAAAATACAGTCGCCTGGTTTGTAACAATATATTACTTCTTTTGAAAAATATGTTATATATCAAATAAGGTGCTCCTGTCTGGCCGGAGAAGTGTTTTTCCTGGAAAGAAAACAGAGCAAGAACGGAACAGCTGAAAACAGAACGGCCTGCTATACTTAACTTACCGTACGGAAAGGAGCAGGAACTTGGAAAACAAAGAGATGCTGCAGCATATTCTGCGGTATATTGATGAAAATATACGCGAAGAACTGTCCGTATCGATATTGGCGGAGGAAGCGGGATATTCGCCGTTTCATTTCAGCCGTATCTTTACGAAAACGGCCGGTATGCCGGCTATGAGTTATGTTACCAGGCGAAGGCTGCAATATGCCCGCTACGATTTGTCACAGGGAAAGAAAGCGGTGGATGCCGCAGTGGAATATGGTTTTGAGACACATGCCGGATTTACAAAAGCATTCAAAAGATGCTTTGGTTATCCACCGTCCTTCTGCTTCCTGCGCGCCGGCATCACGCCTCCCTGTGAAAAGGATCCGGAATATTTTTTATCCGGAGAGGAAAAAGGAGAAAAGAAAATGAATCCACATATTTATGAATTTACGCCGTTTTCTGTCATTGGTTATCCGCAGAGACAAAGAAAATCCAATGTGAAGAGGACTGCCGATATCCCGGCCTACTGGGACAGTCTGAAAATGGACAGCGCCGCGCTGCTCACCAAGCTGCATGATACCTTCACGGCGTCTAAACATTTTGAGATCAGCATGTGCTTTGACATTGATACAGAAAACGGGGAATTTACATACCTGTTGGGAAGAGGTATTGATAATCCCGCCGATTATGAAAAAATGGAACCGGATATGACAAGAGTGGACATCCAGGGAGGACTGTATGCTGTCTTTTCCACGCCGCCTGCGGAGGATTACCTGGTTGCGATTCAGGATACCTGGCATGAAATACTCACGGACTGGCTGCCTGGCTCTGAGTTCGAATTTGACGATACACGCTATGATTTTGAGTACTATGATCACAGAGATCATGGCTGGTATTTCGGAGGAAAGGTACAGATGGATATCTGCATTCCCATTCGCCTGAAAGAAAAATAAACTCCATAAAATATATACCGGAAAATAAATCCCGAAGAAAAAATTTGGGTAAAAAATTCCTGACAATCAGCTCTTCCCGAAGGCGATATATGAAACTTCCCGTTCTTATGCTTTCTGCATAAAAAAAGATGAGCACAAAGAATACTGCCGGATGTGGTAGATTAACGGTAAGGCTGCAAAACAGAACAGCTTGAGGAATGAGAATGGAATGGCTTGCTGCTGCAGCAGACGGAAAAAGTGAAGTAAAATACGATGTGGAATAATACGCGGGAGTAAGTGCAGGATAGGATGTGTGATGATAAGCGTGATGAGATGCAGGATAAGATGTGTGATGATAAGCGTGATGAGGTTCAGGATAAGATGTGTGATGATAAGCGTGATGAGGTTCAGGATAAGATGCAGGGTGATAAGCGGGATGAGATACGGGATAAAATGCAAAATGAAATACAGTCAGTGCTGACAAACTGGGACGTGTTGGGAACAGCAAAGCAGATTTATTCAACAGCCTGGGCCATATCGGATGAATATGTACTGAAGGCATACGATAATTTGGAGCAGCTGAAAAAAAACGGCCGCATGCAGATTCTGCTCTGCCGGATGGGTATTCCCGCAGCAGAGATTATTCAAACGCGCAGAGGGGAAATCTATGCAGCTGAGGGCAGCAGGTATTATATGCTGTCCAGAAAGCTGCCCGGCAACAATGCTGCGGATATTACAGCGGATGGAATGGCTGAGAAAATGGGGGAGGTTTTGGGCAGCCTGCATCAGGCCTTCAGTAAATGTGAGGAAATCCTGTATACGCAGTCTGAGCCTGCAGACGAAACAATCAGCTTCCCTGACTGCAGCCTGCTGGAGGAAATGAACGGCTGGGTAAAGGAAAGCCTGTACCGGGAACATTGGATGGATGAAAAAAACTTCTGCAAAGCGGTACAAAAACTGGCGGAACACTATGAGGAGCTTCCCAGGCAGCTGATTCACAGAGATGTGCATCTGGGCAATTTCCTGTTCGATCAAGGGGCGTTTTCCGGGTATATTGATTTTGATCTGAGCCAGAGAAATATCCGCGTTTTTGACCTGTGCTATTTTCTGGCAGGACTGCTTGCCGCCCAGGTAGGAAATGGTATGGAGGAGATACAATGGTATGATGTAATCAGCAGAACGACAGCCGGATATGAAAGTCGTATTCCCCTGACCGCAGCGGAAAAGCAGGCGGTTCCGTATGTAATGGAAAATATTGAGCTGTTGTTTGCCGCCTATTTTAATGAACCGGAAACGAAACATTTCAGGGAAAATGCGCTTGAACTGTTCTGGTTTATTTTTAAAAGAGAGGAACAGATTTGGTCAGCGCTGTATAGTTAAGAGCTGTGCTGTACAGGAAAAGAAGAATGACAGCCGGAGGAGGCGGAAAAAGTGAAATTGACAGAGAAAAAGGATTTACTGGTAAATGCAGTAAGTACGATGAAAAGTGTGGAAGCGGACGGAGCAGTACATTGCCTCTTTCCGGATAAAGCCGGAAAACTGCTATAAAAGGATAAGAATGGCGATAAAACTTTCCGCAGAACCGGAAACGATAGAGGCCTGCTACGAAGTGTGGAGGAAGCTGGTGGAGGAGCTGGAAAAACTTGTGGGGGAGAACTTCGTCAGAGAAGAATAGCGTTCTGGCGCCCTGCTCCGAAAGGTTTCAGGGTAATATTTTCCGGCTGGGCAGAATCCATGATGCAGGTTATAATAAATGAGTCCGGTGCACTGTTACTAAAAAGCTCTCCGTTTCTATATGGAAAAAGAGAGGAGGGCAGTGCAAAGAACCGATAAAATAAATTGTGGCAAATACTATATAACGATATAACTAAAGGAGCGCACATGGATTGGATTGAACGGCTGAATAAGGCCATGGAATACCTGGAAGAGCATATGACGGAAGAAATTTCCTACGAAAAGGCGGCGCGTATTGCATGTTGTTCCGCCTATCATTTTCAGAGGATGTTTGCCTATATGGCAAATGTGCCCCTTTCCGAATATATCCGCCGCAGGAGGATGTCTCTGGCTGCTGAGGATTTGCAGAGTTCAGATGAGAAGATTGTGGATATCGCCTTAAAATACGGCTATGCTTCTCCTACAGCCTTCAACCGTGCTTTCCAGGGAGTACACGGCGTAGCGCCGTCTCTGGTGAAAAAAGGCAATGTCTCTGTAAAGGCCTATCCGCCGATCAGCTTTACCATAACGATAAAAGGAGCGGTCGGGCTGGATTACCGGATAGAAGAAAAGAAGGCCTTCCGGGTTATCGGTGTATGCAGCCCACTGCAGGCTGAAGTGGAAAAGAATTTTGCCGTCGTCCCACAGCTATGGCAGCAGGCGGGATCGGACGGCAGCCTTTTTAAACTGGCCGGGATGATGGATGGTGAACCCAAAGGCATTTTGGGAGTGAGCGCCTGTAATGACGAAGAAGAGTGGAAGTATCTTATCTGTGTATCCAGCACTCTTCCTTTACCGGAAGGGTGGGAGGAGTATCTGGTGGAAGCATATACCTGGGCTGTTTTTACCGGCACAGGTTCCTGCCCGCAGGCGATCCAGCAGCTTGAACAGAGAATTGTGACGGAATGGCTGCCCGCTTCCGGCTATGAATATGCAGACGGCCCTGATATCGAGGTATATCTGACTCCGGATATGCAGAATTCCAGTTTTGAGGTGTGGATACCAATAAACAGAAAACGGCAGTAACGGACTGCAGGCGAACTGTAAAAAGAGAGTGAAAACACATGAGGCTTTCACTCTCCCTGATTATATAGTAGTTTTACTAAAACGTCTGCAATGTGGATAGGTTCACAGCTGCTTTAGTTTCTTATAAAAATTCCAATGGAATGATAAACTTAATAAATACCTTATGCATTGCTTCTAACAATTTCTCATAAAAATATTATCAGTATCACCGCCGTAATTCATCAGAACATCAATTTTTTGAAAACCGTATTTCTCATATAAACCAGTGATGCCTGAGGGTATATACACTCTGGTAAAGCCCACTTCTTTTGCATAGCCTGCCGCACATTCAATTAGCTGCCGGCTGATCCGGTTCCCTCTGAAACGAGAGGACTGTGGAAATAGATAAAGACATAGGTCTATTGAAATAAGGAAGCCGGAGGTGAAAAATTTTTATCCGCCTTTTTAATCTGACATACTGTTGTCATATTATGTGTGTTAGGATGAATACATCAAAAGACGAAAGGAGTCAGATATGGAAGAAAGATTTTGCCAGAGCTGCGGAATGCCTATGGGGGATACCGATGAATTATACGGAACGGAGGCAGACGGCAGCAAGAGTACAGACTATTGCTCCTATTGCTATGCGGACGGCGCATTTACATCGGAATGTACGATGGATGAAATGATTGAAGGCTGCATCCCTCCCATGCTGGAATCAAATCCCGAATTGAAGGAAGAGGATGCACGCAGTATGATGCAGCAGTGGTTCCCCGTCCTGAAACGGTGGAAGAACAACTGAATATAAAAAACAGGGAGCGCGTCAGCATTACAGGTTAAGCTGAGTTCAATGCAGTGCCGACAGACTCCCTTTCTGTCATACCGGAACATTTATTTCTTCTTTTAATCTTTTTATAACTGGAACTATTCTAGATATTTCTTCTTCTGCTGATACAAATTTGTGACCCGGTCTTGTTGATTCTCCACCTAAGTCTATCATATCTGCACCTAGTTCTATCATTTCTTTTGCATGATTTACAGCTATATCTATATTTGTATAATCTCCACCATCAGAAAAACTATCTGGTGTTACATTTAGTATTCCCATTATGTAAGTTTTTTTTCCGTAATCTAACATGTTTTTCTCCTCAAAAATTATATTTCATTTAATATCTTATTTTGTCTAAACTATATTAAAAGTTATACCCGCTAAAAATAGCGAATATAACTTTTAAATTCAATCTTATAAGTTTATTAGAGCCATAGCTTCACTTCTAGCTAATGCATCACTTTCAAATA
>OIYD01001864.1_pt1 | contig 11410 bp, 13 predicted proteins | sample 1588141 | NCBI WGS metagenome assembly OIYD01 (sample SAMN03283259) | human gut metagenome | biome: human-associated habitat; material: feces | host: Homo sapiens | place: USA | collected 2013
CAGAATCCCATTTATTATGAAGTAAACGGCATTCGCACTCTTTACGGGGCTTGCTACATGGAAATTGATAACGGAACTGTAAAAGAACGAAGAATGATTACTAATTATGATCCGACTTTGAAATACGGTACAGACGACGGTTACGGCAATTACGATTACAGAACTCTCGTTACCTTGGAAGCCCCCTTTTCCGCGATTCCCCCTGCCGGAACAACATATAAAATATATAAAAATTATATTACTTCCCCCGAATATTTTTTTGAATGTGCAAAACGGCCTGTAATTATACCTGATGTTTCTTTAAACGAATTCGGGAATATTGAATGTGCCTCGTCTTATTCCCAGGAACAAGATATAGGTATTAAAAATTATAAATATTCCTTGTTTAAAGATGAAAAGTCGGACGGTATAATCGACGCTGTTGTAAGGGATTCCGATTCTGTTTCCGAAGATACCATACCTGTATCTGTACCGGAAGGATTGATTTTCTCCATATTTGAAGACGATTATGTTACCGTTACTTATTCTACAGAGAATTCATATACTGTATCTGAAACGAGAATAGTAAAAAGCTATGACTATATTAACAATATAATAACTGTTAAAGAAGGCTTTAGTATTATTCCTCCCATTGCTTCACAGGTTTCCGTATTCAGAGGAAAGCTTACTCTTGTGAGGGAATCGGAATTAATTTACAATCAAACCTTAAAATATGAATTTAACGATATATTAAGCGATTCATCCTATACGGTAAAATTAGAAGTTACCGCGCAAAACAAGTCGTGGGGAATATTACCCATCCGCCCGCAGTACTTCCTAAGATTAGAGAGATACCCGCTTAAAATCGGGGCGTCCATTCGTTCACTCCTTTCTTTCTCAATCATGCGCTGCATAAGGTTGTAGTCCTCAATGCTCATGCTCCCGTCAAATACATAGGGGGTCAAAATCCTCCCCGTCCAGGAACGGTCTTTCGGAAAATGGAAGTCCGGCGGCATGGGCGGCTGCCCGCCCTTTCTCGATTTCCTCCGGGGATAAGCGGTCGTCGTGGGCTTCGATAAATTCCTTGATATTGCTATACCCGTTTTCATAGTGGTGCCGTACTCCGGCGGTCAGCTCGTCAAGGTTCATGTCCTCCCCCAGATAGCCGGAATAGTAGCCGTTTACCACAATCGCGCCGAGGTCTTTCTGCCGGATTTCTTCAAGGCGGCTTATGTCATGGGGATAGAGGTAGTCGTTCAGTTCCAGATTTATCTGAAACTTTCCGAGCTCCATCCGTTCCACACATTCCGGCCCCACCCGTTCAAGGTGCGGGACGATGCCAAAATGCAGGAAACGGTGGAGTCCATCAAGCTCAACGGCGTTATGGTTCCTGGCCTTGCCCGCCCCGAAAAGGACGGAAACGGCTATGAGATTGTGGCGGCCATCGGCGCTGTCGCGGCAGTGAGCTGGTGAGCCTGGAGGAAATGCCCTTTATTGTCCGGGATATGACCGACCATGAGGCGGTTGAGGCCATGAAGGACAGCAACAAGCAGAGGGATCAGACGCTCCCCAGCGAGCTGGCCGCCCTTTTGGATCTGGAAGTGGAGGACATTAAGCACCAGGGCTCCCGGCTGAAAGGCGTGGCCGAGGGGGATGTGGGCAAACGCTCCGTTGAGATCGTGGGCGAGGCGCATGATATGAACTATAAAAAGGTCATGCGCTATCTGCGGCTCAATTCCCTTGTGCCCGAACTTCTGAACAAGGTGGACGAAAAGAAGATGGGCTTTATGCCTGCGGTGGAGCTTTCCTACATCAAGCCCAAAAACCAAAGGCTGATTGCCGTTTCCATTGATGGGGAGCAGGCATCTCCCTCTCTGGCCCAGGCCAAACAGCTCCGGGAGCTGGACAAGGAGGGGAAACTCAACGGCGATGTGATTGACGGCATCTTATCAGAAAAGAAAAAGGAGGATCGCGGCGTGATTATTTCTATGGCTGAACTGGAGAAGTATTTTGGCAAGGAGGTCACTCCCGACAAAATGAAGGAGCAGATCATGACTTTGCTGGACGAGTGGAAGGAGAAACAGCCGCCCGAGCTGGCAAAGTCCTCGAAAAAGCTGGAACAGGACAAGTAACCTATCCACTTCGAGACAAATTGTCCTGAAGGCCCGTCCTTTCTGAAAAAATGGTCTGGTGGTATATATCCTCCGTCGCCGCCTGTTTTCCTGCACAGCCGGGAGTGGGCCGTCAAGGGTGCAACGCACCGCCGCTGATGGCGGCCCTTTTTGAAGCCTACATTACCAACCTGGGAAAATACAACGAGGGTGAGCTGGTTGGAGAAACGCTGAAATTCCCAACCACCACGGAGGAGGTGCAAAGGCTGCTGAAACGCATCGGCGTGGATGGGGTGCGTTATGAGGAGTTTTTTATTACCAGCTTTGACGGTGATGTGCTGGGGCTTTATGACTACCTGACGGAATATGAAAATCTGGACGAGCTCAACCATCTGGCCTGCCTGCTTTCCGAGCTGATCAAAGTGATTTGGAGAAATTCGAGGCGGTGATCGACAGCGGCGAGCATACTTCCAGCGTGGCCGACCTTATCAACCTGACACAAAATTTGGATTGCTTTGAATTTTATCCGGGCGTTGAGGACGATGAAACGCTGGGGCGCATCTATGTGGAAGATATGGAGGCTATCGATGTGCCGGAGCACCTGCTCAACTATTTCGATTACGAGGCATACGGGCGGGACATTCGGCTCAACGAGGACGGCCACTTTGCTCCCGGCGGCTATGTGCTGAACAACGGCGGCAAATTCATCGAGCACTATCACGGACTCGATGACATTCCTGCCGAACACAGGGTTTTCGCCTATCCGAAACTTTCGATCCGGGAACAGATGGCGGCCTACAAGGAGATTATTGACGGTTCCTCTCTGGAGGGCTACCGAAAACTTTCCCAAAAGTAGCATGAGGAACGATAGGCGGCACTTCGAGACAATTTGTCCCGAGGCGCTGCTGGAAAGGAGGCGGTGTAACTGATTGATGAAGATGTTTCCCGGCGCACGATTGCCATATCGGTAAAAGCGTCAAAACTGACAGCTCGGGGGCTTGCTTATGTGCTGGGGGCGGTTGCCCGGAAAATCCGAAAGCACCACCGGGCTAAACAAACGCCCCACGGTAGGCAGAGCGTGAAAAAGCTCATGGGGCATGGTACGGCCACAAACAGCATCGAGCTCTCCGGGGATACGAAGTCTTTTGACCGGGTAGCCCGGAAATGGAATGTGGACTATGCCTTTTACAAAACCGGGTCGGACAATTATCTGTTGTTCTTCAAGGCGGGCCAGGCAGATGCGATGACCGCCTGCTTTTCAGAGTATTCACGGAAGGTGCTGAACAAATCCAAATCCAGCCGCATCCCCATCCGGGAACAGCTCAAACAGGCGGCGGATCAGCTTGCAAAGGAAAAGCCCCGCAAGCGGGAACGGGTAAAGGAGGCGGTACATGAGGACAGATAGCGTAAAAAAGTATGTGATACCCAATATCCCATATCTGTTTATCCTGTGGACCTGCCTGAAGCTGGGAACGGCATACCGGCTGGCCGCTGGCGCAAACTTCGCTCACAAGCTCCTGGGGCTGGGCCAGACCATCGGCCCGGCTTTTACCGACTTTGCGCCGGGGCTTGATCCCTTTGATTGGCTGGTGGGTATTGTAGGCGCGGCGGTCTTTCGCCTGCTGATTTATGTAAAAAGCAAGAACGCAAAGAAATTCCGGCGGGATGAAGAGTATGGTTCATCCCGTTGGGGCGGCCCCAAAGACATCCCCCCGTTCGTCGATCCAAAGTTTGAAAATAATATCATTCTCACCGGGACGGAGTTTCTCACCATGAATACCCGCCCCAAAAATCCGGCCAACGCCCGCAATCTCAACGCCTGTGTGATCGGTTCGTCCGGCTCCGGCAAAACCCGATTCTGGCTTACCCCGCAGATCTTGCAGGCCAGCGCGGATAAAAAGGCTGGTTGCAGCTATGTGGTGGTCGATCCCAAAGGCGGGGTGCTCTCCCAGGTGGGAGCTTTTCTGCAACGGCGCGGGTATCGGATCAAGGTGTTCAATTCCATTGATTTTTCCAAATCCATGCACTATAACCCGTTGGCGTATATCCGAAACGAGGCCGACATTCTGAAATTTGTGGACGCTTTAATCAGCAACACGAAGGGCGAAGGCAAAGAGGGTGATCCATTCTGGACGAAGGCCGAGACGCTTTTGTACTGCGCTTTGATTGCCTATATCATTTTCGAGGGGCCCGCCGAGGATCGGAACATGAACACGCTTGTGGATATGATTTCCGGTATGGAGGTCAAGGAGGAGGATGAAAATTTCCAAAATGCCGTGGACTATATGTTTAGGGGGCTGGAAAAGCGAAAGCCGGATTGCTTTGCGGTCAAGCAGTATAAGAAATACAAACTTGCCAGCGGTATGCTAAACTCATAGAGAGGTTTTAATCACTCGATTTTTACATAGTTTTGAAGAAAAGGAGGAGTGACGAAAACTATGGAAAACCGCAAGATTACGGCACTTTATGAGCGTTTGAGCCGAGATGATGAGCTTCAAGGCGAGTCAAACTCTATCACCAATCAGAAGTATATGCTCGAAGAATATGCACGCAACAACAACCTGCCTATCCCTGTTCATTTTACGGACGATGGTATATCGGGAACACGTTTCGACAGACCCGGTTTTATGAAAATGATAGCGGAAGTTGAAAAAGGAAATGTGTATGCTGTCGTTATAAAGGATATGAGCCGACTCGGACGTGATCATATTGTTGTGGGACAGTATCAGGAGATGTTCCGTCAGAAAGGTGTTCGCCTCATCGCCCTTAACGATAATGTAGACACTTTTCGTGGAGAAGATGACCTCGTACCGTTCCGCAACATTATGAACGAGTGGTATGCTAAGGATATTTCCAAGAAGATAAAATCCACATTCAAGGCAAAGGGCAAATCGGGCAAGCACGTTGCAAGTATTCCGCCGTATGGATATGTTAAATCCGAGAAGGATAAAAACCAATGGGTTATTGACGAGGAGGCTGCCGATATTGTCAGGAGGATTTTCAAAATGACAATGGACGGAAAGGGACCGTATCAGATTGCAAAAATATTAGAGGAAGAAAAAGTGTTAATTCCCGGTGCGTACTTAGCACAGAAAGGAATAGGATTGCACCAGAACAAGATTTTTGATAATCCATATCACTGGCAGTCCTCAACCATTGCAAGCATACTGAAAAAGCGTGAGTATCTCGGACACACAGTAAATTTCAAAACCGATAAGCACTTCAAAGACAAGAAAAGCCATTATGTGTCTCAGGATAACTGGGTTGTCTTTGAAAATACTCAAGAGCCGATTATCTACCAAGAACTCTTTGATAATGTTCAGCGTGTAAGAGGAAATGCAAGGCGTTATCCTGACGGCTGGGGCGAAGCAAATCCGCTTACAGGACTTATGTATTGCGCTGATTGCGGCAGTAAGATGTATGTTCACAGAGTGAATAACGGTAAAAGAATACCGCAGTTTACTTGTGCAAATTACAGCAAAATTCCCGTAGGAAAGCTATGTCCAACACAGCACAGAGTAAATGCCGATGATGTCATTTCCCTTATAAAAGAAGTGCTGAAAGCAATAGTCGATTATGCCAAACTCGACAAGGAGGCATTTGTAAAAGCGGTTATGGATATTGATAACCAAAAGGAAAATGACGAGATAATCAAGGCAAGAGCCAAAGTTGAAACCCTTACGCAGAGAGAACAGGGAATAGAAAAGCTGATTTGCAGAATTTACGAGGATAACGTCCTTGGCAAGCTTCCCGATGACAGATATTTTACGCTTGATAAGCAATACTCCAAAGAGAAAAATGAAATATCAAATGAAATACAGGTGTTACGGCAGTTTTTAAATTCCACTTGCAGTGAAAAGCGTTCACCCAAAAAGTTCATTGACCTTGTAGAAAAATATCTTGAATTTGACGAGCTTACCACTTGTATGATAAATGAATTTGTCAGCCGAATTGACGTTCACGAGCGTGAGCTGAAAGGAGTAGCAAATTCACCGCAGAGAATAGATATTTATTTCAATTTCATAGGCTTGTACTTACCGCCGATGTTCAATGAAGTCAAAGAGCTAACCGAAGAAGAAATAGCGGAACAGAAGAAAGCACAGGAACGCAAGGAACGGCTTCACAGAAACTATCTCAAAAGAAAAGCCAACGGCAAGCAGGCGAAGTATTATGAGAAATCCAAGGCGAAGAAGAAAGCCACGATTGACTCAATGAAACTTGCTGCAAGAATTGAAGATATGCAAAACGGAGTGTTCTGCTATGTTTCGGATATAGAAAAAACTCCGAGAGTTGCAAGCCCCGAAGCTATATGATACAAAAAAGCAGCGATTTTAATGTCGCTGTTTTTTATTTTCCCAACACCGAAAAAGGTTTTCTTTTCTCGGTTGTCGCCGTCCCGTTGTCAGGAAAGGAGGTGGTGCTTATGTGCTGATATAGTTTAATTCCGAAGAAGCAAACCGAAACAATAACAACAATTCTATTTATGAAAGGACAATGCCAAATGAAAAATACTGAAAGAAACCTTCTCGATATCCTCTATGCGAACATCATTGATTATCTGAACGGAGTGCCTTGTGCCAATATGGAACCTCTTGAAGAAGAAATCAGAGAGAGGCTTTACAATTTTATCTGCAAGAGATTTTCCGTAAGCACTCTTGAGGAAATTCCTAATGAGCGTTCGGGAGAGGTTGCCAAGTATCTTGAGGAACTGCTCACCGAAGAAGAAATCAGAATGACAGCAGAACTTCTCGATGAAAAGCGTTCTTTCCTCAACAGAGTCGTGTTTACAACAGTCGTTGACAGATTTGAAGATGAATACTGCAAGGCATTCACTATCTTCTCAGGCTGTTGCAAAAAGGAACTGCTCGAAAGCATTTGCGGATACTTTGATGTAGATGAAATCTATGAAATTGACGATGGCGATATCAGTGAACTGCTTATCTTTTGTGCCAAGTGGGAAATGTCGGAGGAGTTAAAACAGGCAATCAATATTTTCAAGGTGACAGAGATTTTTGAAAAGGAGAAGCAAAATGACAGACGAGGAACTGAAAGAAAAAATACAAAGGGCAGAACAGGATTTAATGGTTGCAAATCAAAAGAGAGTTGCTGTTGAGCACGAAGAAAAAGCACTTCAAAAGAAAATGAAAATGCTGACTCGCAGCCAGAGAACGCACCGCTTATGCGAGCAAGGCGCTATCCTCGGAGCGAAACTGAAAGAGCCTGACTTGCTCACGGCAGAGCAAGTAAAGGCTGTTCTTGATGTGGCTTTTTCACATTCTGATGTGCAGGAGCTTTTGCAGAAATATCTTGAACAGGTTGCTCATATCCCTTAACCTGCGGATAAGGGCGCAATTATACACCGCTATGGGCGGTGAATTGCGTTCTGCCGAAAGCCTCTTGCAGAGAGCCGAGCATAAATGCTCACAAGGGCGCTGCCCCTGCGATTGCTTTTGCAATCTACCCCCTGAATACAAAAGGCTGTTTACACAAAAGTAAGCAGCCTTTATTTTATGCGGAAAGGAGGCAAAGAGAATATGCCTTGCCCTCATTTTAAGATAACGATATGCAAACGCAGTAACGGACAATCTGCTGTTGCAGGTGCGGCATATCAGAGTGGAGAGAGCCTTTTCTCGGAGTATGACCAAAAGAAAAAAGCCTATACGGAGAAAAGAGGTATCGCATATACCGAGATAATGCTGCCGCAGAACGCCCCACCGGAATACAGCAATCGTGAAAAGTTGTGGAACTCCGTTGAAATGAACGAGAAACAATGGAACGCACAGCTTGCCAGAAGAATTGTCCTTGCACTTCCAAAAGAAATTCCTCGTGATGAGCAAATAAAGCTATTGCAGGATTACTGTAAGGAGCAATTTGTCGATAATGGGATGTGCGTTGATTTTGCACTTCACGACAAAGGCGACGGAAACCCTCACGCTCACATTATGCTGACGATGAGAGCCATTGATGAGAATGGAAAATGGTTACCAAAGGCACGAAAGGTTTATGACCTTGATGAAAATGGAGAGCGTATCAGACTTCCTTCGGGAAACTGGAAATCTCACAAGGAAACTACCGTTGACTGGAACGAACAGACCAAAGCCGAGGAGTGGCGGCACTCGTGGGAAGTGAAAACAAATCAATTCCTTGAACGCAACAACTGTTCCGAAAGAGTAGACCTACGTTCATACCAACGGCAAGGAATAACAGATAAACTGCCAACTGTCCATATGGGAGCGGCTGTTTTTCAAATGGAAAAGAGAGGTGTGCAGACTATTGTCGGTGACCTTAACCGAGATATACAAAAGACAAATGTGATGATGAATTTTATCCGCAAGAGCATTTCATCCATTCACGACTGGATTAAAAGATTAACCGGAGAAAAAGAGAGCCTTAGCAAAAGGCGAACGGCTCAACTTACTGTCCCTGAGTTGTTATTGGAATATATCGAAATCAGAAAATCACGGCGTGAAGAATGGAACGATTACGGAAAGCAGAACGCACTTGTCAAGGACTTGCAAAAGGTATCTCAGGTTATAGCCTTCGTTGAGAAAAAAGGAATTGTCACTCTTGAAAGTCTGAATGCCGAGCTTGGTAAAATGAAAAATTCAGCTAACTCCTTGCGAACGGAAATGCGAAAAAAGGAAACTCGCATAAAAACCTTGTCTATGATAATAAAGTGCCACGAAACAATGGAAAGGCTTGAACCCGTTCACGATAAGTATATCAGGATTAACTGGAAGTCAAGAAAGGATAAATATGCCGCAGAGCACAGAGCCGAGCTTGATGAGTATAACAAGGCGGTACGTTATCTGAAAAAGCAAGGCATAGACAGCAATTTTAACTTTGACTCTTTCCGTGCCGAGATGAAAAATCTGAAATCAGGTCGTGATACCTTGCAGAAGGAACTTGAAGAAATAAAAGATGAAATGCAGCCTCTTAATGATGTGCGTTATTATATCGGACAGGTTATCCCTCTTGACAACGAGGTTATGACAACCGACAATAAAAAATCTATTTCGGAGAGCATCAAGGAACATTCCACGGAGCCAAAGCAAACTACACTCACACAAGATGAGCAACGAAAGAAAAACAAATATGAACTGGAGTGATTTTATTGAATGTTTTCCAAGCAGTAAAGGAAAGAATTACAACAAGGCAAGCCGCAGAGTATTACGGTCTTGATATAAAACGAAACGGAATGACCTGCTGTCCTTTTCACGATGACAGAAATCCGTCAATGAAAGTGGATAACCGCTTTCATTGTTTCGGTTGCGGTGAGGACGGAGATGTTATCAACTTTGCAGAAAAGCTGTTTTCTCTTTCGCCGAAAAAGGCTGCACAGAAATTAGCTTATGACTTTGGAATAAGTTATGATAATTCCGAAAGATATCAACTCGACAAGCAAAGCATAGCCAAAAGAATTGAAAAAGAAAAATACAAGAGTGCTGAAAACAGAGTTTTTGGCACTCTTTGTAATTATGCAAGACTGTTGAAAGAATGGAGGATACGATATGCTCCCAAGACAAAAGATGAAATCCCGAATCCCTTATTTGTGGAGGCATTGCTGAGATCGGATTATGTAGATTATCTGCTTGATATCCTTATCAGCGGAACTGCACAAGAAAAGTCGGAGATTGTTGCCGACTATGGAAAGGAGGTATCAGAGCTTGACGGACGAATATCAGAATACAAATGCACAGCGGACAGAGACAACTCAACCGAGCTTATCGGTTGATGAGCTGAAACGTACTCTAACCACTAACGATAAAGGAAAAGTAAGCAATACAATTCAGAATTGTCTTTCTGTATTTGAGCAAGACCCGCTATTCAAGGGTGCGATATGCCGGAATGTTCTGACAGGTAGAGTTGATATTGTAAAGCCGATAGGCTGGCACAGAGATAGTGCAGTGCTGACCGATACGGATATGAATTATATTCAGTTGTACCTTGAAAAGAACTATGGGCTTTTTGCAGAGAACAAAATCTTATCTGCCGTTCAGATTGTTGCCAATGAGAATAAGTATCACCCGATATGTGAATATCTCAATTCTTTGCAGTGGGACGGTACGGAACGAATCGGAAATACACTTCATCATTTTCTTGGTGCAGACGTCAACGCTTATACCTATGAGGTGATGAAACTGTTCCTTCTCGGTGCTGTAAATCGGGTGTTTAGTCCCGGCTGTAAATTTGAAACGATGCTTTGTCTTGTAGGTGGACAAGGTGCAGGAAAGTCAACATTCTTTCGTTTTCTTGCAATAAAGGATGAATGGTTTTCCGATGACCTCAGACGACTGGAGGATGATAATGTTTTCAGAAAGTTACAAGGACACTGGATAATCGAAATGTCGGAAATGCTTGCAACAGGCAATGCAAAGTGTATTGAGGAGATAAAGGCTTTCCTAAGCAAGCAGAAGGACAACTACAAAGTGCCTTACGAAGTTCACCCACAGGACAGAGCAAGGCAATGTGTTTTTGGTGGAACTTCAAACACTCTGGATTTTCTCCCTCTTGACAGAACAGGCAACAGAAGATTTTTGCCCGTTATGGTATATCCCGAAAGAGCCGAGTGTCATATTCTCGATGATGAGGAACAGTCAAGAGAGTATATCAATCAGCTATGGGCGGAGGCAATGACAATCTACCGCAGCAACAATTACAAGCTTACGCTTTCTCACGATATGCAAAAACAGCTTACAGTTTTACAGCAGAACTTTATGCCAGAAGATACAAAAGTTGGCGTTATTCAGAGTTATCTTGACAATTTCAACGGCAATATAGTTTGCTCAAAGCAGCTATACAGCGAGGCACTCAAACACAACTATGACGAGCCGAAACAGTGGGAAATACGAGAAATAAACGACATTATGAATAACAGTATTGTCGGTTGGGCGGCTTTCCATAATCCGAGATACTTCACGAACTATGGCAGACAGAAAGGCTGGGAGCGTATCACGGAAACATCGCAGCAGGAAGAACAGCTAAGCATTACCGATGAGCCTTTTCCTTTTGATTAAGGTTTTGAGTTTGTCGGTTGTCAGACAGAAAGGAAGATTTATATGGATAGAAATACAGCAGTACACACAAATTCCGAAACACCTATTTTTACAAAGAAGATAGGAAAAACCACCTATATTGTCGGTATTCACTTTGACGAAAAAGCAAAAGAACGCTTGGATAATAAGCTCAAGCGTATGCTTATTGCGAAGGTTACCGAGAATTAATCACTAACGAAACAGCCCTCTTGCCGATTGGCAAGAGGGCGTAGTTTGCATTATGAGAAGTTTGCTGACGGCAGCGTGAAATGTATCGAAGATGAG
>OIYD01001868.1_pt1 | contig 11390 bp, 9 predicted proteins | sample 1588141 | NCBI WGS metagenome assembly OIYD01 (sample SAMN03283259) | human gut metagenome | biome: human-associated habitat; material: feces | host: Homo sapiens | place: USA | collected 2013
ATGTGGACCCCGTCTTAAGGCCCGTAACCGTAAAATTAGTTGCCATCTTAAGCAGCTTATTTGTATTAGACAGGCCGAATTCCTTGGTTCCCTGCTTTGTGACATGTGTTATATTCTCCATCCATATAGTGGAGTAATTATGTATCTGGGGATATTTATTAATCAGCTCGCGGCTCATAATGGCGATGTCCCTGGCCGTAGTGTAATGGTCCGGGGATTCCGTAAGGCCGCAGCAATCCACGAAATGGGTGTTGGCCATGCCAAGGCCGGCTGCCCTTTCATTCATCATACGCACAAATTCATCCTCGCTGCCTGCTATGTACTCCGCCATGGCCACAGACGCGTCATTGCCGGATGCAATTACAATGCATTTAATCAAGGTCTCCACGGTCTGTTTCTCGCCTTCCTCCAGGAACACCTGGGAACCTCCCATGGATTTGGCGTGGGCGCTGGTAACTACCTCGTCCGTCAGCTGGATCTTTCCGGACTGAAGGGCATCAAAAATCAATATCAGCGTCATAACCTTGGTAACACTGGCCGGGCTTCGCTTTTCATCTGCATCCTTTTCATAGATTACCTGTCCGGTAGATGCTTCCATGAGAATGGCCGATGGAGCGGCTATCTGGACAGCTGCCTGACTCTGGTCCGCAGGCGCTGCCTGGGCATCTCCCGCCGTCTGCACATCTCCCGACGCCTGCACATCTCCCGCGGCCCGCGCGTCCCCCGCCGCCTGCACATCCCCCCCTGTCCATCCTTCTTCCTGTCCAAAGAGGCTGCTTCCTGATACCCCTGCTCCCACGGGGATGGCGATTTCCGGTTCCTGGCCCAGGGCGGCAATCCCGGGATAGGAGGCCAGTATTGCTGCCGAACATAATATCACTGCAATCCGTCTCATATTTTCCTCCAATAAAATCATCTGCTACTAATTGTATGGGAGTGGACAGACAGCTTATGCCCGCAAAGCCTTGATTTTTACCGCAAAAAAATGCAGCAGGCCGTGATTGTCTCCCGGCTCCTGCTGCATATACCCCTTTATCTTCTTACCTTATTATATTTATACTTCCTTCAGGGCCTGTCTTAAGTCCTCTGCCATCTTCTCGTACTCAGCGTCTGTGAGCATGGTCCTTCCGCTGTTCATCTCAAAGGTGCCGCCCCATTCTTCACCGCCTTTATATTTGGGGACAATGTGGAAATGCAGGTGATGTCCTGTATCGCCGTAAGCGCCGTAGTTTACCTTGTCCGGCTGGAATACCTTATGTACGGCGCGGGCCACCTGGGCTACCTCTGCAAAGAAATCATTCCTCTCCTCGTCGGTCAGGTCAATGAGCTCGCTGACATGCTTCCTATGCGCCAGAACAACCCTTCCCTTCTTGCTCTGCTCCTTAAATACATAGAGAAAGCCTGTCTTCATCTCACACACAGGATAACCGAACTTAGCCACCAGTTCGCCCTGCATACAATATGCGCAATTAGGATCCTTTACCATATCTTCCATGTTCCTGTTCTCCTTTATGTTTATTCATACCAACTTAAACATACCACGGAACAAGTTGAATTTCAATTCCAATATTTGTTTTTTCTTTCATAGTACCCACTTCACGGAATCTATGCTATAATAAGTAGGCAAGTACCAGATACAGGAGAATTTCTATGAGCAGAGCAGATTTCAGACGCAGGCAGTCCCGCAGGCGCAGGCAGAAGCTTGCACGGATGTCACGGCATCTTCCTACATTTATTTTATTATTAGCAATCACTGTACTGGTAGGGGGCGGCATTTTCGCCCTCTACCGGTTCGTTTTAGCGAAACAGCCGGACGGAACGGTCCAGGTCATAGCCTCATCAGGGAACGGCTCCCCTAATCCGGACAGGGGCAGCAATTCCGACCGCTATCCCGACAGCGGTTCCGGCCCCGCTTCCGGCGGCGACTCATCAAACCAGCCTTTTGCCGAAGTTCCCCAGGACGACATTTCCCGGCTCATAGCCCAGGCTGACCGTATCGCCATGGGGTATGATTATGATAAGGCGGCAGAGCTTATCAACTCCAGCGGCCTGGACCTTAAGGACTCCCGCATGAAGGAGGCGCTGGCACGGTATGAATCACAGAAGGCCGCCCTGGTTCCCGCCGATATGAACGCTGTCACCCACATTTTCTTCCACTCACTTATCATGGATACCTCCAAGGCCTTTGACGGGGACTCGGACAGCGCCAACTATAATTCCGTCATGACCACCAAGGATGAATTTCTTAAGATACTGGAGGATATGTACCAGAAGGGCTATGTGCTGGTCCGCATCCACGATGTGGCCTATGAGGAACCTGATGAAAATGGAAACGTGCGTTTTGTAAAGGGAAGCGTCATGCTCCCGGAGGGAAAGAAGCCTTTTGTCATGTCCCAGGACGATGTCTGCTACTATCCCTACATGGACGGGGACGGGTTTGCCAAACGGGTGGTGATTGGCGAGGACGGAAAGCCCACCTGCGAGATGGTCATGGACGACGGCACCACATCCACCGGCTCCTATGATTTGATTCCGCTTTTGGAGGACTTCATACAGGAACACCCCGACTTTTCCTACAAAGGGGCAAGGGCCATTATCGCGTTTACCGGCTATGAAGGCATACTGGGGTACAGAACCGCCTCCTCTTACCAGGACAGCCCCACCTATGAGGCTGACCGTGAGCAGGCAGCCAGAGTGGCCCAGTGTCTGAAGGATAACGGCTGGGAGCTGGCATCCCACAGCTGGGGCCATCTCCACCTGGGGGTGGCGGATGATCCGGAGGCCGGATTTGCCATTGACGAGGAACGGTTCCGGGCTGATACGGACAAATGGGAGGCTGAGGTGGAATCCCTCATCGGGCCCACTGATATCATCCTTTATCCTTACGGCAACGACATTGCAGACTGGCGCCCCTACCATCAGGACAATCCCCGCTTTGCCTATCTGGAATCCAAGGGATTCCGCTATTTCTGCAATGTGGATGCCAGCAAGCCTTACTGGACGCAGATGGGGACAAACTATTTCCGCATGGCCAGAAGGAACCTGGACGGCTACCGGCTGTATGAGGATCTCATCCAGACAGATCCGTCCAAGAAACGACTGACTGATCTGTTTGACGCAGCCCAGGTATTTGATTCGGCCAGACCCACGCCAGTAAGCTGGAGTTACCAGAAGTAGGGAGGGGGGCACGCTCATATTGTTATCATGCAGGCTTCCTGCCGCTATCATGCGGCAGGGGCCTGTTTTCTTTTTCCTGCTCCGGGCGAACGGTTTCCCGTTGTCTACATATAATAAATCAAGGAATTGATTTCTAATTGAAAGGAGCTTCTTCATGATTCCCAAACTGGAAGTAAACGGGGTCAGCTATTCCTACCATTCGTTAGATGGTGAGACGCTGGCCCTTGACCATATATCATTTGATGTGTCACCCGGGGAATTCCTGGCTATCGTGGGTCCCTCCGGATGCGGCAAGTCCACCCTTCTGTCCATGCTGTGCGGACTGACACTGCCCGAGGGAGGCACCATCAACATAGACGGCGTCCCCCTGACCAAATCTCCTTCTGCCATTGGATACATGCTGCAGAAGGATCATTTATTTGAATGGAGAAATATTTTCTCCAATATATCCCTTGGCCTTGAAATTCAAAAGCGGTTGGACGAACCTGCCAGGCAGGAACTGCTGGAAATGATGGCGGCCTACGGTCTGGCAGGCTTTGAATACGCCAAACCCTCGGAGCTGTCCGGCGGCATGCGCCAGAGAGCGGCCCTTATACGGACCCTGGCCCTTAAGCCGGACCTTCTTCTCCTGGACGAACCATTTTCAGCCCTGGATTACCAGACCCGGCTGTCTGTGTGCGACGACATCAGCTCCATCATACGCCAGACACACAAGACCGCCATACTGGTAACCCATGACCTGTCTGAGGCCATCAGCGTGGCTGACCGCATTCTGGTCCTGTCTCCCCGTCCCGGCCGGGTCAAAAAAATCCTGTCCATTGATTTTCCGGAAAATTGCACCCGCTCCCTGGACCGCAGGAACTGCCCGGAATTTTCCACTTACTTTAATATGGTATGGAAGGAGCTGAAGACTTATGAATAGAGATAAACAGCCTGTATCAGCCTGCAATATGTCCGTGGCCCAGCAGGAATATGTGGCCCGAGAAATACAGCGCCACCGCCAGGTGACCATATGCCGCGTCATGCTGCTGGTCCTTCTCCTGGCCCTGTGGGAACTGGCGGCCGACATGCACTGGATTGACAGCTTCATTTTCAGCTCCCCTGTGATGATTGCCAAATGCCTGGTTTCCATGGCAAAGGACGGAAGCCTGTTCCTCCACACAGGGGTAACTCTTATGGAAACCCTTATCAGCTTTGCCGTTTGCACCATCTTCGGCCTGGCATGCGCCCTGCTTCTGTGGTCCAGCAAAAGCGTGGCCCAGGTGCTGGAGCCCTTTCTTGTCCTGTTAAACAGCCTCCCTAAATCCGCCCTGGCCCCCCTTTTGATTGTTTGGCTGGGCAATAACATGCGGACCATTGTGGTGGCTGCCGTGTCCGTGGCTGTATTTGGATCCATTCTAACCTTATACACCGGATTTTCCCAGATGGATACGGAGCAAATCAAGTTGATTTATTCCCTGGGAGGCGGAAGGAAGGATGTGCTCTTAAAGGTTCTGCTGCCCGGTTCCCTGCCCCTGGTCATCAGCAATATGAAGGTGAACATCGGACTGTGTCTGGTGGGCGTGATTATAGGTGAATTCCTGAGCGCCAAGGCCGGGCTGGGATATCTGATTACCTATGGCTCTCAGACCTTTGCCATGACCATGGTGGTGACCTCCATTGTGATCCTCTGCATTGTGTCAGGGGTGCTGTACCAGATTATCGCATATGCGGAGCTGAAGATTAAAAAGAGACAGTGAGTTAAAACTGTCTCTGGCCTGACAATATAAGGGACAGGAGGAATGACAAACCCTCCTGTCCCTTATATCCTGATTTTATCACAGGCACACTATCCTTTGTTCCAAACAGCCTATCCAGCGTTCTCTGCTGCAAACTGGCTGTTATACAGGGCTGCATAGTAACCGCCCTTTGCCAAAAGCTCCCTGTGGTTTCCCACTTCCTTGATATCCCCATGTTCCATGTACACAATCAGTTCCGCATCCTTTATCGTGGATAAGCGGTGGGCGATGACAAAGCTGGTCCGGCCCTCCATCAGTTTATTCATGGCCTTCTGGATTGCCACCTCGGTTCTTGTATCCACGGATGAGGTTGCCTCGTCCAGAATCAGGATTTCCGGGTCTGACAGGAAGGCCCTGGCAATGGTCAGGAGCTGGCGCTGGCCCTGGGCGATATTGGAAGCCCCCTCATGAAGCTCCATGTCGTAGCCTCCCGGCATAGACATGATGAATCCATTGGCGTGGGCTGCCCTGGCAGCGTCTGTCACCTCCTGGTCAGTGGCATCCAGCCTTCCGTAGCGGATGTTCTCTTTTATGGTACCTGCGAACAGCCATGTATCCTGCAGCACCATGCCTATCATGGAGCGCAGGGCCTCCCGTTTCATATCCCGCACATCCACGCCGTCAATGGTAATGCTCCCTCCGTTTACATCGTAAAAACGCAGAATCAGATTGACCAGCGTTGTCTTTCCAGCTCCGGTGGGTCCCACAATGGCAATCTTGTCGCCTGCGTGTACATGCAGGTCCAAATCATGAATCAGGGTCCGATCCTCTGTGTAACCGAACCGCACATGGCTGAAATCCACATTTCCTTCCCGGCTTTCGGGGAATTGCGGCTTCTCTGCTTCCGGCACCTCCTCCTCGGCATCCAGGAACTCAAATACCCTTTGGGCCGCAGCCATGGTGGCCTGCATGATGTTGGCAATGTTGGATACCTGGTTGATGGGCTGGGAGAACTGGCGCAGATACTGGATAAAGGACTGTATCATACCGATGCTCAGCCTGCCGTTGATGCAGAGCCATCCGCTGACAACCGCCACCCCCACATAACCGATGTTGGTCAGTGCCTGTGTTAAGGGCATGATGATGCTGGAAGAAAACTGCGCTCTCCAGCCATTGTTGTAGAGACGGTTGTTTATGTCCTCAAAATTCCCGATGACGTCCTCCTCTTTTCCAAAGGCGGCAATCACGTTCTGTCCGTTGTACATCTCCTCCACATACCCGGTAAGATCCCCCAGCGCGGACTGCTGCCCCTGGAAATACCGCTGGGAATGTTTTACCACCTTCATGCTCACCAGGCCGCAAACCGGGATAACACAAATGCCGATCAGTGTCAGCACCGGGCTGACCACCAGCATCATTACGAATATAAATACCATGGTACAGACGGCTGTGATAACCTGGCTGATGCTTTGCTGAAGGGAGGTATCTATGGTGTCCACATCATTGGTGACGCGGCTCAGCACATCTCCGAATGTATTGCTGTCAAAATAGGCCAGAGGCAGACGGCGGATTTTCTTGTCTACTGCCATGCGCAGATCATGCATTGTGCGCTCCGCCACTCCTGCCACAATGTACTGGCCGGAATAGTTGAACAGAAAGGCCAGTACATACACACAGCCCAATTGTATCAGAACAGTGATGAACGTTCTAAATCCCTGGAGGACCCCGGCGCTGTCCACGGCCACGGCCACCAGCGCATCCATGGCCCTGCCAAGGGTATATGGCCCCTGGGTGGTAAACACGGCTCCCATCACAAGGCAGGCCACCATGAGAATGATTCTGATTCGGTATGGTTTCATAAAACGGAACAGACGGCCCATGGTGCCCTTGGTATTGATTTTCTTATCTGCTGCCCTCACATTCATTTGCTTCATGCACTCATCTCCTCCTCTGACAACTGGCTCCGGACGATTTCCTGGTAGGTGCCGCAGGTATTTAAAAGCTCCCTGTGGGTACCAATTCCCATGACCTTCCCTTCATCCATCACTATAATCCGGTCCGCATTCATGATAGTGCTGACACGCTGTGCTACGATTACCACAGTGGCATTCCCCGTCTCTTTGGACAATGCCTGGCGCAGAGCGGAATCCGTTTTGAAATCCAGGGCGGAAAAACTGTCGTCAAACACATATATCTCCGGCTTCCTGACAATGGCCCTGGCAATTGCCAGGCGCTGCCTCTGACCGCCTGAGACATTGCTTCCGCCCTGGGAAATGGATGAGTCAAATCCGTCCGGTTTATCTTCGATGAAATCCGTGGATTGTGCAATGGCGGCCGCTTCCTTCACCCGCTCATCGCTGGCCGAATCATCCCCAAAACGGATATTTTCCATGATGGTGCCCTTAAACAGCAGGGCTTTCTGAGGCACATAACCGATTTTTTGGCGCAGGGTCCTCCTGTCATAGTCCTTTACATTGACTCCGCCCACCAGGACCTCGCCCTCCTGGACATCATAAAAGCGGGGAATCAATCCCACCAGCGCCGTCTTTCCGCTTCCTGTACTTCCGATGATAGCCGTGGTCTCTCCCGGCTTAGCCTCAAAGCTGACATGGCTGACAGCGGGCTCTTTTGCCCCCGGAAAATAGAAGCTTACATCGCGGAAGGTGAGATATCCCCTCTGCCCGTCTGACAGCTTGGGAACCGCCGGATCCCCGATGGAATTTTCAGTATCCAGCACCTCACATATACGGTCCGCTGAAGCAGCACATCTGGGATACATGACGAAAATCATGGAAAGCATGGTGACAGACATCATGATCTGCATGACATACTGGATGATTGCCAGGATATCTCCCGGCATCACAGGCTCCGTGCCGATTCCCTGGCCCGCGCGCCAGAGAAGCCCCACCACGGTCAGGTTTAATATCAGTATCAGGGACGGTCCCAACAGCGACATGGCATGCATCATTTTCATGGCATTGTTCATCAGGTCCTTGTTGGCGCCGTCAAACCGCTTTTCTTCGTAATCCTCTGTCCCAAATGCCCGGATAACCCGGATGCCGGAAAGCTTTTCCCGCATAATCAGGTTGATTCGGTCAATTCTTGTCTGCATCTTTCTGGAAAGCGGCATGGCTCTCCTGCCAATCAGGCTGATAATCAGCACCATCACCGGCATGGACACCACAAGTATGCTTGACATTTTCGGATTTTTGCTGTAAGCCAGCATGATGCCCACCACGCACATGATAGGCGCTGTCAGAATAACGCGCAGAAACATGACCATGAAATTCTGTACCTGGGTAATGTCGTTGTTGGTGCGCGTAATCAAAGACGCGGTTGAAAATGTGTCGATCTCGGCCTGGGAGAAATATTCCACCTTTGTAAAAATCCTGCTCCTCACATTCCGTCCTAAACCCAACGCGATTCTGGAGGCAAAAAAGCCTGTGGTAATATTACATACCATTCCCAGAATAGCGATTCCCAGCATAATAACGCCGGTGTGAAGAATGTAATTCATATCCTTATCCGCGATTCCCCTGTTGATGATATCCGACAGATAGGTGGGAAGCCCCAGCGTGGCTCCCACTCCGGCCGCCACACTGACCAGCACGCATAGAAGTTCCGGCCGGAACGCGTTCAGCTCCGCAAATATTTTTTTCATGTTGTGCCTCCTTGTTCTTGCAAAATAAAAACATCCGGAAAAGCTGTTCAGCTCTGCAAATACTTTTCCAGACATTTTAACCCTTTCAAAATAGTCTCCAGAGCTTCTTTGCTCATGGAATCCTTCTCAGAATGGCTGCCCATCTGCTCCATCATGCCCTGAACCAATGCCCGCCCTTTTTCTGTAAGGACCACATTTATGAAACGGGCGTCTTTGTCATTCTTGACCATTGTAATATGGCCGGCCCGTTCCAGACGCCGGCAGAACATGGAGCAGTTTCCTTTTGTAACATGGAGACTCCTGCTCAGCTGAGTCAGGTTTACCTGTCCGTCCGCCAGAAAGAGATGGTTGAGCACCCTTCCCTGTTCCGGGGTAATGCCGAAGGGCCTGCACTTTTCCTCCACACATTCCCGGACTAGCCAGTTCACCTTGCGAAGCTCCTGAAACCACTGGTCCTTAAAATTAATAAACGCCATAAGGAACCTTCCTCCCGATTCTCTTAATTTTTGTACTTCCCCAGATAGTTTACATATAAACTATTATAGGATATCATTACAGCCGTTAAAAATAAAGAGCATTTTTATTAAATAAATATAAAAATTCAATAAATTGACGGGACTTACCTTACATTTTTTGAAGTTGACTGCATAATTATTCTCCCGGCAGAAAAACATTTTAGAGGAAAAATTTCAGGCCGCCGATACCTCTCATCAAGATATCAGCGGCCTGTTTTGCGGCTCTTATTCCATCTGTTTTTTTATCTGTTTTACTATTTACTTTATTATCTGCTTCACTGTCTGCTTTGCTTGTCTGTTCTGTTATTTTTTCTGCCTGCCTCACACCTTGATCCGCTCCGCAACCTCATTTCCGATTGCAAGGCGCATATTGTTCATTCCGATTATCATGCTGTCCCTTCCATGCTGGAACACATTGATGGTACTTCCCTCCCTGATGTCATGCTGATGCATAAACTCCATGACCTGGGGATTGCCGAACATCCATTTAATCGTACAGACAGCTCCTGCCTTAACCTCTGATAATGACTGCATAACCACACCTCCGTTGCCTTTTCGTTCATACCCAGTATGATCAGGGGGGCCCTTTTTCATGCCGGCCCTTCTGTTTAATTATATTGTAAACATCCTTAAGGCTGTTAGTCAACGGCAATGTGGGTTAGGCATTTTTAATCTTTTTTATTTTTTGATGTTTAGTCCTCCGGGTCCGTAAATCCCATCAGCCTGCACACGATGAAGCCGGCTGCATAGGATGCGAACAGACCTACGAAATACAGCGGGAATCTGGTGGTAATGAACGCCAGGGGGATTCCTGACAGCTCAGGAACCTTGACCGCCACCTTCATCACAGCCATAATACTTCCTCCGATTCCTCCTCCGATACAGGAAGCTATAAACGGCTTTCCAAGGGGAATGGTACAGCCCCACATCAGAGGTTCCCCTATGCCCAGCATACCCACGGGAAGCGCATTCTTAATGGTCTTTTTCAGTCTCTGGTTCTTTGTCTTTAAATATACGTAAAACGCAGCTCCCACCTGTCCCGCTCCGGCCATACAGGTAACAGGCAGCAGATAGGTGACGCCGAAATCCGCTATAAGCTGGGTGTTGACTGCTATCAGCCCATGGTGCATTCCCGTCATTACCAGAGGCAGATAGATGGCTGAGGCCAGACCGGCCAGCACAGGCACCTTATAGATGATAAAGCTGACAAAGGCTCCTATGGTCTCCGATATGAAACCGCCTATGGGCTGGAATACCATCAGGCCCACAAAGGTCATGACACAGACCGTAATCAGCGGCCGCAGGAACATGTCCAGGAAATCCGGTATGACTTTTTGAAGCTGTTTCTCCAGCAGCACTGCCACATAGGCAATAATCAGTACGGATATCACGCCGCCCCGTCCGGGGGTAATGGACACATGGAACAGCTGTACCCTTGCCAGGGATGAACTGTTCAGTATGGAGGCCAGAACAGCACCGATGATGGGACTTCCGCCGAATTCCTTGGATGTATTATACCCCACGATGATGGGCAGGATGGTAAAGACCGAGTAGGCCAGCGCGCTCATTATTTTGCCGAAATCCGTATCCTGAAAGCCCGGAAAAAATACATAGGATGATTCGTAGACAGCAACCACCAGTCCGCAGGCAATGAATGCGGGGATGATGGGAATGAAGATATTGGCTATCTTTTTCAGCATGTTCTTGCAGGGTACATTGTTTTTTGCCCTGTTTTCCTCTTTCAGGAGAACGGCCTCATCCACCTCTTCACTTTTGATATGGGTCATACCGCTCATAAGCTGGGCCACTGCCGCCGCAGTGCCGGGCCCCAGCACCACCTGGACATGGCTGCCCTCCTCAATGACCCCCAGTACGCCCTCCAGCTTCTTAAGCTCCTCCCGTTTTATATTTCCCGGATCCTTTACAGTCAGCCTGACCCGGGTATAGCAGTTTGCTATGGTCCTGATATTGGATTCGCCCACCAGATTGCAGATTGATTGTGCCAGCTCTTTCTTTGTCATAAGATACCTTCCCCTTTCTTATCTCTTGCCTGTCATACCGTCTTTTTTAGTATCGCCCACTCCTGTACCACTGAAAAACCTGCCTTCTCATAAATCCTTCTGGCAAAATTGGTTTCCGTCACAAAAATCGTCATGTACTCCGCCCCCATGTTCTTAAGCTCCTGACACAGGCTGAAGAACAGTACATTGCCGATTCCCCTTCCCCCGTCAGCCGGGTCCACTGCCAGTGCCGAAAAGAAACCCCGCCCGTTTTTCTCCGGATACACGGTTCCGGCTGTGCCCATCACCCTGCCGTCCC
>OIYD01001873.1_pt1 | contig 11348 bp, 10 predicted proteins | sample 1588141 | NCBI WGS metagenome assembly OIYD01 (sample SAMN03283259) | human gut metagenome | biome: human-associated habitat; material: feces | host: Homo sapiens | place: USA | collected 2013
GCGGCACCGCCTGACGCTGCATGTTGGATCCCATCAGCGCACGGTTGGCATCGTCGTTTTCCAGGAAAGGAATGAGGGCTGTAGCTACGGAGAACACCATCTTGGGAGATACATCCATGTAATCAAACATGGTCTTGGGATATTCCTGCGTCTCTTCACGGTAACGGCCGGATACGGTATTTCTTACGAAATGCCCTTCCGCATCCAGGGCCTCGTTCGCCTGTGCCACATGGTAATTATCTTCTTCATCAGCTGTCATATAGACAACATCCTCGGTAACCCTGGGATTCATCGGGTCCGTTTTATCAATCTTACGGTAGGGTGCTTCCACGAAACCGTATTCGTTAATTCTTGCATAACATGCCAGAGAGTTGATCAGACCGATGTTGGGTCCTTCAGGCGTCTCGATAGGGCACATCCTTCCGTAATGGGAGTAATGTACGTCACGTACCTCGAATCCGGCACGGTCACGGCTCAAACCGCCGGGTCCCAATGCGGACAGACGTCTCTTATGGGTCAGCTCGCCCAGCGGGTTGTTCTGATCCATGAACTGGGACAGCTGGGAGGAACCGAAGAATTCCTTCACGGCAGCCTGTACCGGTTTAATGTTGATCAGAACCTGCGGAGAAATTTCTTCCGCATCATGCGTGGTCATTCTTTCACGGACCACTCTTTCCATTCTGGACAGACCGATACGGTACTGGTTCTGGAGCAGCTCGCCCACAGCCCTGATACGCCTGTTGCCCAGATGGTCGATATCGTCATCGTTGCCGATGCCGTATTCCAGATGGATGTTATAGTTAATGGAAGCGATGATATCTTCCTTCGTAATATGCTTCGGGATCAGCTCATGGATGTTCTTCCGGATGGCCTCTGCCAGCTCTTCCGGATCCGCAGAATACTCTTCCAGGATCTGCGCCAGGACAGGATAATATACCAGCTCGGTAACGCCCAGTTCTTTTGGATCACAGTCCACATAATGTGTGATGTCAACCATCATGCTGGAGAGCACCTTTACATTGCGCTCCTCTGTCTCAATATATACAAAAGGAACCGCACTGTTCTGGATGGTGTCCGCCAGTTCAGCCGTCACCTTGGTTCCCGCTGCGGCAAGAAGCTCCCCTGTTGTGGTGTCAATCACATCCTCAGCCAGGATATGGCCGCGGATTCTGTTTCTGAGCATCAGCTTCTTATTGAATTTATATCTGCCGACTTTTGCCAAATCATATCTTCTGGGGTCGAAGAACATGGCATTGATTAAGCTCTCCGCGCTTTCCACGCTGAGAGGCTCGCCGGGACGTATTTTCTTATATAACTCTAACAGACCCTCCTGATAGTTCTCAGCAGTGTCCTTGGCAAAACTCGCTTCAATCTTGGGTTCATCACCAAACAGTTCTCTGATTTCATCATTGGTACCGACACCCAGTGCACGAATCAGAACCGTGATCGGGACTTTCCTCGTCCTGTCCACACGAACGTAGAAAACGTCGTTGGAATCCGTCTCGTATTCCAGCCACGCACCACGGTTGGGGATCACCGTACAGCTGTAAAGCCTCTTACCGATCTTATCATGGCCGATTCCATAATAAATACCGGGGGAACGAACAAGCTGGCTGACGATAACACGTTCTGCGCCGTTAATAACGAAGGTTCCTGTCTCAGTCATCAAGGGCAGATCGCCCATGAAGATTTCATGCTCTGTAATCTCTTCTTTTTCTTTATTGTAAAGACGTACCTTAACCTTTAAGGGGGCCGCAAATGTGGCGTCTCTTTCCTTACATTTCTCGATAGAATACTTCACATCGTCTTCGCACAGTTCGAAATCCACGAATTCCAGGCTTAAATGGCCACTGTAATCTTCTATTGGAGAGATATCGTCAAAGACCTCTTTCAGGCCTTCATCGAGGAACCACTGATAGGAATTCTTCTGAACTTCAATCAGGTTCGGCATCTCCAAAACTTCCTTCTGCCGTGAATAACTCATACGCATGTTCTTGCCGGTGGCAATTGGACGTATTCTGTTCTTTTCCATTGACATTTCACCCCGTTCTTATGATTTGTTTGCCATTCGTTCCCAAGGAGGCACTTCTTTACCGCAGAAAAACCTGATGTCACACCCTCTGAATGGCAAACGAATAGGCGGCCGCAGGCAGTAATGTAACCCGCCAACAGGCAGCTTGATATTAGTTTATCGGTTTTACGCACAAAAATAGCATAACTTACCACAATAGTGCACTATCCATTCTACTACAAGAAAAAAGGGAAGTCAACCAAAATTTTTGTAATATTGTGGATAAATAAAAAGAAACCTCTGCCGTGCTGGCATAAAGCAGCAGGCAAAGGTTCCTGACAAGTCATTTCGTTTTCGAAAGATACTCCGATTATTTAAGAGTAACTTTAGCGCCTTCAGCTTCCAGTTTAGCTTTGATGTCATCAGCATCCTGCTTGGAAGCAGCTTCCTTAACAACCTTGGGAGCGCCGTCAACAACGTCCTTAGCTTCTTTCAGGCCAAGACCGGTTACTTCACGAACAACCTTGATAACTTTAACCTTGTTAGGACCAACTTCAGTTAATTCAACGTCGAACTCTGTCTTCTCTTCTTCTGCTGCTGCGCCAGCGCCTGCTGCTGCTACAACAACACCTGCTGCTGCGGATACACCGAATTCTTCTTCACATGCTTTTACAAGATCATTTAATTCTAATACGGATAATTCTTTGATTGCATCAATAATTTCCTGAGTGGATAATTTAGCCATTTTATTTTACCTCCATTTAATTTGTTTAAAATTGATTTATCTGCTAATGTACTGATTATTCAGCAGTTTCAGGTGCAGCTTCTGCTGCGGGTGCCTCTGCTGCTTCTTCCTGTGCTGCGGGTGCTTCGCATGCTCCGGCGCCGCCTTTTTCAGCCAGCTGCTTCATAACGCGTGCAAAGTTAGTAATAGGAGACTGGATGCTTCCAAGCAGTTTGGAGAGCAGTTCGTCTCTGGAAGGAATCAGGGAGATTTCCGCCATTCCCTTCGCATCATACATAGTGCCTTCTACTACGCCGGCTTTGATTTCAAGCTTGTTTGCAGTCTTTGCGAATTTAGCAAGTTCTCTGGCGGGTGCGGTAGCATCCGTATTGGAAATTGCAATTGCGCTGGGTCCTTCCAGGAAAGGTGCCAGTGCTTCAAAGTCTGTTCCCTTGAAAGCAAAGTTCATCATTGTGTTCTTGTAAACTTTGTAGTTGATTCCCGCTTCACGAAGCTGTTTACGAAGAGCTGTATCCTGTTCTACGGTAAGTCCGCGGTAGTCAACCAGTACGACTGACTGCGCATCCTTAATCGCTTCGGAAATCTCTGCAACTACAGGTGCTTTAAGTTCAACCTTTGCCATTTCTTTACCTCCTTATAGATTTTTCTGAAAACAAGTTCAGTGCCGAAAAGGAGTTTACGCCGGTGCCGTCAGCCTGAGCTGCAGCCGGATATAAAAAAACCTCTCTGCGAAGACACAGAGAGGATAAGTTACGGATAAACCGTTACAATCGTCAACTCTTTTCCTCGGCAGGCGCTGTTTTCTTATACCGGAATACCGGTACCTGCTGTCTTCGGCATGGCCGCTTGCGACCTTTCTCAGACTATCACATGCTGTAATGTTTGTCAACATTTTTTGTGTTTTATATTTACACTTTTTTTGAATGCATTGATTGTGCTTTATTTTTCCATCAGCTTCAGACAACAGGGGCCTCAGGCATAAGGCCGGTGGCTTTTTCAAAAGCCTGCGCCCATTCGGCAGTGCGGTAAAATACAAGCGCTCCCTGCCCGTTATCCCCGATGACATAAAAACGCTCCGCCGCATCCGTCTGTTCCAGCAACCCGTTGAATACCCCAAGGATATCCGGATCGATCCAGTCATACTCCACATCCATATCCCAGGAGCAGCTACGCCCTTTCCACAGAAGCTTAACCGTTATGCTTCCGCTGCCGGCTTCCCAATCCATATTTTCGGTATCCTCCGAGATCTCCGTCACATCCTCCAGCGGGCTGTCCCCGGCAAGCGCCAGCATTCCCTCCAGCACCTCCGTATAATCGTTGCTGATATCCCAGCCTTCAAAATCAAACCAGAACACCTCCTCCGGATAACCGGAAATCCGGCCGTTTTCATCCCTGGAAGGCACGCCCAGCTCAGTCAGCAGCCAGGTATAGGGATAGCCTTCCACATACACACGCGTCATGTCATCCTCCATCACCCCGCGCACCTTGTCCACCAGCTGATCCGTGATGGAAAATCCAAGGGTACGAAGCGTCTCTACCTGTCCGTCCAGCGGCACATAATCAGGATAGTCCGCAGGGTCAAAGGCTTCCGTCCATTCATTATCCGCATAGGCGGCCGCTTCTTTCTGCGCTTCCGCCCGCTGTCTATCTCTGGCAAAGCCGCTCCAGATCCCGACCGCAAACATGGCCAGCAGTACAAAGGCCAGGCCAACGTAAAAAAACCAGCCCGGCAGATATTTCATGCGTTTTGACGGCAGGCCGGCAATCCCCCTGCTTTCACAGAACCTGCACATGGCTTCCGCCTGCTGATAGCTTTGAATCCCTTCCTTCAGAATCGGTATGAACTGAACTTTATTCTTCTTAAACAGAAAAAATTCTTCATCTGTTTCCACCAGCCAGCCGAATTCCTCCCACTTAAGGAAGCTCCTGCTCCGGCCCGCCATGATCTGTATGACGCCTTCCTCCATTAAATGAAGTTCCCAGACGCCGTAAATATCGTTCTGCAGGGTACCGTTCCTCACCTGTTTGCGGATAGTTTTTTCCGGGTCCGACTTCCACCGAAACAGCATGAGGAAAACAAGCATGAGAAACAGCGCCGCCGGAAACACGGGCGTATGGTCGCCAGACCTGAAAAACCAGAATAAGCCTGCCACGACAAATACAACGCCATATACGCCAAGAAAGGTCTTCATATTCTGCGGGAAGCCAAGCGTTCCGGAATTGATGGTCATTAAGGCATTCTTATAAATGGAAATCCACTTTTCCTCATCCACCGGAAATGTAAAGGAAAACACAGCGCCTGTCTGCGGCTGCCGCCCCATTCCGGCGCTCCAGCCTGCGGCGGGGTTTTCCGGTTTTCCGAAAAGCTCCCGGAACCGTTCCAGCTCCCCGGCGTTTTCAAACACACGCAAAGGCAGGGGATACCATACAATCTGCCTTTTCGACTGGGAATACCCCAGCATGAGAAGGTTTTTGCTTTTTACTATAATATTGATGCGGCTGCAGGGTATTTCCCCTGCGCCGCACGCACTGCTTTTCAGCAGGCCGTCCTCCACCCACAGAATCCGTTTTTCCAGGAAATGTTCCTTTTCCAGGAAGCGGCAGGTGCGAAACATATCAACTCCCAGCGCCGCCGCAAACAAAAACAGGATAACAACGCTGAAGGCCGGGCTGATAAACGCTTCCAGCACGCAAAGCAGCAGGAGAATCACCCAGACACGGCCCCGTCTGCGATATTGCTCCAGAACCGCCCGTATGGAAAATTCCTTCAGTTCTTTTTTGGTGAAACAAAAAGTATATCGGTTCATCCGGCCTCCTGTACTGTCAGTTAAAAACTAGTGTTATTCCCGAAATACGGATCTGCCTGCTCTGCGTTAATGGCAGGATTATACTTAAGATTCAGGAATTCAGTAAAATTTTTCTGGAAACTGGTTTCCAGTTCCTTGGTATAGCCCACGATCATATGCGGCTGTTCCTCGGCATAGTATTTCAGCGCCTCATGTGCTTCATCCTCAGAAAGGTTGATGGAGATCATTTTCTTTGCCATATTAAAAACGCGGAGCTGGCTGACGCTGTATTTTCCCGTCTGTTTGAAATAATAGCCCCATACCAGATCCCTGTTGGCCAGTATGTTCGCCTTGGGCCCCTCTACGTAAACCGTCCATTTCCTGCCAACCCACGTATTCTTTCCTATCGGATGGGCCTGGGCGAAATCCGCTTCAATTGCAGCCAGGGATACGGAAGGGTTATTGTGCAGGTAGGTATTGATTTTGCCCGCATACCTGTTACTGAAAATACCAACAACATTAACGATGAAATAAATCAGAAGGAGGAGCGCCGCCGCCATGCATACCCAGAAGAATACCACCGACTGTCCTCCAATTTTGGCGGTGTCAATTGTATAAAGGTAAACCACGTCATAGCTGCTTTCCTCGATGCCCATCTCAGTTAATGTTTCTTTGTAATACCTCTCAAGCTGTGATTCCAGCTTCGTCCATGTACCGGTTACCTTCAGCGTTGCCGGAGGAGCCACCGTATTGGTTTCATCGCCCCAGTAATTCCAGGTATCGTCAATCAGGTCATAAAGCTCGTTTTTCTGGCTCTTTTTCATATAAATACTATAGTAATACCAGATGGAAGAATTGTTTTCATAATCATCAACCGCATTGAAAACAATATAGCTGTTTCCATCCACCGAGGTGCTTTTGGAACCGGTTTTGGTATTGGTCGTCGTGGTGGTGTGCTCCACATAATCCGTAAGGAAATTTTCCACCTCAATCGTTACGTATTTCCCCTCATACTGCTCAGGATCGGCGGTTACGTCAAGTTCGGTGGGACCGGTAATCACATCAAAAACAGCAAATTTAGTCAGGGCCAGAAGGCCGATGACAATAACGATAGATATAATAGCTCTTATCGTCAAGGATTTTCTTGACTTTTTCTTCAGTATGTCCAACATTTTCTCTTCCCTCGTATTTCTCTAGTTTTCCGGAACAGCAACATAGCCTTCCTCATCTATCTGCACCTTTGGTGACAGGCTGCGCATATGGCCGATGACTCTGGCTTTTTCTGTTCCCTCGTGTATTGTTGTCCTGCAGTCCTTCTGCAGAGCCGGGATAAACTGGAAGCTTTTCAGGCTGCCCGATTCCTCATCCAGGATCGCCCTTACAAGACAGGTGTCCTGTGTTTTGGAGTTAAAAAGGAAATTGCCCAGGCTGTAGATAACCGGCGTATTCCCGATATAGTCTATCCCCTGAAGGACATGGGGATGGTCGCCTATAATCAAATCTGCCCCGGCAGCCGCAATCCGTGGCGCCTGTTCCTTTTGCGCCCAGTCCAGCTCGGTGGTGCTTTCCGTTCCCCAGTGAATGTAGACAACCACAAAATCGCTGTTCGCTTTTGCTTCCGAAACAGCCTGAAGCAGCATGTCCACATCCCTGCACCGGAATACACCGGGAGAGGTTTCCGTGGCCCCTTTGGTGTCGGGGTTGTCCACTCTTTCTATCTGTGTTGCGGAAAGAAAGGCAATTTTTAAATCTCCGGCGATATAGTAGACGGGCCGCACCGCCTCCGCCAGATTCCTGCCCGCCCCTGCATAGGGCATCCCGATGGACTGAAGCGTATCAAGCGTATCCGTCAGGGAAACCTCGCCGTAATCGTAGGCGTGGTTGTTGGCAAGGGACACCAGATCCGCCCCCATGTCATGCAGAAGCGACGCATGGGCCGGATCGGCCCGGAAGGTGAAGGCCTTTCCCGGAGTGGGCGCGCCTCTTTTGGTATAGGTAAATTCATTGTTCACCATGAAAATATCCGCGTCCCGCATCACTCCCAGCAGTCCGGAATCAATGCTTCCTTCAATCCCCTGTCCTCTGCTCTTCATTTTGGCCATAATGCTGTAGCCGTCATCAAACAGAATATCGCCGGCAAAAACAAGGGATACCTCGCCTTCAGCCGCAGGCGTTATGGTATAGATGTTCTGCTGTGCCATAAGCTCCGGGTTATTGAGGATATCCGCATACTTCCCCTGTTCTGTTTCTGCGGCCGCTTCCGTTTCCGCGTCATTTCCGCCGAACAGCGAGAACACTTCACCCTCCACGGTCACAGCCGCCAGAACCATTCCCCTGTTTCCCAGAAAAGCCCAGCTCACAAGCAATACCACGCTGCCCACGGCAATGGTGATGAGCATAGTCAGCAAAAAGATGCTTACTCTCCCATTCCTTCTTCTCTTTCTTTTTCCCGCCATGCCCATCACCTTCTTTCTTTTCTGCAGTACAGTCCCCCTCTGTACCTCAGTCTTTCTTTCCATGCTATTATTATCAGGGGTAAACGCCATTACGTCAAGCCTGTAAAATTCTGCCGCACATATTTCTCCAGGAACAAAAAAGCGCAGCCGTTCAATCCGGCTGCGCCTGTTTCTTCATCTATAAAATTAATATTTAGCAACAGATACCTTTACGCCAGGGCCCATTGTGGAAGCCAGGGTGATGCTTCTTAAATACTGTCCCTTCAGAGCTGAAGGTTTTGCCTTTACGATAGCATCCATAAGAGCGTTGAAGTTCTCTTCCAGCTTTTCTTCTGTGAAGGAAGCTTTTCCGATCGGCACATGAACGATGTTGGACTTATCAAGTCTGTATTCGATCTTACCGGCTTTGATATCGTTGATAGCTTTGGTAACGTCCATTGTTACGGTACCGGCCTTCGGGTTGGGCATTAAGCCTTTCGGTCCGAGAACCTTACCAAGACGTCCAACTACACCCATCATATCAGGAGTAGCTACAACAACGTCAAAATCAAGCCAGCCTTCATTCTGAATTCTGGGGATGAGCTCATCGCCGCCAACATAATCTGCGCCGGCAGCTTCTGCTTCGTTTACTTTATCTCCTTTGGCGAATACCAGAACCTTAACGGTTTTACCGGTTCCGTTAGGAAGCACAACAGCACCACGGATCTGCTGCTCAGCATGACGTCCGTCACAGCCTGTTCTGATATGAACTTCGATGGTCTCATCAAATTTGGCTGTTGCTGTTTTCTTTGCTAATGCGATGGCATCGGTGGGTTCATAAGCGGTAGCGCGGTCTACTAATTTAGCAGCTTCGCTGTATTTTTTACCATGTTTCATTTTCAATTCCTCCGTTGGTTATTAACGCAGTACTTTTGTTTTCGGCGCGGAAGGCTCCGGGCCGGAATACTGCTCCCAATTAATCAGTTTTAGTCTTCTACTACAATACCCATGCTTCTTGCCGTACCGGCGATCATGCTCATAGCTGATTCCAGAGAGGCAGCATTGAGGTCAGGCATCTTCATTTCTGCGATTTCCTTAACCTTGTCCTTGGAGATAGTTGCAACTTTGGTCTTGTTCGGCGCACCGGAACCGGACTTCAGATTGCATGCTTTCTTCAGCAGTACTGCAGCAGGCGGAGTCTTTGTTACAAAGCTGAAGCTTCTGTCTGCGTAAACAGTAATTACAACAGGGATGATTAAATCTCCCTTATCTGCTGTTCTTGCATTGAACTGCTTGGTAAATTCAACGATATTAACACCGTGCTGTCCAAGAGCAGGACCAACCGGGGGAGCTGGTGTCGCTTTACCAGCAGGAATCTGTAACTTGATGTATCCTGTAACTTTCTTTGCCATGTCAGGCACCTCCTAAATATAATGTGGTATGGCGCAGCCATAATGCACGCATTTCAAACGCGCGGCCCGTCCCCTTCCGGGAAACCTCCGGCGGAGCCAGGGCACTGCTTCCACAGTTCAACGGATTTCTCCATTAAACGTCAGACTATTGTAATTTACGAACCTCTGCAAAGCTGATTTCCACAGGGGTTTCCCTTCCGAACAGCTCTACATTTATCGTAGCGGTCTGCTTGCCGTAGTCAATTCTCTGCACAAGCCCTACCGTATCCTTCCATGCTCCTGCAACAACGACGATGGTATCGCCCTCTGCAAAATCAATGGAAACATTCTCCGTTTTAATGCCAAGCGGCTTCATTTCCGCTTCTGTAAGCGGCACCGGTTTGCTTCCCGGTCCTACAAACCCTGTCACGCCTCTGGTATTACGTACGACATACCAGGTATCATCATTCATGACCATGTTAATCAGGACATAGCCGGGGAACATCTTCTTCTGGACTGTTTTCTTAGCTCCGTTCTTCATCTCCACAACATCCTGCATGGGGACACGGACCTCCAGAATTTCTTCTTCCAGGTGCCTGTTCTCAATTGTCTTTTCAATGTTGGCCTTTACCTTATTCTCATATCCGGAATAAGTGTGGACCACATACCAGTTTGCTTCTGCCATACGTTCACCCCACTGTTATTTTACAAGGAAATCAACTGCATACTGAAGGATCATGTCCAAAACGGCAATGATGCCTCCGAGTACAATTGAAATTCCTACAACAGCGGCGGACTGTTTCAACAGCAGTTCTCTGTCCGGCCATGTGACTTTCTTGAATTCTGCTTTCACACCATCAAAGAATTTCGGCTTGGACGTCTTTTCTTCACTTGAGGAATTTCCCATTACCTGCACCTCTCTGTCCGTCTGGCTGATTATTTGGTTTCTTTGTGCGTTGTGTGCTTCTTGCAGAATCTGCAGTACTTGCTTGTTTCCATTCTGTCAGGATGTGTCTTCTTATCCTTTGTTGTGTTGTAGTTACGCTGCTTGCACTCTGTACATGCCAATGTGATTCTTGTACGCATGGTATTCCACCTCCACCTTTTTCTCTGTTAACCTATATTGTCTCACGTAAGCTTCTCGTCTTGATTCATTCTCTGAACGCCGACAACCGCCCGTGGTCAACACCCTCACGGGCTATTGACATAACTGGTCTTTTCGGAATTTTAAGCATAAAAAAAAGACCTAAATCTCATCTCGCCTTATGACTATAGCACACAGTACCGCCGAAAGTCAAGCTTTTTTAGAGGAGGGGAGAGGATTTCGTATGAGTTTTTGGCGGCGGGGCGGATGGGGGCAGGGACGGACGGATGGGGGCGGTGTTTTCATGGGCCAGTCAGGCCGGGCATTGCGATGAGCCTTGGGCGAAAAATTGTGTCAGGGTCCTTCCACAATTTTTAAGTCTCATCTCCATGGCCTGAAGATGGTCCCATGAAAACACCGTCCCCCATCCGTCCGCCCTGCCCCCATCCGCCCCGCCGCCAAAAACTCATACGAAATCCCGGCCGCCCTGAACTTATGTGATATGCTGGACGCTCGCAGAGATGCCTGTGTCCGGCCGGTTGTGTCACTCACTGCGTTTCGTAATGAATTATGACGTTATCGATGCGGGGGGCGCTGAGGGAGAGGCTGTAGTCTGGATGGAAGGGGATGGATTTCAGTTGGGCGCCGTTGATTTCGGCGGCGGGGGCGGTTGGGGCGGCGGCGGTGAAGGAGGCGAAGTTTTCGTCGATGCCCTGGCCGGTGTATTTGACGTAGCTTTCTTTGGCGGCCCAGATGTCGAAAAAGTCACGGTAGGCGCAGCGTCGGAGGTATTCGTTTTCCTGGGGGTGGAAAAAACGGGAGGATATGCGTTCTTTTCTTCCTTTGGTGTGGAGCTGGAGATCGATGGGGCCGGGGAATATGGCTCCAATGCCAGA
>OIYD01001888.1_pt1 | contig 11237 bp, 10 predicted proteins | sample 1588141 | NCBI WGS metagenome assembly OIYD01 (sample SAMN03283259) | human gut metagenome | biome: human-associated habitat; material: feces | host: Homo sapiens | place: USA | collected 2013
TAAAATGCAATGTCAAAAATAGAGATAATTAAAAAATATACATAAATAGTAATAATTACTATTTAAAATAAAGAAAAGGTGGTATAATAAACACAAGAGGAGGTATTTTATGGATACAACAGCATTTTTTAAACTTACTTATGGCTTATATATTGTTACAAGCAAAGATGGAGAACATGAAAGTGGTTGTGTTATGAACACCATGACACAAGTGACTGCAGAACCAGCACAGGTTTGTATTACCCTTAATAAAGAGAATTATACAACTCAATTAATTGAAAAAAGTGGTGTTTTCAATGTAAGTGTCTTATTGGATGATGTTTCAATGGACTTAATTCGTCAATTTGGTTTTCAAAGTGGTAGAGATGTTAACAAATTTGAAAATATTAAGTATGATACTGACCAACATGGTGTTAAATATTTGACTCAAGATAGTGCAGCTATGTTTGTATGTCGAGTTAAACAAAAAGTTGATGTAGGAACACATTATATGTTTATTTCAGAAGTATGTGATGCGAAAACTTTAAGCAATGAACCTGTTTTAACATATACAGCTTATCATGAAAAGAAAAAAGGTACGACTCCACCAAGTGCTCCATCTTATATCGAAGAAACAAAGAAACAAGGTTGGCGTTGCGATGTTTGTGGTTATATCTATGAAGGTGATACTCTACCAGAAGATTATATTTGCCCAATTTGTAAAGTTGATGCGAGTCATTTTCATAAAATATAGAGTCTTTGAGAGGACTCTATATTTTAACATAGGGAAGTAAGCGTTTACATAGAATTGCGAGGAATGGAGATGAAGTATAATGGCAAAGTATGTATGTACAGTTTGTGGTTTTATTTATGATGAAGATGTAGGAATACCAGCATCTGATATTGCAGCTCATACAAAATGGGAAGATTTAGATGAAAATTGGGTATGTCCGATTTGTAAAGCTCCAAAAAGTGCTTTTAAAGAATTAAAAGAAACAGTAAAAAAAGAAATAGCACATGAAACGTACAGAAATAAAGACATAATCAGTCCACCACAGCATATATTTCCATATATGCACAAACTTCTAATGGGAGAAAGTCAGTCATGATTTTCTCCCATTTTGTTTAAATACTTCGATTATTATCGCCAAAGAAGCCGAAAAACGTTTTTAATAAACTTGGATACCGTTTATAATAAACTCTCCAATTAGTTATTAAAAACGCTCTCTCCGTTTATTATAATGTTGTAAGGATATTATTGCAGCAGAAAGTCACCTTATCCATAGACAAACAGGACAATAGCAGATAATAGTTAATATTCTATACAAGAAATAGCAGTACACCAAACAGATAACAGCAGAGTCGACCTGCATAACAGAAAAACCCCGAAAGATTACTCTTTCGGGGCTTCTCTGTTGGACTACCAAGATTCGAACTTGGACAAACAGAACCAAAACCTGTTGTGCTACCATTACACCATAGTCCAATCATTATGTGCTTTCCTTAGAAAGCGGTGCAAAGATACGTTTTTCCTGCAATATATTCCAAATATTTTCGCACTTTTTTTTGCAATAAAGTGCAAATGCTTAACTTTGCGTACAAACTAAAAGAAATAAATACATGAAAAAACTTCTAACTTGCCTTGCTTTAAGCCTTGTTGCAGCAAGCAGTTATGCAGCTACACCTTTATGGCTGCGTGACGTGCAAATTTCCCCCGACGGCACGGAAATTGCATTCTGTTATAAAGGAGATATCTATAAAGTACCCTCCAACGGAGGAACTGCCACCCAACTCACTACACAAGCCTCATACGAGTGCAGCCCCATCTGGTCACCGGATAGTAAACAGATTGCCTTCGCCAGTGACCGCAATGGCAATTTCGACCTGTTCGTCATGTCGGCCGATGGCGGAGCAGCCCGGCGCCTTACCACCCATTCGGCTTCCGAAATACCGTCAACCTTCACCACCGACGGCAACTATATCCTGTTCTCGGCCTCTATCCAAGACCCTGCCAACAGTGCCTTGTTCCCTACCTCGGCCATGACAGAACTATACAAAGTCCCGGTAACCGGCGGACGTACCGAACAGGTGCTGGGTACTCCCGCAGAAATGGTCTGCTTTGACAAATCAGGAAAAACATTTCTCTACCAAGACCGCAAAGGTTTTGAAGACGAATGGCGCAAACACCACACCTCGTCCATCACCCGTGACGTATGGTTATATGATTCGGAAAACGGCAAGCATACCAACCTGACCGCCCATGCAGGCGAAGACCGTAACCCTGTATTTGCGCCCGACGGGCAAACCGTTTATTTCCTGAGCGAACGAGACGGAGGTACATTCAACGTATATTCCTTTCCGATAAGTAGTCCTCAATCATTGAAAACGGTCACCCATTTCAAGACCCATCCGGTCCGCTTCCTGTCAATGGGCAGCAACGGCACTCTCTGTTATACGTATGATGGAGAAATATACACTCAAAAACAAGGAGATAAACCGCAGAAAGTCAAAATCGATATCATCCGTGATGACCAAAATACAATAGCGGATCTGAATTTCAGTAACGGAGCAACCTCAGCTACCGTATCACCGGACGGCAAACAAGTTGCTTTCATTGTACGAGGTGAAGTATTCGTCACTTCCGCCGATTATAATACCACCAAGCAAATCACACATACCCCTGCCCGTGAAGCAGGACTTACTTTCTCACCGGACAACCGTACTTTGGCGTACGCCAGTGAACGCAACGGAAACTGGGAACTTTACATGGCCAAGATTGCACGTAAGGAGGAAGCCAACTTCCCCAATGCGACTGCCATTGAAGAAGAAGTACTCCTGCCTTCGGACAAGACAGAACGTACCTATCCGCAATTCTCGCCGGATGGGAAGGAACTAGCCTTTATAGAAGACCGTAACCGGTTGATGGTGCTTAATCTGGAAACCAAAAAAGTACGTCAGGTCACTGACGGTTCCACCTGGTTCAGTACCGGCGGTGGCTTTGACTATTCATGGTCGCCGGACGGCAAATGGTTCACATTGGAATTTATCGGAAACCGGCATGATCCATATTCCGATATAGGTATGGTAAGTGCACAAGGAGGAAAAATTATCAATCTGACCAATAGCGGCTATACCAGTGGCTCCCCCCGCTGGGTACTGGATGGTAATGCCATTTTATTCATTACCGAGCGTTATGGTATGCGTGCCCATGCCTCATGGGGATCACTGAACGATGTGATGCTGGTATTTATGAACCAGGATGCATACGACAAATTCCGCCTGAGCAAAGAAGATTACGAATTGCAGAAAGAACTGGAAAAAGAACAAAAGAACACAACCGAAGCCAAGAAAAACGATAAAAAGAAAGGTGATAACAAAGAAAAATCCGAAGAGAAGAAAGAGGAAAAAGTAAAGGACATTGTGGTGGAACTGAACAACATAGAGGACCGCATCGTACGCCTTACTCCCAACTCTTCCGATTTGGGGAGCGCCATTATCACCAAAGACGGCGAGACCTTATATTACCTCTCTGCCTTTGAAGGCGGCTATGACCTGTGGAAAATGAATCTGCGCAAGAAAGATACCAAGTTGCTCCATAAAATGGATGCCGGATGGGCCAACATGGAAATGGACAAGGATGGAAAGAACTTGTTCTTGCTAGGCAGTAACACGATGCAGAAAATGGGTACTGATTCTGAAAGTTTGAAGCCCATCAGCTATCAAGCCCACGTGAAAATGGACCTCGCAGCCGAACGTGACTATATGTTCAACCATGTATACAAACAAGAACAGAAACGCTTCTACAACCTGAACATGCACGGAATAGACTGGGATGCCATGACCAAAGCCTATCGCAAGTTCCTGCCGCATATCGATAATAATTATGACTTTGCGGAATTACTGAGCGAATATCTGGGTGAACTGAACGTTTCACATACCGGAGGACGTTTCCGTCCGCAACTGAAAGGAGATGCCACCGCTACCTTAGGATTACTGTATGACTGGAATCATAACGGCAAAGGTCTGTTGATTTCTGAAGTAGTGGAAAAAGGCCCCTTCGACCACGCCCGTTCCAAAGTGAAGGCCGGAAATATCATTGAAAAGATCGACGGCCAGGAAATCACTCCCGAAAGCGATTACTCTGTTCTGCTGAACGGTAAAGCCAGAAAGAAAACACTGGTTACGCTCTATAACCCGCAGACCAAAGAACGTTGGGAAGAAGTAGTTGTTCCTGTCAGCAATGGTGTAATGAGCGATCTGCTCTATGCACGCTGGGTAAAACAAAGGGCAGCCGATGTAGACAAATGGTCGAACGGCCGTTTGGGATATGTGCACATTGAATCCATGGGAGATGACAGCTTCCGTTCCGTTTATTCGGATATTCTGGGCAAGTACAATAACCGTGAAGGTATCGTCATCGATACCCGTTTCAATGGCGGAGGACGTTTGCACGAGGATATTGAGATCCTGTTCAGCGGAAAGAAATACTTTACACAGGTAGTTCGCGGACGTGAAGCTTGCGATATGCCCAGCCGCCGTTGGAACAAGCCGAGTATCATGGTGCAGTGTGAAGCCAACTACAGTAACGCACACGGCACTCCGTGGGTATACAGCCATCAAAAAATAGGCAAACTGGTAGGTATGCCTGTACCGGGAACCATGACCAGCGTATCTTGGGAAACATTGCAGGATCCGACACTGGTATTCGGCATTCCTGTTATCGGCTATCGCTTGCCGGATGGAAGTTATCTGGAAAATTCACAATTAGAGCCGGATATCAAAGTGGCCAATTCACCGGAAACAGTAGTGAAAGGTGAAGACACACAATTGAAAGCTGCGGTAGACGAGCTGTTGAAAGAGATAGACGGAAAATAAGACGAAAGAAAAGATACAAACAAAACCGGAAGGAGAAACAACAGGTTTTCTTCTTCCGGTTTTTGTTTGTAGGGACATTTACTGAATATCCCCTTTTTATTTATAAAAGAAGTTCTCTTTTTTCTTATTTGGCAATCACCAGATAATAGTTCTTCTTTCCGCGCTGAACCAGCAGGTATTTTTCATCCAGCAGGTCAGCAGTCGTAATCACCTGGTCAAAGGCACTTAATTTCTCCTTGTTCAATGAAACGCCACCGCCCTGTACAAGCTTACGCATCTCACCTTTAGAAGCGAAAACAGCGGCATTATCAACGAACAAGTCTACTGCCTTCACACCTTCGGCCAATGCATCTCGTGACACCTCAAACTGAGGAACACCTTCGAACACTGCCAGCAACGTGTCTTCATCCAGCTTTTTCAACGCTTCGGAAGTGGCGTTACCAAACAGGATGCCCGATGCCTCAACAGCAGCATTGTAATCTTCTTCCGAATGAACCATCACAGTTACTTCCTTAGCCAGACGCTTCTGCAATACACGCAAGTGCGGAGCTTCAGCATGTTCTGCTGTCAATGCTTCCACTTCTTCCTGACTCAGCGAAGTGAAAATCTTTATATAACGTGCGGCATCCTCGTCACTTACATTCAACCAGAACTGATAGAACTTGTAAGGAGAAGTATAACGGGGGTCCAACCAAATATTACCAGACTCAGTCTTACCGAACTTACCACCATCGGCCTTTGTAATCAACGGGCAAGTCAATGCAAACACTTCACCGCCATTGGTACGGCGAATCAGCTCGGCCCCGGTAGTGATATTACCCCATTGATCCGAACCACCCATCTGAAGTTTGCAGCCCTTTGTTTCATAAAGATGCAAGAAATCGTATCCCTGCAACAACTGGTAAGTAAATTCTGTAAATGACAAACCGTCACGCGCCTCACCGTTCAAACGTTTCTGTACAGAATCCTTAGCCATCATATAATTCACTGTAATGTGCTTCCCTACCTCACGGGCAAAGTCCAGGAAAGTAAAATCCTTCATCCAGTCATAGTTATTCACCAATTCGGCTTTGTTGGGAGCATCGCTCTCAAAGTCAAGGAACTTAGCCAGCTGTTTCTTGATGCAAGCCACATTATGACGCAATGTTTCCTCGGTCAGCAAATTGCGCTCCTGCGATTTGCCGGAAGGGTCACCGATCATACCGGTCGCGCCGCCCACCAATGCCAACGGCTTATGACCGCAACGCTGGAAATGACGTAGCATCATCACACCACACAAGTGGCCGATATGCAGAGAATCAGCCGTAGGGTCAATACCCAGATAAGCTGTCACTTGTTCTTTAGCCAATAACTCTTCGGTGCCCGGCATCATTGTGTGCACCATTCCACGCCATGTTAATTCTTCTACAAAATTCATCGAATGATTATCTATTTAAATGTTTGATTTATACTTTAAATGCCACAAAAGTACGACTCTTTATCTGAAGAAACAACTCTTATTGCCGAAAAAAGATTTTCCGTGCATTTTCATCTATCCTATCGCACAGAAAGGAAACTTCCACATTCTTCGTTTCCGCCATCCGTCCTATCACCATACGGATATCCTGCGTGCTCTCATCCGTTTCGGCCAATAAACATTCTAAAGGCACGTGCCGCAACACATCAGGCTGATATCTTTCTCCCAACGAAAAATAAATGTTTTCCTGCATCAGCCGGCAGGCAATATGCAGATTATTACGGAAACCATGTACCACCCAAGGCATCTGCGGACGATACTTCTTTTTCAGTTCAATCAGTTCATTAAACGCCTTCACACAATGAATAACCAACGGTTTTCCTACTGACTCGCTCAATAAAATTTGTCGGACAAACACCTCTTTTTGCAACAGAATATCTGCCGGCCCCAAACGGTCCAAACCCGCCTCTCCTATCGCCAGAACAGAGGGATGACAGACCGCCTTTTCCAACGTTGTCCAATCTTCCGGACCAGCTTCCAAAACTTTCCACGGATGAATGCCTACAGAATAATAACACCCTTCCACAGGTTCAAACCATGCAGGCTCTACATTGAAAATGCATTCTCCCGGTACAGCAGCATTGCGATGCGTATGAATATCCAGCAACATAAGGACAACAGATTTTACGGAACCGGATCATAGCCCGACCCGCCCCACGGATGGCAACGCAATATCCGGCGGACAGCCAGATACAATCCCTTGAAAGGACCATGTTTTTTAATGGCCTCGATGGCATATTCCGAACAGGTAGGTACAAAACGGCATGAAGGAGGAGTCATTGGAGAAATGTACCCCCGATAGAAATAAACAGGCAACAGCAACAGATAGGAAAGTATCTTTTTCATTCCAGCCTTTCCACTATATGAAACAGCAGTTTCTTCACTTTCTCCTCCACTTCGGCAGAAGAATGAATATGGTTATCCAGCCATATAAAGGCGATAATCAGTCTTTTGTTCCGGGAAGCCAGCGCATCCAGCAACAAATGCTTGTTCTTCCGATAAGCCTCACGTACCTGACGTTTCACCAAATTACGCTTTACCGCACGTTTGAACCGCTTCTTGGGCACGCTGATCAGAATGGAAGCTGCCGCCATATCTTCCTCCACAGGCTCTACCGACATATACACCACACGTAGCGGAAAAGCCGGAAAAGACTTGCTTCCACCTGAAAAAAGACGCTCAATCAATGTCTTACTATTCAGACGCTCTTTTTTACCGAGTGTATATTCTACCATAATCTTCTTTCTTTTATTAAAATAAAGAAACCGAGGGTTTCGAATCACAAAGTTACAACTTTATTGATACAAAACCCCCGGTTTTGGGATATAAACTAAAAATTAATCCTTATTACGCTCGCGGATAAACATATCCAATGCCGCAGTCATGGACGGAGCCTCTACAGTAGGAGCTTCCAGATCCAACCGCAATCCGGCATCCTTTACCGCTTTAGCAGTAGCAGGACCAAAACATCCTATCGCAATTTCCTTTTGGTCGAACTCCGGAAAATTCTTCATTAAAGAATTGATTCCTGCAGGACTGAAAAACAACAGCATATCGTAATCGAACTCTTCTTCAGGAGTGAAATCATTACTTACCGTACGATACATCACTACCTCCGTATGCTGAATTTTATTTTTATCCAATAAAGTCTTGATCTCATCATTGTGTACATCAGACATCGGCACCAAATATTTTTCCGTGTTGTGCTTTACGATAGAAGGCACCAAATCTGCGAATTTACCGGTCGCGCCGAAGAACACTTTACGCTTACGATACTGAACATATTTCTGAATGTACAAAGCAATGGTTTCGGACGTACAGAAATATTTCATTGTTTCGGGCACAGTAACACGCAATTCTGTACACAGATTGAAGAAATGGTCGATAGCGTGCCGCGATGTAAAAATCACAGCGGTATGATCAAGAATAGAGACTTTTTGCTGTCTGAACTCTTTTGCCGACAAGCTCTCAACTTTGATGAACGGGCGGAAATCAATTTTCACACCGTACTTCTCAGCAATATCATAGTATGGCGACTTTTCAGAAGTCGGCTTCGGCTGAGATACGAGGACTTTTTTTATTTTCAATGTACTAAAAATTTAAAATCAAAATGTTGTTCGCTAAGATAATCCCTTTCCACAGAACAAAATCAGGGAGTATTTCAAGGGCACAAAAGTACAGAATTAAATGGAAAGCGCCATAAAATTTGTTGAAAAAGTTACTAAAGCACTTATAAAACAGCAGAATTTTAGCAATTATTATAACAAAACCGATAAAATAAGGAGCAATTTGCGGTGACAGATCGAAATACACAATCAAAAGTACAATTGGAAAAAGTAAAAATCCGGCCCCGATTACAACATTAAAGTAAGATTCCAGCCAAATAATATTGCGTGTTTTGTTAAAGAAAATCCAATTTACAAAGCTATAAAGAAGCCATTTGATGACAAAGAAAAAAACTACATAACCAATGTAAATACTTAGCAATAAACAATGAGGAACCGTACGAAAAAGGAGCAGGTCATGGTCCGAAAAATAATCGTACACACAAAAACCGGATAATATACAGGTCTGCAATATCAGCACCAATGTATAACGCACATCAGATGCGGTAGTATCATCAAACAAACTGGCACGCTCTTTAGACAAAGCAAAATTCTTAAATTGCTGTTCAAGATGTTTCTTGCCATGTGCCAGCACGTATGATACCAGGATAAAGCAAAGAAACAGCACGCAGGTCACCATCCAGTCCGAACGCAGCTGATAGGGCAACTCCATTCCTCTCATCCCGTCTTCCTTGGACGTATGACACACGCTGTGTGTCAAAGCCGTATCAACACGGCTCTGCTCTTCCGTATAAAGTTGGAGAATATACGCTATTCCGGGATGACAGGTTTCACTCATATCGCTGCAAATTTACGTATTTCCTTGTTCCAAACAGGCGTTGTATAGAGCAAATTTATCGCTTCTTCGGCTGTTGAAGCCACCTTCCAGATCGCAACATGCTCTTTACGCATAAAATTACCCTCCACCGCCCTTTGCAGCATTTCAAGCAAAGGATTATAAAACCCGTTGATATTCAAGATGATTATCGGATTAAGATAAAGCCCCAGCTGCTTCCAGGTGATGATTTCAAGCAATTCCTCCAATGTGCCGCAACCTCCGGGCAATGCAATGACACCATCGGACAAATCGGCCATCATCCGTTTACGCTCGTGCATGGTTTCCGTCTCAATCAATCGGGTCAGCCCTGTATGGTGCCACCCCTGCTCCACCATAAAATGAGGGATTACCCCCGTCACCGTACCGCCTGCAGCCAATGCTGCATCGGAGGTAGCCGCCATCAGGCCGATACAGCCTGCCCCGTTAATCAGATTGATCTTCTTTTCAGCCAGAAGACGTCCTAATTCTTCCGCTACATCAAAATACACCTTCGCTATCTTTGTGCTGGACGCACTATATACACATACATTCTTTATATCATTCATATAATTCCTTATGTTTTCGGGCGGATCCAATCCTCCCCTGCCAGCCAATGACGCTCATTGCCGCAGGAACGAATTGAATTCGCCCGTATACATCACCATATTCGAATCCGTTTCTTACAAACCGAACGCTTCCTTTATCTTATCCACATAATCCAGCTTCTCCCAAGTGAACAGTTCCACTTCCAGCGTCTTTGCTTCATGATACATGGATTCGTATGTCTTGGTCACCACTTTCGGCTCACGTCCCATGTGACCGTAAGAAGCTGTTTCCTCATAAATAGGATTACGCAGTTTCAAACGCTCTTCAATGGCTTTCGGACGCAGATCGAACAGTTCGTCTATTTTCTTAGCAATCTCTCCGTCGCTCAGTTTCACATTGCTGCGACCGTACGTATTTACGTAGATATTGATAGGACGGGCCACGCCAATGGCGTATGACACCTGCACCAACATTTCATCGGCAACACCGGCAGCAACCATATTCTTTGCGATATGGCGTGCTGCATAAGCAGCACTGCGGTCTACCTTACTGGGGTCCTTTCCTGAGAACGCCCCACCACCGTGAGCACCTTTTCCACCGTATGTATCCACAATAATCTTACGGCCTGTCAAACCGGTATCTCCATGAGGACCGCCGATCACAAACTTACCTGTAGGGTTCACATGATAAACTATCCGGTCATTGAACAAAGCCAATACTTCTTCATTATGAATTTCGGCAATGACACGTGGCATCAGGATTTCAATCACATCCTGACGAATCTTAGCCAACATCTCTTCGTCAGCCTTCAACTGAGCTTCTTTGGAAGAATCAGCCGGAGTTACAAACTCGTCATGCTGGGTAGAAACCACAATCGTATCAATGCGTACCGGTTTGCCGTTATCATCGTATTCAATAGTAACCTGGCTCTTGGCGTCGGGACGGAGATAAGTCATCACTTTCCCTTCACGACGGATTTCGGCCAGTACCATCAACAGTTTATGTGCCAGGTCCAGTGACAGCGGCATATAGTTTTCCGTTTCATTGGTAGCATAACCAAACATCATTCCCTGGTCGCCCGCACCCTGGTTCATAGGGTCCTCGCGTTCCACGCCACGGTTGATATCCGCACTTTGTTCGTGAATGGCAGAAAATACGCCGCAGGAGTTTCCTTCGAACATATATTCGCTTTTGGTATAACCGATACGGTTAATCACTTCACGTGCAATGCGCTGCAAATCTACATACGCCTTGGTTTTCACTTCTCCAGCCAGCACTACCTGCCCGGTAGTCACCAGGGTTTCGCAAGCTACTTTCGAACTGGGGTCAAACGCCAACAGTTTATCAAGCACAGCGTCCGATATTTGATCGGCCACTTTGTCGGGGTGTCCTTCAGACA
>OIYD01001889.1_pt1 | contig 11237 bp, 10 predicted proteins | sample 1588141 | NCBI WGS metagenome assembly OIYD01 (sample SAMN03283259) | human gut metagenome | biome: human-associated habitat; material: feces | host: Homo sapiens | place: USA | collected 2013
CAGCAGCTGCAGGTTTTTGCTTTCTGCCTTATCCTCCGCTAACAAACTATCATAAATCCCTGCCAGCGCATCGCCTATTTTGGTGATGCTGTTTTCCTGCACCAGCCGGTACGCCTCTTCGGTCAGCCTGGGAAGCCTGCCTTCCAGAATATCCGGAAGAAGCCTTGCAAAATCTTCCTGCCCCCTGCCTTTATATACAGTCCTGCCATGCTCCAGCCAGCCCTCATATACGGGGATATCCCTTGTCAGCACGGGCGTTTCCATGGCTATTGCCTCCAGCATCACAATCCCTTCCGTTTCCTCCAGCGTTGGGAAGAAAAACAAATCGCTGCCGCTGTAGGCATCCATCAGCTCTTCCTTGCTCACAAACCCGGGAAACTGAAGATTGGGAAGCTGCGTCCTTACAGCCTTTCTTATCTTTGCCGGAATCAGCGCGGACGGCGTGGAGCCAAACCAGATAAAATCATACTGGGGATACCGTTTTGCCATCTCAACAAAATCCAGGATTCCTTTTCTTTCTATATAATGTCCCACGCCCAGAACGACTTTCCGGGATGAAGCGAGGCAATAAGCATCGCGGAACCTTTTGGCTCCCTCCTCACTCCTCTGATATGCAGCGAGATCAATTCCGTTTGATAATGCAACCACCGGCTTTTTTAATCCATAGGTATTCAGAAGGCGGGCAGAGTAAGGAGTAGGGGTGATAATCACATCACCGCTTTCATAACACCGTTTAATCCACCGCTTAAACAGCCCGGCCGCCAGATTGGATCCCGTAAAAGAATTCCTGAAATCCTCCATGGTGGAGTGCCCGTAATAAACCACCTTTTTCCCCTGCATCCTTGCCTTCAGGCCCATCCACAGGGAATCGGGAAATACGGTATTCAGCTGCACAATGTTGTAGTCCTCTCCGGGATCATGTGTATAAGGAATCCCCGCATTCTGCAGCGCGCGTGCCTGATGCTCCATTGCGCGGCCCACGCCGCTTTTCCCTGCCAGCTTCATACCGCCGTTGTAAAGTAATACCTTAAGCATACCTGCACCCTCTTTCCCTTTCGCCTATCTGATAAGTTGAAGCACCTGCGTAAACAGCAGCTGCAGTCCCAGGGAATATGCCGCAATTGACAGCGGTTTTCCCAGAAGAATGATAATTAAAAATTTTTTAAATGACATGGAAGTCACACCGGCCAGAAAGCACAGCAGATCATCCGGCGCCGCCGGGAAAAAGATTGCCAGTGCAAACCATTTATCAAAGGTTCCGTTTTCCATCCATTTCAGATATTTCCCATATTTCTGTCCGTCGGCCGCCCGTTCCACAGCCTTCATTCCCAGCCGCCTGGAAATCAGGAACGCACAGGCTGAGCCGATACAGATTCCCACATAATTATATATAAAGCCCCACAGCGGCCCGAAAAGCAGCACGCCGCCCAGGCATGACACCCCGCCCGGAATGATTGGCACCACTACCTGTACCACCTGTATCAATACAAAAATCAATGGCCCCCAGATTCCAAAGGGCTTCAGGAACTGCTCCATTGCTTCCTGGGAGGTAAACAGCCCCTTCTGCATTCCGTATACCGTAAATGCCACGCAGAAGGCAATCCCCACTGCCGTAATCAGATACGAGGGCTTAATCAGCATTTTCCTGTTTTCCAGCTTTACTTTATTGTATTGTGCCTTTTTTACTCCTGCCGCATATTCCATACCTTACTCCTGTTCTGTCTGTGAACTTTTTTACTTATCTTTCCTTCATTTCCTATATCGTAACAGCCAAAGCTTAAAGAAGAGTCCGGTAATTTCTAAATATTTCTTTAACAAAACTGGTATTTTAGCTTAATTGATAAAAAGAAATGCCTGAATATCAATAAAAGCAACTATTATGAAAGGCATGAACGTTTTCCACTAAATTAAATATAGTTTTATTCAACTAATATGTAGCTTTTATTAAAAAAATATATTAAAATAATTAAATAGTAAGAAAGGGGATATTTATTATGATTAAACGAAAAAAGTTGTTATTACTTATTTCCTTCACTGTTTCAGTTAATGCTTTTTTACTGGCAGGATGCGGTGCAAAAACCGACGAAACAAAGGAAACAGCAGTAGTAAGCTCCATTGAGAAAACATCTTCCGAAGAAGAAAGCACAACACAGTCACCTGGTATTGAAACAGCCGCCGAAGAGACCAGTACGGCCTCCAATACTGAATCGGCTACAGTCGAAGAGGACGATTCTCTCAATTTAGAGATTCTGGATCAGATGAACGAATTGAATGAAAAGGGTGAATTCCTGGAAGCAATAAAGGCTACGGAAGGAATGAACAAAGATGGTGATTCCGCTCCGAAAATAATTGCCTTAAGGAACGAAATCATAAGAGGAAATGAGGACTATTTTAAAAGTCAGCTTACCGCTGCATTTGAAAACAGAGATTTTTATATGATCGAAGTATTATCAAACTTCTTTGAACTGACTGAGGAACAGAAGCAGGAATATGACTTTGTCAAAAAATTACAGGGTGAGTATGTTCCTGATGATGCACAGGACAGCGGCGTAAGCGTAATAATCACAGGGTATGAAATACAAATCAACGATACCGTCGATATGTTCTCCTTCAAAACGTATTCCTCTATCGAAGGGTCTGCTTACTTGTCCAAACGTTTGGTATTAGATAATGGAGGAGAGGTTGAAGATGTCAACCCCGGTCTCATCTCTATTAACCAGGATAACGGAACATCTAAAAAATACATTTCCGCTGCTGGCCAGGAGCATCAGAAAAAAATAGAAGAAAAAATGAAAGCGGAAGAAGAAAGCAAAGCACAGGCAGAACGGGAATATCTGGCAAATGAGCCCCGTGTCGGCATGACATCCGAAGAGGTTTTAAAATCAAATTGGGGAAAGCCAAATGATATAAATAAAACCACCTATTCCTGGGGTGTCAAGGAACAATGGGTTTATCCGGGCAATAAATACATCTATATTGAGGATGGCATTGTTACGGCTATTTCCGAATAAATTATTTGTTAACCTTCAAAATTATTAAGAAAACAAGGCACAGCATCTTCCTAAACCAAACCGGAATATGCTGTGCCTTGTTATTATCTTTTTGCGGTCGATTCCTGCTCCAGCAGCTCTCCGGCGAACACCTTATGCTGATGCCCGCTCCTCCCGGCCAGGATATCAAACAGAAGCTTCACGGAGGCCTCCGCGATATGCTGTATCGGCTGTCGGATGGTGGTCAGCGTCGGATTATAATAGCTGCACAGCTCAATGCCGTCGAAGCCGGCCACCGAATAGTCCTCCGGCACCCTTTTGCCCGCTTCCACAATGGCCCTGCAGGCTCCCACGGCCATGGTATCCGAAAGAGCGAAAATGGCAGTAAACTCTTTTCCGGAATCCAGCAGCTCCCTGGTGAGGACATAGCCGCTTTCCATGGAGTAGGATTTGATTTCCGGACGCATGTGTCGGATCAGATCCTCGTCCGGCTTGATTCCGTGATCCTTAAGGGCCTTACGGTAACCGTTCAGACGCATCCTGCCGATACTCGCATCATTGGGCTGGGCGGCAAGTATGGCGATTTTCTCGTGTCCCTGACGGATGAGGAAATCCGTCATCCGGTAGCCTTCCTTCTCATCGTCCACCGAGAGGGAAGAGTAATTGTCATGATGCATTCCGTCAGGCGCACAGCCTACGGTGGAGAGGATGAAGGGGATACGCAGCTTATGCAGCTTCTCCTCGGAGTGGGAAAAATATCCGCCCAGGAATATAATTCCCGCCAGGCGTTTTTCCTTCACCAGCTCCAGGGCCACATCCACTTCATCCTCATTGAATTCCACGTGCCTGATTACCATGGAATATTTTTTCTTCTTTATTTCATCTTCCATTATCTGTATGGCATCCGCAAAAAAAGGATTGGTAATTCCCTTAACCAGCACCGCCACGCACTTTCCGTCTGTACGCTTCAGATTTCTGGCGCTGTTGTTGGGAATGTAGCCGTACTTCTGAATGGTGTCCATAATCATTTTCTTCGTTTCCGGATTGATGTCCGGATGGTTATTGATGGCTCTGGATACCGTGCTGACTCCTACCTTGCAGATTCTGGCAATATCCTTGATTGTGATCTCTTCCACATCTTCTTCTATCCTCATATTCAAACACCCGTCCCCCGCTCAAGCAGGTATTTTCTACGGATTCCGACAGGAAACCCTGATTTATTTTGCAACAGTCCAGGTCGTCCCAAACTGCCACTTTATTTTAAAGGACAAATGTGGGGTAAGTCAACCGTATCCTTTTGTCGCGGCACTTATCCTGTAACAGTTCAGCCTTTGCCTTAACTGTTGCCTTATCCTTTCACCGCCCCGGCAACAACACCCTCAATGATATATCTCTGGCACGCCAGGTAAAATATGATGATGGGAATGATGGCTAACACCAGGACGCCCATCATGGCTCCCATATCAATGGAGCCGTAGCCGCCTCTCAGATACTGGACTGCAATGGGAATTGTCTTATACTTTGTCATATCCAGCACCAGGTACGGAAGCAGGTAATCGTTCCATATCCACATGGCCTGCAGTATGGCAACCGTAATACAGGTAGGCTTCAGAATCGGCATAACAATCCGGAAAAAGGTCTGCAGGGGCGTACAGCCGTCAATCATGGCCGCCTCTTCTATTTCCAGGGGAATGCTTTTCACAAAGCCGCAGAACATGAATACCGACAACCCGGCGCCGAAGCCCAGGTAAACCACCACAATGCCCAGCGGATTTCCAAGATGCATCATATCCGCCAGCTTGGACAGTGTAAACATTACCATCTGGAAGGGCACAATCATGGAAAACAGGCAAAGGAAATACAGCGCTGTGGTAAATTTATTTTTTACCCGGGAAATATACCATGCGCACATGGAAGTGCAGATGATGATAACCGCCACCGAAAGAACCGTAATGAAAAGAGAGGTCCAGAAGGCATCGATAAACCCTGTTTTCTTGATGCCGTTCACATAGTTTTCCAGCCCCACATACATCTTGCCCGAGGGAATGGCAAAGGGCTTTCTGCTGATATAGGCCTTTTTCTTAAAGGAGTTGATGAGCACCAGCACAATGGGAAATACATAAATCAAAGAAATCAGCGAAAAAACAAAGGTAAGGACTCCGCCGTGTTTTGCTTTTCTTGCATTCATTATTGCTGTACCTCCTTCCTCCGGGTGATCTTATTCTGCGCCAGCGCAATGATGGCTACCAGAATAAAGAATACCACCGCCTTCGCCTGGCCTACGCCCTCCCAGCCGGTCCGGCCGTAGAAGGTATTGTAAATATTCAGAGCCAGCATTTCCGACATCTTCGAGGGCTCCCCGTTGGTCAGCGCCAGGTTCTGGTCAAACAGCTTAAAGGAGTTGGTAAGCGTCAGGAAGGTGCATATGGTAATGGAAGGCATAACCATGGGAATCGTTACATTCCTGAGAATCTGCCTGGCATTGGCTCCGTCGATTTTTGCCGCTTCAATCAAATCTCCTGAAATATTCTGGATACCGGCAATATAGATAATCATCATATAACCAATCTGCTGCCAGCACATCAGTACGATCAGCCCCCAGAAGCCATAGGTTGAGGAATAGGTCAGCGTCCTGTTAAAATACAGCAGGATGCCGTTTAAGAGCAGCTGCCAGATGTAGCCCAGAATGATGCCGCCGATCAGGTTCGGCATGAAAAAAACTGTTCTGAAAATATTGGTTCCCTTAAAGCCCTTCGTCAGAAGCAATGCCACCGTAAAAGCCAGTACATTGATCAGGATCACCGATACTACGGTAAACAGGGCCGTATACCAGAGCGCATGGACGAAGGAGGGATCCGTAAAAATTTTGAGGTAATTGGAAAAGCCGATAAATTTGGCGTCCGTTACGGTAGTGAACTTGCAGAAGGACAGATAGATACCCATAATAAACGGCGCTATGAATCCCAGGATAAAAGCAAGAAATGTAGGGAGCACAAAAATCGGCCAGTATCTTTTTATTGCTTTTGCCATTTTCTTTCCTTTCTTTTTTGCAGCTGTTCCGTATTTCCACAGTTACATTTTTTCAAAAAAGGGCGGGTAATCTGCGCCCGCCCTTCACCTTTAATACTTACTGTGCATTTGCCGCATCGTATTCAGTCTTCCAGCCGTCTACGAAAGCAGTTACTACGTTATCCCATTTGCCTGTGCCCTGTGCGTACTCAAGAAGCGCGCTGCCCACACCGTTCTTCCATTCTTCGGAAGGCATGGTTGTGAAGTTCCATGAAACAGGTGTCTTGCCGGCCTTTGTGTACTCATCGTTGGCAAGAATCAGAGGATTGGTTGACTGATAGCCATCAGCAAAGGTCTTGAAAGGTGTAACGAAGCCCATCTTGTTTGCAAGGGCATCCCTGCCTGCATCACTGGTTACAACCCAGTTCAGGAAATCAAGTGTTGCCTGGATATCCTCCGGAGCTGCATTTTTGTTTACACACCAGTAGTTCTCGGAACCGGTGCACAGACCCTGGTTTTCTTCACCCTCTACGCCGATGTAGATAGGAAGCATGCCCAGATCTTCATCTGCTACTTCGTTGTCTTTAATATCGTTGTAAGCCCATGTACCGTTCTGATAGAACACTGCTTCGCCAAGTGCGAATTCGGAAGCTGCATCTTCACCGGTCTTACCGGAAAGGAGGCTGGGTTCACAGGTAGCGTCTGTAATATAAAGGTCAAAAATCTGTTTGTAATTGTCCAGATAGGTTCCCTTGATTGCATCCGTGGAGGTAATTCCGTCAGCCTTGTACTCATAATAAACGGGAAGGTTGGCAAGGTGTGTCTTGAATCTCCAGTCGGAGGAAGCATCAAAGCCGGCTGAGGTGAAGGCGCCTTCTACTCCCAGGTCCTCCTTGTGGGCCTGAATGCCGTCTGCAACCTTCTTCAACGCTTCGAAGTTATTCAGCTCATCGATGGATTTGATTTCTGCATCGGGCAGTGCGAAATAATCATTCAGCAGAGCCTTGTTATAAATAATGCCGTAGGTTTCAATTACATATGCCATACCAAGAACGGAACCGCCATCCTTGAGCACGTAATCATCGCTCTCAATATTCTTATAAACATCGCTGTCCTTCAGGTCGTAGCAGTAATCCTTCCAGGATGCCAGGCCAACAGGACCGTTAACCTGGAACAGGGTAGGCGCTTCGGACTTAGCCATTTCTGACTTCAGTGTGGATTCATAGGTGCCGGATGCTGCCGTAACCACGGTTACCGGAACTCCTGTCTCATCCGTATAGGCCTTGGCCAGTTCTACCCAGTCATCAGCCTGCTCGGGCTTAAAGTTCAGGTAATACACCTTTCCTTCCCCGCCTGATGCCGCGGTTGTTTCCGCTGCGGGTGTTTCTGATGCAGGCGCTGCTCCGGAGCTTTCCTCCGCCTGCTGTGTATCGGCAGGTGCCGGTGTGCTGCTCTCTGTCCCTGCGCTTGATCCGCAGCCGGCCAGAAGTGCAGAAACCATTGCTACACTCAGTAATGCACTAATCAGTTTCTTTTTCATAATTACCTCTCCTTTTCTTTGAATGCTTAATTGCCGGAACCGTTATCGGTAACGTTGTCGGTAACGTTTCCAATTGCTATGGTTGTATATTACCACATCATTTTTTGAATTGCAATAGTGTATTTGTATATTTTTTATATTTATTTTTATTTTTCTAAATTTTGATATGCACTTTGTATAATTATGAGTTTTTTCCACAATTTATGATGACTTTAAACAGACTTTTTTCTGTATAATACGCACAAAAAATTCATTTATTATATATTTTGCAGAGTCTCAGCTCCTTTACAGATACTGTCACTCCCGCCCTGCTCCACCTTCATTGGTATATTTTTGCTCTCCCGATCCGCATTCTTATGGTCAGTGCAAGGCGCCGGCCTGCATAGCCGGACATGCCGGCATTCCAAATAGCTGCAATATTTTATTTTCACACCTTTTACTGCCTCTGTTTCGGGAAAATGTATAAAAATACAGAAGGATACTGACATCGGGCCGTTCTTCCTATAAAAAAAGAAGACCCTGTGCCCGGCAGCGTCATTTATTCCGCGTATGACGCCGCACGGCCCGGTCTTCTCTTTTGTGTTCCTGTTCTGTTGTTTATCCCTTACGATGCACCTGTTTCCCTGCCTTAAGCCAGCATATATTCTTCCATCACAGCTGCTGCTCCGTCATGATCGCAGTCGGCTGCAACTATCCTGGCCAGCGCCCGGATTCCGGGAATCGCATTCCCCACGGCCACCGGCAGGCCGGCGGCCTGCAGCAGCCCGATATCGTTGCTGTTATCCCCTACCGCAATTACCTGCTCCATGGGAATTCCCAGATGCCCGCACAGTATCCTGAGCCCTTCTCCTTTATTCGCCTTCCGGTCATTGATTTCCAGATTTCCCGCCAGGGAGCTTGCAAGGGAAAGAGGAAGCCGGGACATTTTCGCCAGCGCCGCCGCCCGATCCTTTCTGTTATTGAAAAAAAGATTGATTTTCTCCACCTCCAGCGGATTTTCCTGGTAAAAATCAAACAGGGCCGCCACCCGCACCACGCTCCGGTCAAACACATCGTCAAAGCCGCCAAGGCCGAATTCCTCCAGCCTGCCCATATAGGCCGCATCCATAAAGGAACGGTTTCCCATAAAAAAAGAAGCCATGATATCAGCATCCTTAATGCAGGAAATAATTTTGCATACGAGACGGGGAGAAATGGGTATTCTGGCTATATTTTTTTTCTCCTGCAGATCATAGACACAGGCTCCGCTCTCACAAATCAGATACCGCATACCCGGAAAAGCTTCCAGATAGGTTTCCATCTCACCAATACATCTTCCGGTAGAAAAAACAACCTGTTTTCCCCGCGCCAGAATCTTCTCTATCGCCCGTTTTGCCCGGGGCGTAATCTCGTGCCTGGAATTCAGCAGTGTTCCATCCATATCCAGCGCAATCAGCCTGTATTCGTTCTGCATCCCTTTCTTCCTCCCGTCCGCCGCACCGCCGGCATTCTTATTGATATTTTACATTGTTTTGCGAAAAATTGAAAGAATATTTTCCTTATTATCGAGAAAAAACATGCATAATATCTGCCTGTATATACAGAATCCGGATAGTACAAATAAAATAAGGACCAATGTAACGCAGATACATGATTGCATCCGTATTACATCGATCCTTCCAGGCCGGTTCTGTTCTTATTTCCTGATATTCTCATAATAAAAACCGCCGATTACGCCAACCGCAATAATCACTATTGATAAAACAGACCAGATATCCCACATAATTTTTTCCTCCTGTATACCGTTGTATCTTCTTAATTGACACAATAGCATAAACAGGGCAGGGATACTATGGTTTACCGGTTTTCTTAACGTATCATGAGCGGGTTATTAGCGGAATCTTAGCAAAGGCACGCTTCAGCACCAGGCAGCGCCGGGTAACGGAAAGCTGTACCAGCTTATTTTTGTCATAAACATCATAGCCGTTAAAGGTTCCCCTGATTTCATTGAGCTCCACAGGGACACCGGCCGCTGCAAGCCTGTCCGCATAAGCATTTCCCTCATCCCGGAGGCAGTCGATTTCCTGTGTTTCCACATAAGCAGGCGGCAGTCCTTTCAGTGACGGCGCGCTCATGGGAGCGGCATATTCCGGCCTGCCATAATCCCCTTTTCTCATATAGAGATCCCACATCTGCCGGTTCAGATTAGCATTCCACCCCGGGGAGTCCACAAACTGCCGCATGGACCAGGAGGTCATGTTCTTATCCGCCACCGGATTAATCAGCATCTGGAAACAGATGGACGGCCCCTTCTTGTCCCTGGCAATCAAAGTTACAGCCGCCGCCAGCGCGCCTCCCGCACTGTCTCCAATCACTGCAATCCTCTCCCTGTCTATCCCCAGGGCATCCGCATTGCGCGCCACCCAGGTCAGCGCCCGGTAGCAGTCCTTCACAGGCTCAGGATAAGGCTTTCCAAGCCGGTAATGCACTATCACCACCTTGCACCTTACCTCTCTTGTATAAACCTGTGCCAGACGGTGTGTAGACGGCCTGTCCCTGAGCACAAAAGCGCCTCCATGATAATAAACCAGGCAGGGCGCATTCTTGCCGATATTCTCCGGCTCATAAATTGTCAGACCGATTCTGCCTCCGCCTTTAAGACGCACATATTTTTTCCGCCTCTTAATTCCCTTTGCAGGCTGCTGAAGAAAACATCCCGCCTGGAACCAGCGGTTTATCAGCCAGACCTTTTTAGGCGTAATAATATAATCCCTGAAGTCTATCCGGCTCCAGAGACCTCCTATATCCTTTAAATCTTTATCCAATGCGTATTTTGAAAAAACGTATCCTTTATGCATATATATTACCTCATCAGGAAAGACACGCTACAACACTTTACTGTATCAATATACCATACCTGAGATGTTAAAAGCTACTCATTTTTCCAATTTCATCCTGCTTTGATAAAAAATGTGTGTTTCTGCGCTCACAGGGAATACTTTCTGTAGAAATAAAAGAGAAAGAAGGAATTCTCATGTTCTGGAAAAAATATCGTTATGAAATCTACGGCATACTTTTTACCGCAGCGGCAGGTACGCTGCTCCACTTTGTTTATGAATGGTCGGGAAGCGCAGTCATCGTGGGCCTGTTTGCCCCGGTAAATGAATCTGTGTGGGAGCATATCAAGCTGCTGTTCTTTCCCGGCCTGCTGTTTTCTATCTGGGATTATTTTCATGCCTCACACAGGCCGGCTTCCTTTCTCCCCGCCAGGACAGCCGGGCTTACCGCAGGCATGGCTGCCATTCCCCTGCTGTTTTATGCCTATACCGCATTGCTTGGCACCAATCATCTGGCACTGGATATCATGGTCTTCCTGCTGGGAATTCTGCTCGCCTTCCTGATAAGCACCCTGCTTGAGAAAAAAATCAGTACCACAGCCACAACACTGTCCGGGACAAAAACCCGCGTGCTGCCGTTTCTCAGCGCCGTTCTTCTCATTATTTACCTGCTGCTGTTCTTCCTCTTCACCTTCCGGCCGCCGCAGCTGCCCTTATTCCGGGATCCGGTTTCCGGTCATTTTAGTATTTCCTGAAATGAGCCGGATGTGAGTCATATTTTGGGGGATTTGCCTTTTCCGAAGAAATGTTAAAAGACCGGGAACCCGCTGATATTGCGGATTCCCGGTCTTTTTCCTGAATGAAGCACGGGGGATTCGAACC
>OIYD01001903.1_pt1 | contig 11190 bp, 8 predicted proteins | sample 1588141 | NCBI WGS metagenome assembly OIYD01 (sample SAMN03283259) | human gut metagenome | biome: human-associated habitat; material: feces | host: Homo sapiens | place: USA | collected 2013
CTGCCTTTCATCCTCAGGTCTTTTCCTGCTGTCAAAATAGACAAACCGGTCAGCGCCCCTTTTTCTGTTATATCCTCTTTCTGTTATGTCCTTTTTACATCATACTCTTCTCTGCCTGCCTTTCATCCTCAGGTCTTTTCCTGCTGTCAAAATAAACAAACCGGTCAATGGCATCCAGTATATCCTTAAAATCCTCCTTGGGCGCCAGGTCGATGTAGGCCCTCAGAATCTCTTTTTCCCTGTCCCTGAACGGGCCGTAAAATATATCATATAAATTATGGCCTCTGAGAAAGGTGCGCACCTCTTCCATGTGCTCCTTCATATCTTCCGGGGATGAGAAATCCCGTCCCAGGACTTCCATCAGCTGCTGCCCGCTGCGAATCCGGTACAGATATTCCCTCCATTTGCCATAGAGGGTCCGGTAAAAAACATCCTCGCTTTCCACGATTCCCAGGCGGGCCATAACTGCCGGGTTAAAGAAATAGTTCTCAAACGAATAATACTTTAAAATAAGCACGTTCTTCCTTGTCACCTTCGGCAGGCGGTCCACGTCCTCCAGATTCCTCTCATCGTAATACCTGCACAGCTGCGATGCCAGCTCCTCCGGATCCTTGCCGTCTCCATCGCGTATCATAAGGAACTGGTCCCGCAGATAGACCTGGTTCATGTACTTTAAGTTGGCATATGTCTTGATGTTAGTACAGCTGTTTGTGGTGATGATGGATATGCGGTACAGATTTCCTTCCTCATCATAAATCTCAGAATAATACTTTTCCAGAAGCAAAGGCAGGCGGCTCTTGTCCTGTTTCCCCTCCACAATAAACACGAAGCTGACATTCAGCAGATCATTGGCCCCATACCCCAGGTCATCCAATATCTCGCTCATGTTGGTCCGCGTGCGTACAACCGAGTACCGCTCATCATCCAATACAACCTGCCGTATCTGGCGTATGCTGAAATTAAACAAAAGGTCCGGGCTGTGAGTCTTGAAAATGACCTGATTTTTCTTGGACAGCCGGTACAGTATCTCACTGCATGTTTTCTGAAGCTGGGGATGGAGGAATATCTCCGGGTCTTCCACCACGATAATGCTGGGAATCCTGCCCTGTTCACTGATATAGGTCTCTAACAGGGACAGCATATAAATACTGCGCATGCCCTTTCCCATCAGCTCCACCGGCTTCACGCTGCCTCTCTGGCGGTTGTGGGCCGTTACCTCCACCGTAAAAAGCTGGTCCGCATCAAAGTTCAGCGTGTACTGAATCTCCTCATATCCTCCATTTTTAAAGAAATTTTCATTGACCTTTCCGGAAAATCCGCTCAGGTTCATCTGGTATATCTTAAACTCCAGAAGTCTGGCTGTCTCAAAGGCGGAAAGTTCTTCCGGTTTCTTCTTATTAATCAGGCCGATGCACTGGAAACAATGGTTGCATTTCTTAGCCCGCTCAAAAATACAGCTGCCGGATCGCAGCCTTCGAAGCTCCTCGTCCTCCTGGAACATCAGAAGGTCGTTCTGCAGCTGGTTCAGCTCCCGCTCCGCATTGATGCGGTAGATGCGGGGCATCACCATATGGATATAGGGGTTATTCTTCCTATAAAGATCCTCGTACCGCACCTTGCCGTCCTGGTTCACGTGAAAGGTAAAGGACAGCTCTCCGTTTTGGAACGACGGAAGCCGCTCAGAAAATACCCTGCGCCACACATCGTAACGTCTGTACTGGCTGACAATACCCATATGGTGAAACAGGTGCAGATCCTCCTCCTCTATGGAAAAGCAGGCATCAATCCGGATAGCCTGACGGTTCTCATTAAAATCCCTGTCCTGAATCTCATAACAGCCGCACACCGCGCAGATTGCATCCAGCACCGAGGTTTTTCCTGTATTATTTTTCCCAACTAAAATCAGCGCCCGTTCTATATCCCGGATTTCCATGCTTCGTATAGACTTAAAATTGTGGATGTGCAGATAGGTAAGCTGCATGAGGTTCTCCTTTCCCTGGGTATATATGGTGTTGACAGGCAACGGAAAATCTGCCGGATTTCCTGAATCCGGCGGGAACACGGTTTCAGGCATCCTCAGATTATTGCTGTGGATTATTACTATGAGTATACGCCATAAAAAGGCAGGACACAAGCCTGTTTTTGCCGTCTGTGTGTCCTGCCCTCCATATTGGTTTTTATCTTAATTCTGTTCTCTCTCCGGCTGTTCTCTCTCCGGCGATTCTTTCTCCGGCTGTCCTTTCTCCGCCTGCTCCTTCTGGTCCTTTGCGCCCTTCTTTCCTCCCACGGGCTTGCCGCGGAATAGAGAGAAACGCCTTGGGGATCGGTTCCCGCCCCGCAGCTTTCGGCTCAGCCTTCTGACAATAAGGACAACCGCCCCAATGATAACAGCCAGTACGAACAGGATGGGACTGTTGACGGCAAGCCATACAATCAGGTCAGTTACGGCCGCCCCAAGGTTATTCAGACTGCGGTTAAAGCCCTTCTGAATCCTGGTTCCAATGCTGTCCGGCGCAGTGGGGGTAAGGTCCTTTACCTCCCTCATATAGATGGATACAGTGCTGTAATCCACCTGATTGTCATAGAGGCGCAGCTGGGATGTGTAGGACTCCAGCTCATAGCGGATCTCTGAGAGCCGGGCCTCCAGAGCCACCACCGCGTCCAGGGACTCCGCTTTTTCCAGCAAGGCCCAAAGCCGTTCCTGCTCTATCTCCAGCGATTTCTTGCGGCTCTCCGCATCCGAATACTGCAGGGTCACATCCGTCACCTGCTCCTGCTTGCTGGTCACATTTCCCGCGCTCTCCACTGTCTCCACAAAGCGGTCCAGCCGGTCGGCCGGAATCCTGGCCCTGATGTCCGCATGGCGCTGCTGGCTGCCGCCATAGGAATCGACGCTGACTCCCGACACATCAGAGGATTCCACATAACCGCCCAGCTCCCCTACCTGATCTGTAATCTGGGAGAGGACGCCGTCAAAGTCCCTGGCCTCCACGTTCATACTCACATCCCGTATCAGCTTCCTGCCGGTATCTGCCGGACTGCCAATATCTGATGAGGGAGACAGACCGCTTCCGGACTCTGCCTTTAATGTATTAAGGTTTTCTCCCAAAAAGGCCGCGTCTGTCTGTCCTTCCTCCGCATCCATAACATATGCGGCGGCAGCCGTGGTCTCTGCCATGGCAGCCGTATTGTACGATTTGCTGCCGCAGGCAGACAGAGAGAGCGCCGCCAGAAGAACCATAGCCGTGACCAGCGTCCATATGCGCCCCGTTTTCCATTTTTTCATAACCCCATCCTCCTATCTTTATAGCTTCATGGTACCATGAAAAAAACAGCCTTTCAATGGACGTAAATGAGACTTAAGAAACAGTATAAAATATTAAGAAATGTCAGCTCCAGGGAAAGTCATTGGGCACCTGGACTGTATGAAAAGGAGAACCGGACATCCGGTTCTCCCTCTATCATGCTGTCCTTCTGCCGCGGGGCAGAAAGATGATTTTTATGATTATAACTGAGGACCAGCGGAAACCAGTGCCTTTCCAGCCTCGTTGCCCTCATATTTTGCAAAGTTCTTGACAAAACGCTGTGCCAGATCTTTTGCCTTTTCCTCCCACTGTGATACCTCTGCGTATGTATCGCGGGGATCCAGAATCTTAGGATCTACGCCTGGAAGCTCGGTAGGAATCTCAAAGTTGAAGAATGGAAGCTGCTTGGTTGGAGCCTTTGCAATGGAGCCGTCAAGAATCGCATCAATAATACCGCGGGTATCGCGGATAGAGATACGCTTGCCTGTTCCATTCCAGCCGGTGTTAACCAGGTATGCCTTTGCGCCGCTCTTCTCCATTCTCTTAACAAGCTCCTCTGCATACTTGGTTGGATGCAGTTCCAGGAATGCCTGTCCGAAGCAGGCTGAGAATGTAGGTGTAGGCTCTGTGATGCCGCGCTCTGTACCGGCAAGCTTTGCTGTAAATCCGGACAGGAAGTAATACTGTGTCTGCTCCGGAGTCAGGATGGATACTGGAGGAAGTACGCCGAAAGCATCTGCTGACAGGAAGATAACATTCTTTGCAGCAGGAGCAGCTGATACCGGACGGACAATCTTCTCAATATGCTCAATCGGATAAGATACACGTGTGTTCTCAGTCACGCTCTTGTCATCAAAATCAATCTTGCCGTCAGCGTCAAGTGTAACATTCTCTAAAAGAGCGTCACGCCTGATTGCATTGTAGATGTCCGGCTCAGAATCCTTATCCAGGTTGATGACCTTTGCATAGCATCCGCCCTCGAAGTTAAATACGCCGTTGTCATCCCAGCCGTGCTCGTCATCACCGATAAGAAGACGCTTGGGGTCTGTTGAAAGAGTGGTTTTTCCTGTTCCGGAAAGTCCGAAGAAGATTGCGGTGTTCTCACCGTTCATATCTGTGTTGGCAGAACAATGCATGGAAGCAATGCCCTTCAGAGGCAGATAGTAGTTCATCATTGAGAACATGCCTTTTTTCATCTCTCCGCCGTACCATGTGTTCACGATTACCTGCTCGCGGCTGGTAATATTGAACATAGCGGCTGTCTCGGAGTTCAGGCCTAACTCCTTGTAATTTTCCACCTTTGCCTTGGAAGCATTATATACAACGAAATCCGGCTTAAAGTTCTCCAGTTCCTCTGCGCTTGGCTGGATAAACATGTTTTTTACGAAATGAGCCTGCCATGCAACCTCAACAATGAAGCGGATTGCCATGCGGGTATCCTTGTTTGCTCCACAGAATGCGTCTACAACAAACAGTCTCTTGTTAGAAAGTTCTTCCAGGGCAATCTTCTTTACCGTATCCCATGCTTCCTGGCTGGCCGGATGATTGTCATTCTTGTACTCGTCCGTTGTCCACCATACAGTGTCCTTTGAGTTCTCATCCATGACAATGAACTTGTCCTTAGGGGAACGACCTGTGTAAATACCAGTCATGACATTCACTGCACCAAGTTCGCTTACCTGGCCTTTTTCATACCCCTCCAGAGTTGGTTTAGTCTCTTCTTCAAATAACATCTCATAGGAAGGATTATAAACAATTTCTGTGGTTCCGGTAATACCATACTGACTCAAATCTACATTTGCCATCATTCATTTACCTCTCTTTCATTTTATCGAAATCCTTTTCATTATCTCATTTTGTGAATTAAAAGTCAATATTTCAATTAACAAAATATTAGCAATGAAATATCAGCAAACATGAGGTAGTCTCCGGGGGCATAAAAAAGGACCGGCCCGCTGATTCCGAATACAGCGGGCCGGCCTTTCTTCCTGCGCTTTTTTTTAAGTGCGCTTCAATCACGTTTTATTACGCATTTAATTTATTTTTTAATCCTCTTTGATTTTTACAATCACCTTTTTAATCGGTGCCGGCTCTCCGTTGGCAGCCTTTGGCTTATGGGCATCCCACGGGTTAAAAATCAGATACTGTCCGGCTCCGGTCACAACCCTAAGTCCGGGGGTGGTGTTCTCAAAGAATACCACATCCTTATCCGGATTATATGGAACCTTTACAGTCATCTCATGTACCGGCGCGTAGCTCATAATCTCGCTGCCCTCAATCACGTACTGGATATCGGTGTAATGCTCATGTGCCTCATATTTAGCCTCCTCCCACGGGATGGTGGTGTAGGCTGTTACATTGGCATACACGTTTTTGCCGTCAATCTCATACTTTCCCGGCTCCAATGCCTCAAGGTCCGTATTCTGAAGGAAATCCACGGCCTTGGCATATCTGCCTTCAATCCCTAAATTCCTGTAAAAGTCCAGGTTCTTCTTCTCATCAAAAATCATATTCCATTCTCCTTTGTGGCATTTCGATTTTCCAATTCCTAGTATACACCTAAAGCCGCAGGAAACTCAATCCTTTTTTTATTACAGCTGTTTTTTACAGCCGCCCCGGCGCCTTTTCACGTCTCTTTGTATCCTGCAGATCAGTTCTGGGTGATTATCTGAAGAATTCATGACCGTCATGGGCAAACAGGTAGGTCAGACGCCTGTCAAACCAGGAAGCGGCGCTGCCGGACGCCCTTCTGTTCATAAAATACAGGGCTCCGTTGGAATAATCTTCACCGGCCAGGGCACGGTCCACGCATTCAATGGTTTCCGCTGTGACCTTTACCGTGTTGATGGTGCCGTTGGATACCGGCTGAAACTGGGATGGCTGGTATACAACTGCCTTTACGCTGTCCGGGAATTTTCCCGACAGGACACGGTTAATGATCACATCCGCAACCAGTATCTTTCCCTTGGGGTCGCAGATTCCCGCCTCCGCCTGGACAATGCGCAGGAGTACCTGGTAATCTTCATCCGTATATTTAATCCTTCTGGCTGCCCGGCGCTCTTCCTCCGCCTTTTTCCTGGCCTCCTCTTCCTGTCTCTCCTTTAATATCTGTTTCTGAAGTGTCTCAATCTGGGTCTGTGCAGCTGCCTGCTTTCTCTGTTTCTCTCGGACGTCCGCTTCCAGCAGCGCACCGGCCAGATGCTGGCCTTCACTGTCTGTGTTTAAATGTCCGAATTGTACTTTTGCTTCAGTAACCAGACCGCTTCCTTCGTTTTCCTCCTCCGCCATGTCAATGGCGTCACTTTCCTCCGTCATGGGCGCTGCCAGGGCGTTTCTTCCCCCGCCGCCAAACCCATTGGCTGAAAATGCTATGATGGCCACTACCATCATACCGGCCATTACCACAGATGAGGAACGGTACATCTGCTTTGTCACTTTCACAGTCAGTGACTTAACAAAGAGAACTACCGAACGAAGGAATGAATGTAATGTAAGCATACATACTCCTCTTTCCTGGCCCCGCACAACTCTGCACAGGTACCATTCTCAAAATTTTATGCAGTGGGCATCTCCCACTTTGTGCATGTTTTTCCGGGATGTATGGCTAATTATATGGGATTTGACTTTTCGCGTCAATGGAGATTTAATAATTTTGTTACATTTTTTCTTACTTTTGAAACATTTGTAATATTTTTTATATATTTACTATGGTTTTCCAGGGGTACGCACCTTCGTTTTGTGCATTTCGCCAGCCATATCTTTACATTTATGTTACAGTATTATTAATTTTTAAACATGTTACATGATTTCCTATTTTTGTAATTTATATTATGTAAATCTTTTTATACCTTAATTATTCATTTTTTACATTTTATATCCATCTTTGGATTTTACATTTATTGTCGAAATTTGACAGTCATCCCCCACTTTAACAAAAAAATGGCATTTTGCACCTCATTCTCTTTCACGAAGTTCCGTCAAAATAGCCAAAGTAGGCAAAAATAAGAAATACCCTTTGACAATCCCCTTGTACTTTGATACATTAAAGTTCAGAAGTTTTAATTATTAAAGTGTATGCGGAGGATATTCAAATGACTGTTAAACTGCTGATGCTGGTTATCTTTTTTGCCATCATGCTGGGAGTGGGATTCTATTCCCGCCGCCATGCCACCAATGTCAATGACTTTGTTCTGGGAGGAAGGGGCGTGGGGCCCTGGCTCACCGCCTTTGCCTATGGCACCTCCTACTTTTCCGCTGTGGTATTTATCGGTTATGCCGGTCAGTTCGGATGGAAATACGGCCTGGCCTCCACCTGGATTGGCATTGGCAATGCCCTGATCGGCAGCCTGCTGGCCTGGGTCATCCTGGGGCGGCGGACCAGGGTCATGAGCAAGCATCTCTCCTCGGCCACCATGCCGGAATTCTTCGGCAGCCGGTTCCACAGCCAGGGCATGAAGATTGTTGCCTCCCTGATTATATTTGTCTTTCTCATACCCTACACAGCCTCTGTCTATAATGGTCTGTCCCGGTTATTCGGCATGGCCTTTGATATTCCCTACAGTGTCTGTGTAATGGGCATGGCTGTCCTGACTGCCGTCTATGTCATCCTGGGCGGTTATATGGCCACGGCCATCAATGATTTCATCCAGGGCATCATCATGCTGGCCGGCATCGCCGCCATCATCCTCAGCGTTTTAAGCGGCCAGGGAGGATTTACGGCTGCTGTGGGCAGACTGGCGCAGATTCCCAGCGAGGTCCCGGTTACCCTGGGCCAGCCCGGAGCCTACACCTCCTTCTTCGGACCGGATCCCCTGAACCTGCTGGGCGTGGTGATTCTCACCTCCCTTGGAACCTGGGGCCTGCCCCAGATGATTCACAAATTCTATACCATCCGAAGCGAAAAAGCCATTGCCACAGGCACCGTGATTTCCACCCTGTTTGCCATTGTCATCTCCGGGGGCAGCTATTTCCTGGGCGGCTTCGGCCGGCTCTTTGACAGTCCTGCCATTTATAATGGAAATGGGTCCGTGGCCTATGATACCATTATCCCGGCCATGCTGTCCGGCCTTCCGGACCTGCTGATTGGAATTGTTGTCATGCTGGTGCTGTCCGCATCCATGTCCACCCTTTCCTCTCTGGTGCTGACCTCCAGCTCCACCCTGACCCTGGACTTCATCAAGGGCTGTCTTGTGAAGAACATGAAGGATAAGACCCAGCTGGTACTGATGCAGTGCCTGATTGTGGCGTTCATCGTCCTAAGCGTTGTGCTGGCCCTGGATCCGCCTGACTTCATTGCCCAGCTCATGGGTATCTCCTGGGGCGCGCTGGCCGGAGCCTTTCTGGCTCCCTTCCTCTACGGCCTGTACTGGAAAAGAACCACGCCCGCGGCTGTGTGGGCCAGCTTTGCCACCGGCATCGGTATCACGGTTTCAAATATGTTCCTGCACTATATTGCATCCCCCATCAATGCTGGTGCTGTCTCAATGATTGTGGGACTCATTATTGTTCCTCTTGTATCCCTCCTGACGCCAAGGATGGACTCCAGGGACATAAACGCCATCTTTTCCTGCTACGATAATCTGGTGGAGGCCACCACTAAGAAGGTCCTGCCCGACGACCAGTCCTTTGATTCACCGGCTTTTAAAAAGAGAAAGAAAAAATAACATACAAATGCAGCAAAAAAGCTGTTCCTTCCGCGGTTCATCACCCGGAAGGGACAGCTTTTTATTTCATTCCGATATTTTTATCTCGCCTAAACAATAACCTTGACAGGACATTTTTCTGCGCACTTGCCGCAGTTGGTACACTTCTCGTAGTCAATGACAGCCAGATTGTTCTCCATATGGATGGCATCAAACTCACACTGCTTTGTACACAGGGTACATCCGATACAGCCGGCCGCACAGACAGCTTTTACATCTTTGCCTTTGTCGTGGGAGCTGCACTGTACCAGATGCTCTGCCTTATACGGCACCAGCTCAATCAGGTGGTTCGGACAGGATGCCACACACTTGCCGCAGGCAACACATTTCTCCTTGTCCACCACTGCCACGCCGTCCACCACATGGATGGCGTCAAAGGCACATGCCCTGACACAGGAGCCGTAGCCCATACATCCGTATGCGCAGGCCTTCTCGCCGGCGCCCGGGACAACAGATACCTTCTTACAGTCATCCACACCGTAATAGTTATACTGTACGGCGGTCTTGTCACATGAACCTTTACATTTCACGAAGGCTACCTTCTTCTCGGCGGCTCCGCCTGCAACGCCCATGATGGCTCCGATTTTCTCCGCGGTGGAAGCGCCGCCCACAGGACATGCGCCTACGTCCGCCTGGCCGGCTGCGATTGCCTTTGCCAGTGCGTCACAGCCCGCGTATCCACAGCCGCCGCAGTTGTTGCCGGGCAGCTCGTTGCGGACCAGGATTTCCTTTTCATCTACTTCAACTTTAAACTTCTCGCTGGCTATGCCTAAGAAGACACCTATCAGAATACCAAGGATACCTACCACGGCTGCCGCTATTATAATACCTGTAACCATTTTCCTTCTCCTCCTTCTAAATTAATCCGGAAAATCCGAAAAATGCGATTGCCATAAGACCCGAGGTAATAAGGACTATAGGTGACCCCTGGAATGAATATGGGACGTCATTATGCTCAATCTTCTCGCGGACACCAGCTAACATGACAATAGCAATGGTAAAACCAACGGAGATACCGATACCGTTTACAACGCTCTGCACGAAGTTATAGGACTTCGTCACATTGGTAAGGGCAACGCCCAGAACCGCACAGTTGGTGGTAATCAGAGGCAGGTATACGCCCAGAGCCTCATACAGTGACGGCATGGATTTCTTTAAGAACATCTCCACGAACTGAACCAGGGCTGCGATAACCAGGATGAATACAATGGTCTGGAGATATTCCAGATGCAGATTCACAAGAATCCCTGTATACACCAGGCTGGTCACAGCGGACGCAATGGTAATAACGAAAATAACCGCTGCACCCATACCGGCTGAAGTCTCAACCTTCTTTGAAACACCGAGGAATGGACAAAGTCCTAAGAACTGGCTCAAAACAACGTTATTAACCAGAGCGGAACCAATGGCAATTAACAATAACTCTTTCATTTATCCACCCTCCTAATTTTCTTTCTTGGAAGTAGCTGCTTTTAACTCTGCTTCCTTCTTTGCTACGGCTTCCTTCTTTGCAGCAAGGGCCTTCTCTTCCGCCTGGCGCTTCCTGGTCTCCAGCACTTCATGGTTGGACATGCAGGAGGAACCCGTGCACTCCATACAGTTGCCACCGCATGCCAATCTGGACTGGGGAACGGAACCGTTGGTCGCTGACGGCGCCTTAAACTTATTCTGAAGGGCGGTCAGCACTGCAAGGACAAAGAACGCGCCGGGAGCCAGAACAAAGATGGCGATGTGGTAATCCTCAGGAATCACTACATTGCCGAAGATTGCGCCGGAACCAAGGATCTCGCGGACAAGGCCGATACATGTAAGGGCAAGGGTAAAGCCCAGGCCCATGCCGATACCGTCAAAGGTGGATACAAGCGGGCCGTTCTTGGATGCGTAGGACTCTGCGCGGCCAAGAATGATACAGTTAACTACAATCAGCGGAATATAGATACCAAGGGCAGAATACAGGCTCGGCACATAGGCCTGAAGCAGCAGCTGCACAACGGTAACCAGGGAAGCCACGATAACGATGTATGCCGGGATACGCACGCGGTCCGGTATAATCTTACGGAGTGCTGATATAATCATATTGGAAAACAGTAAAACCACGGTTGTGGAAAGTCCCATACCAAGGCCGTTGACAGCTGATGTGGTTACGGCCAGGGTCGGACACATACCAAGCATCAGGACGAAGG
>OIYD01001916.1_pt1 | contig 11075 bp, 10 predicted proteins | sample 1588141 | NCBI WGS metagenome assembly OIYD01 (sample SAMN03283259) | human gut metagenome | biome: human-associated habitat; material: feces | host: Homo sapiens | place: USA | collected 2013
AAAATAAGGAGGACGAAACTATGTGTTTTAATTTCAATAGCTGTTCCGAGTTATTTAACACAATCTGCAAATTATTCAGACTCGGATGTTAATATGTTTTATGCGATTTGCATAATCACCAAAAAGGCTGTAACCCTTGAAAAATCAAGGATTACAGCCTTTTTTCTAGTTAAGCTGGCAACGGGAATCGGACCCGTGACCTCCGCACTACCAATGCGACGCTCTACCGACTGAGCCATGCCAGCAATTCTGTCGGAACTAATCCCGACTTGTAATACTATACTATAGAGAGCTATGATTGTCAATACTTTTCTACAGCATAATGTCAGATTTTTCTTTGCTATGCTCAATCTTCATATTTAACTTCCGGAACGGAACTGCAATTACAAGTCCAATCAGAAGTGAAATTATAATATAGATGCCTAAGATGCCAATGCATTTCCAATAAGTCATTCCATACATACCACCGATAGTCTCCCGGAGTGCATCCATTCCATAAGGGAATGGGAAGAAACGGTAAATCCGCTGATAGATTGCCGGCAGTACTTCGATTGGGAAGGAACCGCCTGCTCCTGCTACCTGGATAACCATAATGACTACCGCCAAAGCCTCTCCGACATTTTCAAAGGCTACCGTTAATGCGTACATAAATAAGGTAAATACAAAGCTGCAGCATGCGCAGGCAAGCCAGAATAAGAACGGGTTATGGCATTGTATCTTAATATAAAACAAATCTCCCAGTGCAGTAATCAATGCCTGCACCTGTCCAATCAGGAAGAATGTAATATATCTTCCAAAGAATTTCTGGTAAGGTTTTGCCTCCGGTATTTTCTCATCCGGAAGTACCTTTACATGAATGATTGCCACCAGAATCAACGCACCTACCCACAATGCCAGTACCGTATAGAACGGTGACATTGCCGAACCATAATTGGAAATCGGATAAATCTCTTTCGTCTCCATATTGACCGGAGAAGATAAGAAATCTCCTAACAAAGTCGGGTCGGTCTCTAAAATTTTCATCAAAGCCTGATACTGGTCACTGATTTCCAGAGCACTGAGACTTGTAATCACACTGTCAAGTCCGGTCTTCATTTCCTGTGCTGCTGCCAGTGAATCACTTAAGCTTTCATTTCCCTTATCGAGGGTTTCACTATAAGCATCCAACACTTCCGATACTTCATCAAAATCTCCATCGACACCATTTAAAATTGCCTGTGTCTGATTCAGTGACCCCTGCATGGACTGAATGGTTGTCTCCAGCTGACCTTTTACCGAATAGTCAAACGTATCTTTTAAAGCTTTTATTTCGGTCTTACAGGAAGTTATTTCGGTAGATATTTCAGTGTTTAAAGTATCCTTTGCAGTATTTAAATCTGTGACATTATTCTGGACACTGTTTAAATCTGCTTCAATTTTATCTAACTGTGCTTCGATTTCTGCAATCTGACCGGAAACACTTTCATCATCCTTCCAGTCTGCCACACTGTTTTCAAATAACTGGCGGATCAGCGGCATCATATTAATTGCGCTCTGCAATCCGCCGGAAGATAAATCACCATAGTCATCCAACTGATCTAAGGCATTCTGTATCAGCGTATTGATGTTGTCAAGGCTGTCGGCTGCTGTATTAAGATTTGCTGAAATAACCTCAGCCAAAGCACTGGCATTAAGGCTGCCGGAATTCAATGCTCCCTGCATGGTATTTACCGTATTCGAACCATCATCTACCATCGTATTCAGATTCGGCAGCATAACCTGTGTCGTATCAATCAGGCTGGATGCCGAATTGGTAATGCTGACAAAAGAATTCAGCAATGCAATATAGCCGTCCAAATCTCCGCTTAAATCATTAAGCTGTGTCAGGAAAAGATTCATCATAGAGCCGGAATCCATTCCATTTTCTACCATGACATCATTTACCTTTAACATGACTTCTGCCAGAGTGCTGACAAAGGTTGCATTAACCTGCTCCTGTACTGCCGTTTTTGCCTTGGATGTAATCTTTGGTGCAATGGCATTTTTCTTCTCATTTTCATAATAAATAATCTGCGGATTCTGTACTTCTCCGTTAAGGAAGCTTATCATTTTCTCGGAGAAATCCTCCGGAATAATCAGTGCCGCATAATATTCACTGCTGTATACACCATCTGTTGCTTCATCCATGGTATCAGTAAACTGCCAGCCCATAGTCTGATTGGCTTTCAGGGCATCAATGACGCTGTCTCCGATATTTAAAGACAGACCTCCCATGTCAATTCCCTCATCTGCGGAATATACTGCTATCTTAAGATTTGATGTAGATTCCGGTCCATACGGGTCCCAGTTGGACAATATATTAAACCATGCGTACAGTGACGGAATAATAGAAAGACCTATTACAATAACCACTGCTACCACATTGGTGCTGACTCTCTTAAAATCCTGATAAAAGATTCTAAAAATATTTTTCATGTGTTATCCCTCTGCTACTCCTTTGTGCTATCCGTTAAAAGTTCCTGCTCTGCCGTCTGAAGTACGGTACGAATCCGTTCTTCTACCTGGGCAATTCCATCGCCAATCAGTGCATCTCTCTCCTGTTGCTCCCGGTTGGAAATCTCATTTAATTTTTCCTGTAATTTATAGTCCGAATATTCTACGAAAATTAAATATCCTGCCAGAATAAACAGCGATACAATCCACAGAATCAAAAATACAATTTTTGAGCTTTCTGTCCAGAATAACAATGCCAGGAAAATCAGTGGAATAATGATAAGGCACCGCAATCCGATGCGGATACGTTTCTGGTTCTTCTTATGAATCTCCTGCTCATAGCCTAAAAGCATGTCATAAAGCTTTTCATAATCTTCTTTCTTTTCCATCTGCTCTTCACCTGCTCTCTTACATCATCTTCGTATCTTTCATTCGCTTTTCTACGAAATGATTGATACCCATAAATGGTACGCGAATCAGCAGTCCGATTAACAATGCCGCTGCTGCGAAAATCAGAAGCTCTGCCAGATTCTTCTCATAGGTTCCGCCATACATGCCGCCAATGGTTTCACGCATGGCATTAATGGCATATGGGAATGGGAAGAAAATATATACCCGCCGGTAAAATTCCGGCAATATCTCAATCGGATATGTTCCACCGGAACCTGCAATCTGAATAACGACCATTACAACCACCAGTGCTTTTCCGATATCGCCAAAGGAAAGTGTCAGCGCATAGATTAATAAGGTAAAGGTAAAGCTCGTCAGCGACGCCGCAAACCAGAACAATACCGGATTCTTCACCTGACAATGCAGCAGATAAATATTACCCAGCACAATAATCAGTGCCTGTATCTGTCCCATCACAAAGAAAATGAGATATCTTCCAAAAAAAAGCTGATAACGCTTCGGATTCGTCAAATCCTTTTCGGATGCCTTTACCTTAATCAGTGCCACCAGTACAATACCGCCTACCCAGAGTGCCAGTGTTGTATAAAATGGTGCAACCGCAGAACCATAATTTTTAATCTCATAAACCTGCTTTGTCTCCACTTTTACCGGCTGTGCAAAGAATTTACCATAGGATTCCGGATCGCCGCCCAAAAGTTCCATGATAATCTGCATCTGTTCATCTTCCGATGCTTCATTCAGCTTGCTGATTGCCTCTTCTATCTTTGTATCACAGGTCTTCAGCAATGTCTGAATCTGTGTAAAGCTTTCATCTGTAGCATCTACCATATCTAAGGTTCCATCGAAAATGGTTTCCATGTCACCTAATGTATTATTCAGATTATTCAAAAGATTGGTTACATTGACCAGTATCTGGGATGCCGTATCCAATATTCCGGATACTCCAGGCACCAGATTATTGGTGTATACATTCTTCATATTTTCAATGGTCTTGCTGCAGGTAGACAATGCTGTATTCATTCCGCCTGTCACAGTATCTACCGCATCTTTTACTGCATCTGATGCATTGTCCGGCATCAGTGTCTCTAAAAGCTTCTGCATTTCTTCTGCATCCTGCTTCAACGCATCAATCTGTGACATCACATCATCCATATCCGTTTTCTGCTCGTCCGTAAAGCTCTCATCTGTCTTGAGTCCACTGATTGCTCCATAAAGCGACTGCAACTGGTCATTTAACGTCTTGATATCATTCGTTGTTGTCTCAATACTTTCCGTTGTCTTCTTGGCAGAATCTCCCAGTCCGGCATTGGTAATATCCGTTGAAATCTTATTCAAAGAATTCTCAATATCCGTTAAGGTTGTCTCCACATTCTTGGAAAAATCTGAAAGTGTAGTATCCGTACTGTCTAATTGTGTCTTTGTTCCATTTAGGGAATTTACAGCTGAATCAATTTTATCTTCCACCTTTGACACACTGGAATTGGCTTCATCAATCCCTGCGCTCAGTTCTTCATTTCCGGACAGGAAGCTGTCTATCATGGCATCATAGTCCTTTAAATTCTGGCTGAGCTGCTCTAATTTCTGGCGGAATCCATCCACACCGCCATCTTCACTTATTTTCTCAGAAAGATTATCCATCTGGGCAAACATGGCACTTGCCGCTGTCTCAAGAAATGTCTCATTGATACTGGACTTTAATGTGCTCACTGCAGTATCGGTAATTTTCGTTGCAATGGCATTTTTCTTCTCATTCTCATAATATGTAATGGTCGGATTCTCCAGTCCTTCAGAAAAGATGCTGAACATGCTCTCGGAAAAGCGGTCACCAATAACTACTGCCGCATAATATTTTCCACTTTCTACTCCACTGATTGCTTCATCAGAGCTGTCTACAAACTGCCAGCCTATGGACTTATTCTCCTTCAACTGCTCAATCACCTGAACACCCATGTTGACGGTTGTGCCATCCTCTAATTTCATTCCTTCATCTTCAGAGGCCACTGCAATATAGATATTTCCGGTGTTGGCATAAGGATCCTCGTTGGAATAAATATTAAACCATGCATACAAAGATGGAATAAAACACAATCCGATTGCAATGACCAGTGCGAAAAAATTCCTGCAAAGTCCTCTTACGTCCTTACGAAAAATGTGAATGATATTTTTCATGCTGTTACTTCCCTTTCAACTTCTTCTTTAAACGCTGCAACGCATTATCCACAGCCTTCGGCTCTTTTCCCATAGCTTCTGCAATCTGCTCATAGCGAAAGCCCTGCAGATAATACGACAACACTTCCTGTTCCATTTTGCTTAAAGTTTCATTTACTTTCCGCTTGAAATCTTCCCGGTCTTCCTGACTGATAAATAAATTCTCCGGATTCGCCTCATCTATAGTCTCTAACACATCCGCCAGATTCCTGCCTTCCGAATCCTCACTATCTGCATAAAGTGGTACATACGAATTGAGCGGTGCATGCTTTTTCCGATTGGAAGCCTCCACCGCTGTATACATCTGCCTTGCAATACAAAGGTCTGCGAAATGAAAAAAGCTGCTGTCTTTATCCGGCTGATAATCCCGGACAGCTTTAAACAGACCAATCATTCCCTCCTGAATCAAATCGTCCGTCTCACCACCAATGAGATAAAGTGCTTTTGCTTTTTTCTTAACCAGACTCTTGTATTTGTCCATCAGATAATCTGTAATTTCTTTTTCACCACTACGAAGTGCTGCAATTAATTCCTCATCACTCATATTCTGATAAGATTGCATCTCTCTCTCCTGTTAACTTAATCTCTGTCTTACAATTTCATAAGCTAAAACACCTGTTGCTACCGATGCATTTAAGGAGTCAATATCTCCCTTCATTGGAATCGATGCCACAAAGTCACAGTTTTCTTTTACTAATTTGCTGACACCTTCTCCTTCATTTCCGATAACCAGTCCGATAGAACCTTTTAAATCCAGATCATACATGGTTGTGCCACCCATATCTGCACAGACAAACCACATGCCCTGCTCCTTTAATTCCCGGATGGTATTGGTAAGATTGGTTACCTTTGCTACCGGTGTATAATAAATGGCTCCTGCAGAAGCCTTTGCTACGGTAGCGGTCAGTCCCACTGCACGGCGCTTTGGAATAATGACGCCATGGGCACCTGCCAGATTGGCAGTACGGATAATTGCACCCAAATTGTGCGGGTCTTCAATATTATCCAGCAAAATGACAAATGGTGCTTCATTTTTCTTTCTGGCATTTTCTAAAATATCTTCTACCGTTGCATAGGAAAATGCTGCTGCCATGGCAATGACACCCTGATGCTTCTTCGTCTCTGACAACTGCTCTAAACGTTCCTTTGCAACAAACTGTACCAGCGTATCATGCTTTTTCGCTTCTCTTAAAATGGTCTGAATGGGACCGTCTTTACAGCCATCTAATACAAACAGCTTGTCTATGGTTTTTCCGGAACGAAATGCTTCTAAAACTGCATTTCTTCCTTCTATCTTCGTGCTTTCCGCCTGTGTGTTTTCCATCTGCATTTCTTCCATTCTACTTTCCTCCTGCCAGATCATTCTTTCCGGTCTTCACATTATAGTGTCTGATTGCTTCTTTCGCCAGTTCCAAAATCCGCTCAAACTGATCCGTCAGATATAAATAGCCCATCAATGCTTCAAAGCCGGTGGCACGGCGATAATCTGACATAGTTGCGTTTTTTGCCATGGTCGGAGACTTGGCATTTCTGCCTCTGCGGTAAATTTCCGTTTCGTCTTCCGTAAGCATCGGAGTCAGTGTCTCCATCATCGTTGCCTGCGCATGTGCTTTCACCAGATGGCTGGTGGTCTGATGCAGACGGGATGCCTTGGTATTGCCTTTTCCAACTACAATGCTTCTTATGACAAGGTCATAAATGCCATCTCCTATGTAGGCAAGTGCCAAAGGGGAGTAGGTTGCTACATCCACCTTTGGCAGGTCAAAATATTCTTTGATATGGGAATCTATGCCTTTTTCCATTTTACACCCTCTCTGGTATCCTCTAAGACAATTCCTTTTTCCAAAAGTTCATTACGAATTGCGTCTGCTTTGGCAAAATCTTTTTCCTTCTTTGCAGCCTTACGCTCTTCGATTTTTTCTAATACATATGCTTCTAAATCTGCATCGATTTCATCGGCAGGATTTGCTGCTTCTCCCGCTGCTAAATCAAGAGATAATACATAATCAAAATCTTTTACCAGTGCAAGCTTGGTTGCATCGGTCATATCGGCTTTCAATACTTCATATACTACAGTCAGTGCCATGGAAGTATTTAAATCATCCTCTAATGCCTGCAGGAATTTCTCTTTGTATGCACCAAATTTATCCTGCTCTACTTCTGTAGACGCATCCAGTTTTGCAATTGTCTTACGAAGCTTTACATAGGAATTTTCCATATTATCCATTACTTCATAAGAGAATTCCAATGGCTTTCTGTAATGGGACTGCAGACAGAACATACGATATACCAGCGGCAGATAACCTTTTTCTTCCAACAAGGAGACGGTCAGGAAATCTCCCTTGGATTTACTCATTTTTCCTGATTTATCATTCAGATGATGCACATGGAACCAGTAATTACACCATTTGTGTCCCAGATATGCTTCACTCTGTGCAATCTCATTGGTATGATGTGGGAAAATATTATCCACACCACCACAGTGAATATCCATATATTCGCCTAAATGCTTCATGCTGATGCAGGAGCACTCGATATGCCAGCCCGGATAACCAACGCCCCATGGACTATCCCATTTCAGTTCCTGGTTATCGAATTTGGACTTGGTAAACCACAATACAAAATCACTCTTGTTGCGCTTATTTTCATCCTCAGATACGTCATCACGGACACCTACCATCAGCTCTTTTTCGCTCTGGCTGGAGAATACATAATAATCATCTAATTTTGATGTATCAAAATATACATTTTCTCCGGCAATATATGCATAGCCTTTCTCTAAAAGTACCTCTATCATATGAATAAATTCCGGGATACAATTGGTTGCCGGCTCTACCACATCCGGACGTTTGATATTTAATTTGGAGCAATCGGAAAAGAATGCATCGGTATAATACTTTGCAATCTCCATAACGGTCTTGTGCTCACGCTTTGCGCCCTTTAACATTTTATCCTCACCGGTATCTGCATCACTGGAAAGATGTCCTACGTCTGTTATGTTCATGACACGCTTTACATCATAACCTGCATAGCGAAGTGTTTTCTCTAATACATCTTCCATAATATAGCTGCGCAGATTTCCGATATGTGCAAAATGATATACGGTTGGTCCGCAGGTATACATTTTCACTTTGCCATCTTCATTTGGCACAAAGGTCTCTACTTTTCTTGTAAGGGTATTAAAAATCTTTACGTTGTTCTCCATGTTATCCTCCATCGTTCCTGGAATTACTTATTTAATTCTTTTCTACTTCCTGCTTTAATGCTTTTATCTCTTTTTCCATATCAATGATACGGTTGCATAATTCTGAATTTTCCCGCTGCAATACATTGATATCTTCCTGTACCGGGTCCGGCAGATTGCACTGATCCATATCGCTGCGCGGAATTTTTACATTGTTACGTTTTACGATTCGTCCCGGAACACCTACTACGGTACAGTTTGGCGGCACCTCTTCAATTACCACACTTCCGGCACCGATTTTCGAATTCTCGCCTACCGTAAAAGAACCGATGATTTTTGCTCCGGCACTTACCATTACATTATCCTCTAAGGTCGGATGACGTTTTCCGGTCTCCTTACCGGTTCCGCCCAAAGTTACACCCTGATATAAGGTTACATTATCCCCGATAATTGATGTCTCTCCGATGATAACGCCGGTACCATGGTCGATAAAAAATCCTTTTCCAATTACTGCGCCCGGATGTATCTCAATTCCGGTTTTTCTTGCTGCTTTCTGTGAAATATATCTTGCCCGGAAGAAATGTCCCTTCAGGTAATGCTTATGTGCACGCCTATAACTAAGCATAACACGAAATGACGGATAAAGCAAAACCTCCATTGGAGATTTTAATGCCGGATCACGCTCCTTGATAATCTCAAATTCCTCTTTTAATTCTTTTATAAAACCCATGATTACAGCCTCCTGTTCACTGTATAGATTCTTTCCTTTATGCATGCAAGCATGCAATTTTTACTTTACAGGAAAGCAATTTCCTATAAAGTAAAAAATCGTCTCTATATAAATATAGAGACGAAGTTATTCCGCGGTTCCACTCTAAGTAAAGCATTGCTGCTTTCCCTCAATACACGTAACATGTGCTATTCGTTCCTGGCTACTTGCTTTCACCGGGACTGCTTCCGGATGCACTTCATATACTTTGGAATCAAGACTGCTTTCAGCCGATGACAGTCTCTCTCTTTTATTCACGCATGTATACTACTCTTTCCGTTCACTGCATTTATCAATTCATTTCTGAATCATTTTTAAATTCTTTTTACGCTACTAGTTTATGCACGAATTGCCATTTTGTCAATAGAAAAGTTATTTTCCGCATCCCGGGCAGCCTGCACAATTTCGTTCACTGCCACCTACTGCTATGCTGTTTTCATAGATACTTGAGATAGCACAGATTGCCTGGGAGCTGATTCCATCTTCGCTTCCGGTAAAGCCAAGCCCTTCCTCTGTGGTTGCCTTTACATTTACCTGACTGACGTCTATCTTCAATGCCTGTGCAATATTTTCTTCCATCTTCTCAATGTGTGGACGCATCTTTGGCTTCTGGGCAATAATCGTAGCATCGATATTATCAATGACATAATTCTCTTTCTCTAAAAGCTGTCCCACTTCTTCCAATAATTTTATACTGGAAATCCCCTCATATGCCGGGTCTGTATCCGGAAAATGCTTTCCGATATCTCCTAAAGCCGCTGCCCCCAGCAACGCATCCATGATGGCATGTAACAATACATCTGCATCCGAATGTCCCAGCAAGCCAAGACTGTGCGGTATCTCCACTCCGCCTATGATTAATTTTCTTCCTTCTACTAATTTATGAACATCATATCCCATTCCTACTCGCATGTGATTACCTGCTTTCTTTTTTTCTTTTCAACTTTCCTCTGTTCCCGCCCTCGGACTTTCGCCCTATCTCGGTCCAGCTCCGCAGTGCACGCGGGAAGCTGCCATGCACCTTCCCGCTCTCGGGCTTTCGCCCTATCAAAAACAAGGAAAATCCAGCTTTGTCTGCAAGCAGCCAATCTGGATTTTTCTTGTTTTTGGCACTGCTCAATGCTTACGAACATTATACCACACTGGAGGTATTTTCTGATAGCTGTTTATAGATTTCTTTTTTCATATTATTTCCTGTTTTGCATCATACTATAGTTTCAGGAGGTATTTTTATGAATTCTAAAAAACTTTTTATCTGGGGTTTTCTCTTTGTGTCTGTGATTGGATCCCTATTGCATTTCGTCTATGAATGGTCCGGTAACAATTCCATCGTACGGCTTTTTGCACCATGGAATGAATCCACCTGGGAGCACATGAAGCTTCTTTTCTTTCCAATGCTGGTTCTTGTGCTTTTTCTCTTTTTCAAACTGCCGGAACAAAGTCCGATTCCAGTAGCACTCTCCATTGGGATGCTGGTTGGGTTGGCATTGATTCCAATTCTCTTCTACACATACACCGGTGTGCTGGGCTTCTCTGTCATGGCGATTGATATTGCAATTTTCTACATCAGTGTTCTGGGTGTCTTTCTTACCGGATGGTTTCTGAAAGATAACCGCAAACTTGCCAACCGCAGGGGACTGCTACTTACCTGCCTTGTAATTCTTGCAATTCTGTTTTTTATCTTTAGTTACTATCCGCCTGGGATTGGACTTTTTCAGGAGCCATAAGCTATTTTTAAATAGGAAAACAGGTCGGTAAGGGATTTACAAGAAATTCTCACCTGCAGTTCTTTCCTGATGCCAGATTTTTTCTTGCTACTCGCAAAAAAAGAATCCTGCATCTGCAAGATTCTTTTTCAGTAGCGGAAGGGAGATTTGAACTCTCGACACCACGGGTATGAACCGTGTGCTCTAGCCAACTGAGCTATTCCGCCATATTCAATTATTTGTTTTGGAATGGGACCTACAGGGCTCGAACCTGTGACCCTCTGCTTGTAAGGCAGATGCTCTCCCAGCTGAGCTAAGATCCCAT
>OIYD01001930.1_pt1 | contig 11007 bp, 10 predicted proteins | sample 1588141 | NCBI WGS metagenome assembly OIYD01 (sample SAMN03283259) | human gut metagenome | biome: human-associated habitat; material: feces | host: Homo sapiens | place: USA | collected 2013
TAGAAATGATGGGATTCCTGGGAATTGGTAACAACCCGATGGTAGGTTGTACAGTGGCTTGTGCGGTAGACGTAGCTCAAGCTTTGAGCAAGTAAATAATTACTTAACTAAAATAATAAATCCCTATAATCTTATTGATTATAGGGATTTTTATTTTTAACACAAACACAGCAACTTAACATATTACATAACTCTAAAAGTGAAGTTCTATAATGAACAATACGGTAATATCTCTATTAAATTCTTGTAATTTTTGACTAAAGAAATCTCCCACACATATAGTAAAATTGTAGATTTTGACTAATAAAGAAGAATTTTCGAACAATAAAGCAAGAAATTAGTTGTATATTTAAGAATTATACAATATCTTTGCAGTTGTTTATTATGATCATTTTCTACGAACGTCAACCGAGCACTGATTTCTCTTGCATTTGTAAGGATCACACATAGACCGGAAAAAGAAAACGCGAATTATCTCTAAACACTAAATAATATGTGGAAAAAATTATTAGGAACTACTCTAATTGCTGCATTTGCATTAAGCAGCTGCACAGACAAAGATGTTTATCAAGGCCCTAAGGAAGATGAAAAAGAATTCAACACCTTCCCCTTCTCTACTGTACAAAAGGACGTAAACCTAAATGTAAATTACGTAAATGGTGCTGTACAATCAAATGTTTATTTTGAAGTGTATGATGAAATGCCTGTCGTCGAAAGCGAATATGGTACTTATACCAAACGTCAGGATGTAAATTACCTGTTTGCTGCCTATACCCAAGAAGACGGTACTTACCAAGGTAAACTGGAATTGCCTTCATACCTGACAAAAGTATATATCTATTCTCCCGCTTTCTTTGCACAAACCCTGATGGAGGCAAATGTTGTGGATGGAAGTATCGAAGCAACAGATAATGCAAATACTCAGACTCGTGTAATTGTACCAACCTCAAAGGCGTATGATAGCTATCTAATAAATAACAAGAACGGAAATGAGGTATGGAAAACATGGTTAGGAACATACGATAAGCATAAAAATGGTGACATCAATTACAAATATTTTGGAAAACTAGCAGCTACTGAAAAAGATAATTTATATACCGCTCACACTCGGATTATAAATACCCATATAACTTGCCCGGAAGAATATCGCGGCTACTCGGACATGTATGTCAAAAAAGATGCTGAAGTAGTAGTTACATTCTTGGGGCAAAATACCTGCTGGACCTGTTCATTAGGATATTATTACTATAAAGATGGAGAACAGCCCAAGAACTTGAATGATGCTCACGTTATTATGCTATTCCCCAATACTCAAGATGGTAGTTGGAAAGGATGGACGGCATATGGTAGTGCCGGTATTGATCCGCTGACTGCCGTACAACTGATGTATTATCCTAATATTGCGACCGGAAGTAAAGAAGGAGCAACAACAGCCTTCCCCGCAGGTTACAGAATAGGTTTTGTTCTGGCAACCAATGGCTGGAGCAATCATGTTGGCAGCTTTAGCGGATACAAGAAATATCGCGCCGCCACCTCTAGCGGTTTGAGCTTAAACGACCAAGGCGTGAATTTTGAAGAACCGCGTACTGCTGTTTATAGATATGGTGATTGGATATTGACTTCTTTTGAAGATTATATGACTGACGAGAATTTCAGCGATGTAGTCATTACTTTAAAGTCTAACCCGGTAGACGCCATCACCGATATTCCCGAAACTAATCCTGATGAAGACAAGACAAGCATTGACTTCCTGAAAGGTACATACGCATTTGAAGACCTTTGGCCCAGTCAGGGAGATTATGATATGAATGATGTGGTCGTAAGATATAACTATGGCAGCACTTTCGATGAAAAGAATCTAATATATTCCGAATCATTTACTTTCAAGACTTTCCAAAATATAGCCAGTAACCAGAACGGTTTAGCATTCCGTCTCAAAACGGAAGGAAACATAGAATCTTCCACCTACTCTATTCGCCAACAAGGTGAAAAGGAATTTACAGAAACCACATTTGAATACGAGCCTCAGGATAATGTATATCTTTTGACCACAAATGTGAAAGAAAATATGGGAACAGAATATAAGGTTACCGTTAATTACAGTAAGCCCATTTCAAAGCAATCTGAAGCCCAAGCTTTTATATTCAAAAATGATGAAGACGGTTTGCGATGGGAAGTGCATATTCCTCAGGAAATGCCGACATCCCAAATAAACAAGAAGTATTTTGGGCAGGGAGACGATGCATCTAACCCCAATCAGAGTATATACTATGTACGTAAAGGTAATTACCCATTTGCCTTTTTCCTGAGCCGGGCAACAGAAAGCGATTTAAGTAAATTGCTGGACAGTGCTAATGAAAAAACAGCTATCAATCTGTTATATAGTGGATATGACGGTTGGGTAAGCAGTAATGGAGAAAAGAACAAAGACTGGTATAAGAAATAAAAAAAAATTAAAGAAGAATTGCTCACTATGTCTCAAAGAAAAAACTGAGAACATATTAGAAAGTATAAAGAGAGTGTCTGCTTGCTAGCTGACACTCTCTTCATATTTACACAGATCATGAATTTCCCCCAAAGGACATTCTTTATTCAGCCTGGCTTATTCATTGAACCAATCAATTTTTTTAGAGAAATACATCACCATAGCCAATATCACAAACAATCCGAGACTACCGGCAAGCAATGCAAAAGTCTCCAACTGTATAAGAATGAAAACATAAATATAGAGCACACTGAGCAGACCTGCCATAATAAACGCCGGTTTCTTTCTTTTAATAATCCCCAGCATATAGCCTCCTACCAGCATAATCGTAAGCACTGATGCCACCAGATATGCCATGCTGAAACCTATATGCTCGGACATGGACAACAACAAACTATAGAACAGACAAAGCGCCAAACCGACTAACAGATATTGCAAAGCATGAATACGGGTTTTCTCCATTATCTCCGTAAAGAATATCACTGTAAAGGTCAACAGAATAATCAGGATAGCATATTTAGTGGAACGCATGGACTGCTGGTACTGTTCTACCGGCATTTTCAGATTAACTCCGAAGTTAGAGTTCTGAATATCTTTGATACTGGCATTCTGATAATTTATAAACACTTGCGGATAATTTCTGTTCAAGTTCAGCACTTGCCATTGAGCAGAGAAGTCTTTCTCCGTAATCTCCCGCTTCTCCGGCAGGTAATTACCATCAAAACTTGGAGTATTCCAGTTTGCTTTCAGGACAACTCTCGTAGTTTTACCCAAGGGAGTAAAATAAATGGATTGAGATCCTTTCAGCTTTATCTTCATTTCATAGGGCAACTTCCGGTCATTTTTCAGAGCGGAAAGGTCGACAATGGCATGAACACCCATGCTTTCAATGCCGCGTCCATCCATCCCCGGCTCAAACATATAAACAGAATCGTTCAAAGTTATGCTAACCTGTTCGCTGAGACCACGCATATCAGTCAGATTCAAGCATATTGCCGCTCTTTGATATTGAAGTGCATCCATGTCTACATTACTCTTACGAAGTTCTTCCGAACTAAAAAATCCCTTGATTACCAACTCCGACTGATATACATTCACCTTGTAAATTCCTCGCTGAAGAATCTCCGTACTCAACTGTCCGTCTATTGACAATTCGTCAGGAAGCAATGTAACATTTCCCATAGTCACCTTCTTCGTACCATTATCTTCCTGTGTGATAGGATACTTCAGATTGATGTAAGGTCCTGTAATTGTCTGCGCCAGACTCCACTTCTGACCGACTTCGGCAATAGCATCCGTCTGTGTTCGCCCGCGTTCCGAAATCATGTCTTCGATCATAAACATCGGAATTAGCAGCAACAGAATAAGGAAAGCAATGACCACTGCCTTGATAGATTTAGAGAAACGACGCAGACAACCACTTGCCTGTTTTCTCGTTTCATTCAGATTCTCTGCAAGATCTCCATTGAAATCTTCGTTCAAATTGTCATTCAAATTGTCCATAATAAAATAGTATTAAGTAAGATATTTAGTATTGTCCGGTTTTGTGTGAAGCCAAACATCTATGTTGATTTCAGAAAATTCTCCAATGCTTCTATGTGAGTTTTGAAAGCTTTCTTTCCTTCGGAAGTAGCCCGGAAAGATGTTTTCGGCTTCCTCCCCACAAAGCTCTTCTGACAAACGATATAACCCAGTTCCTCCAAAGCCCTTGTATGACTTGCCAGGTTACCGTCCGTCAGTGAAAGTAATTCCTTAAGAGTATTGAAATCGGCATCTTCATTTACCATGAGAACTGCCATAATACCCAAACGGACTTTACTTTCAAATGCCTTATTTATATTTTGAAATGCTTCTATCATCTATTATTTCCTTCTTTCGTACTGTAAATAAAACAACATGCCATATAAAATATGAAATCCGCCAAAACCAATTGTCCAAAACATTAAACCATGCCCCTCAAAGAAACAATCTGCAATACCCAAGCAAAGAAAAGCATATCCTAACCATGCTACATTGGAGTAAGTGAACTTAGACACATTGACTAAAGAAAGTCCATAGAAAAGTAACATCACAGAAGATACCAGTCCGTAATGTTCATGTAGCAGTAAAGCTATACAGAACAACCCTCCCGTCAACAACGGCAATGAAAAATTCCATGCAATACGATAGGTTAGTTTACTGAATAGCTTTTGTTGCATCTTCTTGGCCTTATACCAGGACAAGATACAAGCGGTAACAATTGAAACAATCAAAACCAGTGAAGCAACCATTATCAGTCCTTCCCTATTATCTTCTGATCTTAATAACTGACCGGCCACATAAGCGCCGGCTAATGCATACACTCCGGCCAATACAGCCGTCATTCCACTGAGAGATACGAACTTAGAAGATCTTTCCATCAATTCTTTTATCTCATTTACTGATTCTATTGCTTTATTTCTGTCCATATAAAAAGTACTTTGTGTTGCAAAGTAAAATATAAAAAATGAAAGGAACAAAGAATATCGAGAAAAAATGTATTCAATGAGATTAAGCCGCATAAGAATCACTATATTTGCAATCAACCAATTATCAACAGTCATAGCCTAATGATGAAACAATTAATTGCTTGTTGCGGATTAGATTGCGAAAGTTGCGATGCCCGCATAGCTACTGTCAGAGATGACAATGAGTTAAGAGAAAAAACAGCTCAACTGTGGAGTAAGTTGAATAATATACCGGAGATTACGGCAGATACCATTAATTGTATGGGCTGTTGTGTGGATGGAGTGAAAACGATGTATTGCAGCGATATGTGTGCAATCCGCAAATGCGTAAACGAAAAAGGGTTTAACACCTGTGGTGATTGTAAAGAATTGGATAACTGCCAGATAGTGGGTCCAATTTTTCAGCATACTCCCAGTGCTAAAGAAAATCTTCTATAACATTTTATCGCATTCGTCAGCTTTACAACCTGTATATCATCTTATCTTTAAGATAAAAAAACAGCATTTGAGACCCTCCTATGCTGTTTCCTTTTCTCTTATTTGAATTAATACTGTCTTATCGTGATACCCTCCCTGATGTATTTCCTTGCATCAGGCTCTCTACTTCTTCCACCATCACATGATTAAAATCACCGTATACGGTATTCTTTAATGCAGAAGCAGCCAAAGCATATTCCAACGCTTTTTGATCATTATCCGGATACGTTATAAGACCATAAATCATACCACCGACAAAAGCATCACCGGCACCTACGCGATCCACCTCGCACTCGATATCATAAATACCAGTATGCTTCAATGTGTTATCAGAATAGAGAATGGCAGCCAGTAGATTATGATTGGAAGTAATGGAATTACGAAGTTCCAGAAAAGCCTTCTGGCAACGAGGAACAAGCTCCACCACCCGACGACCAAAGTCTTCAAAAGCAGGAAGATTTGCTTCAAACGTAGTATCCTCAGCATCTACGGCTTTAAAACCGACAGGTTGTATGCCAAGTATCTCTTTATATTCCGGTTCGGCACCGAAAATGACATCACTGTATTGCACCAAAGGCTGCATGACTTCGGCAGCGGAACTCCCATAGTTCCAAAGTTTCTTACGGAAATTCAAATCACAGGAGATAGTCAATCCCATACGGTCAGCTATTTCAAGAGCCTCACGGCATGCATCGGCACCATCTTGTGACAAAGCCGCAGCAATGCCCGACCAATGAAACCAGCCAGCATCGGAGAATATCTTTTCCCAATCAATCATACCTGGACGCAATGTGGCAAAAGAAGAACCCTCACGGTCGTAAACCACATTGGAATTACGGAATGCCGCACCACTTTCCAGAAAATAAAGCCCCATGCGCTTACCACCAAAAACAATGCCTTCCGTACCTAAACCGTTAGCACGGAGTGAAGCTATGCAGGCACGTGCCACAGCATTGTCCGGCAGGCGGGTTACGAATTCTGTAGGAATACCAAAGTTAGCCAACGAAACGGCCACATTAGCTTCACTGCCACCGTAAGTGGCTATCATTTGATTGGTTTGTGAAAAACGAAGGAAATCAGGAGCAGTAAGCCTCAGCATTACTTCACCAAAAGTGATTACTTTCTTATCTGTGGCAATTTGTTTCTTGTACATACGTTGTCAATAATAAAGTTTAACTAAACACCAAAGTTGTATTTTTATTCCAAGTAAACGCAAAGATATAATAATATTTATTGGCGGAAAAGCAGGGATAAAACATAACCATCAGATTTGTTGTAACTTTGCAAAGTTTTAACTGATATAACAAACAGAATGAGTTCATTGAAAAAAATTCCCTCTCCTTTAGTTTCCCTCCTGCCTATCGTGCTATTGGTAGGAATGTTATTTGCCACCATACATACATTCGGAAGTGACGCACTGGAAGGAGGTAGCCAGATTTCCCTACTGACCACTACTGCTTTTTGCGTATTCATAGGTATAACATTCTACCGTGTCCCCTGGAAAGATTACGAACTCGCTATTACAAATAATATTTCAGGAGTTGCTACAGCAATTATTATCTTGCTGATAATAGGTGCACTGAGCGGTGCATGGATGATAAGCGGCATTGTCCCTACCCTTATATATTATGGTATGCAAATTATTCATCCTGACTTTTTTCTGGCATCAACCTGTATCATCTGCGCACTAATCTCTGTCATGACGGGGAGCTCGTGGACAACAATCGCCACTATCGGTATCGCACTGATGGGTATTGGCAAAGCGCAAGGGTTCAACGAAGGATGGATAGCAGGAGCTATTATCTCCGGAGCATATTTTGGTGATAAAATCTCCCCGCTGTCGGAAACTACGATACTTGCTTCCTCCATAACAGACGTTCCCTTGTTCCGGCATATACGCTATATGTTAATTACAACCACTCCATCGTTGATTATCACACTGATTATCTTTACAGTAATGGGATTCGTCATCGAAACAAACTCTACTGCGCACATGGCGGACTTTGCCACATCACTGAAAGATACCTTCACAATCACTCCCTGGTTACTGATTGTTCCCTTGGTAACCGGAATACTTATTGCTCGAAAAGTTCCGTCCATCATTACCTTGTTCATATCCACTATGCTGGCAGGTATTTGCGCCATTATCTTCCAACCGGATTTGCTACGTGAAATAGCAGGAGAAAATAACATCTTCAAAGGGGTAATGATGACATTCTACGGAAGCACCGGTCTGGATACCGGCAACAGTATGCTGACCGACCTTGTGTCTACACGTGGCATGGCTGGCATGATGAATACAGTCTGGTTGATTCTTTGCGCCATGTGTTTCGGAGGTGCCATGACAGCAAGCGGTATGCTGGGCAGTATAACTTCAGTCTTTGTACGTTTCATGAAAGGAAGAGTCAGCGTTGTAGCATCCACTGTTTGCTCCGGACTGTTTCTCAATCTGACTACCGCCGACCAATACATTAGTATTATCCTCACCGGAAACATGTTTCGCAATATTTATGAGAAAAAAGGATATGAGAACCGATTATTGAGCCGTACTACGGAAGATGCTGTTACCGTGACCTCCCCTCTGATACCCTGGAATACCTGTGGAATGACGCAGGCAACGATATTGAACGTATCTACGCTGACCTATCTTCCTTATTGCTTTTTCAACATTATCAGTCCATTAATGAGCATCCTCGTTGCGGCCATCGGATATAAAATTGTGAAGCGTCCCGTGAACAATCCCGAATAAAGGTTGTTTTGCAATAAACGAACAAGAATCGTAAAACCTAAACATTAAAGAATTATGAAAAAGTTTATTGCATTAGTAGCATTAGTGATGATGAGTGCGGCAACAACCGCCATGTATGCACAAGAAAGTAGAGCGGAACGCCGCGCAGACCGTAAGGCTCAAAGAGACGCTGAACGCGCCCGCCTGAAAGCTGAAGAACAAGTAGCCGACGCGGTATCGTATGATGACGCTGTAGCCGCATTGAAAGCCCACCAATTCGTACTGGAAGCCGACCAGGTGATGTTCCGTAACGGACAGACAGCTTTCGTTAACTCTAACACCAACTTCGTACTGGTAAATCAAGGACGTGGTACCGTACAGGTAGCATTCAACACGGTATATCCCGGCCCTAACGGTATCGGTGGTGTAACTGTAGATGGTTCTACCTCGGATATGCAGATTACAACTGACAAGAAAGGTAACGTTAACTGCCAGTTCAGTATTCAGGGTATCGGTATCTCTGCACAGATTTTCATTTCACTGACTAACGGTGGAAACAATGCTACCGTAACCATCAGCCCGAATTTCAACTCCAATACGATGACGCTGACTGGTAATCTCGTTCCATTAAGCCAATCCAGCATCTTTAAAGGACGTTCTTGGTAAAGCCCTTTACAATATATATATTTCCACTCCGCTGCAAATTGCCAGAAATGTGTACATTTGCAGCGGAGTTTTTATATTTTTGCATCCAAATATGAGAGAATTTATCATTGCAGACAACCAGGACATCACCAAAGCAGGTATGATGTTTCTACTCAGTAGTCAGAAAGACACAGCCTTGTTACTGGAAGCAGATAACAAAGCCGAATTAGTTCAGCAACTGCGTCTGCATCCGCAAGCAGTAGTGATACTGGACTATACGTTATTTGATTTTTCTGGTGCGGATGAGTTAATTGTCCTGCATGAGCGTTTTAAAGAAGCAGACTGGCTCCTTTTCTCTGATGAATTGAGTATGGAATTTCTCCGACAAGTATTATTCAGCAGTATGGCTTTCGGAGTAGTGCTAAAGGATAATTCAAAAGAAGAAATACTATCGGCATTGCAATGCGCTTCGCGAAAAGAACGTTTTATCTGTAATCATGTCAGTAATCTATTGCTGTCCGGCAGCAATGCATCTCCCGTACGCCACACGCTGAAAGATGATTTACTGACACCTGCCGAACGAAGTGTACTGAAAGAAATTGCTCTGGGAAAGACTACGAAAGAAATTGCGGCGGAGAAGAATCTTAGCTTTCATACGGTAAACAGCCACCGCAAAAACATATTCCGCAAATTAGGAGTGAATAATGTGCACGAAGCGACAAAATATGCTATGAAGGCAGGAATTGTGGATTTAGTGGAATACTATATATAAAAAGACTATTCAAATACCAATCTCTCCACTGCCGATACATATTCGGGAAGCTTCATCATATACGACACCGAATTGTCCGGGAGCAATACCCTGCAAATTTTCAGAAGATACAATACGATAGATCTCCCCTTCCCGTATCAGTTTTCCTTTCATAAATTCCGGTGTATGGCGGATTTTAAAAGTTACATCGACTTCCTGATTATGTAACCAGGGATTTTCTGTAATGAAATGAAAATCATGAATCTTAAATTCACGCCCGTACTGCCATTGGGTGTCATATCCCCGTGAGACATAAAGAACATTTGCCTCAACATCTTTCCGAATGACAAACCAAGGACCACCACTCAATCCCAATCCTTTGCGCTGTCCGATGGTATGAAACCAGTACCCCCGGTGTGTACCGATTTTCTTTCCAGTCTCCAATTCTATAATATCTCCTTGCCGCTCACCAAGGAAACGACGCACAAAGTCATTGTAGTTAATCTTTCCCAGAAAGCAAATACCCTGACTGTCACGGCGACGGGCAGTAGGCAGTCCTGCATTGCGGGCAATGTCCCGTACTTCCTGTTTCATCAATCCACCAAGGGGGAACATCAGTTTGGAGACTTGCAAATAATCAATCTGCGCAAGAAAATCGGTCTGATCCTTTACTGGATCGACAGCTGTGCCCAGCCATACCTTACCATCTTTATGGACCGTAGTGGCATAATGACCAGTAGCAGTAAAATCAAACTCTTTGCCTACCTTCTGTTCAAAGCAACCGAACTTAATGAAGCGGTTACACATCACATCCGGATTAGGAGTCAATCCACGACGAATTTTATCAATGGCATAAGCAGCAACTTGTTCCCAATATTCTTTCTGCAAATCTACCATTTCCAAAGGCAATCCGTAACGATGTGCAATAGCCGTAGCCATCTCCCAATCTTCTTCAGCAGAACAATCCATATAATCGGTGCCGTCCATTCCTATCTTAATATAAAACAGAGACGGCCGATACCCTTGCTCACAAAGAAGGTGTACGACAACTGAACTATCAACACCTCCTGATAATAAAACAGATATATTCATTCAAAATAGTTTAGAATATTACTTACAATAAATAAATATTAGAAGCACAATTGTATATTTAGCCTATCTCAGTCGTATACTTAGGGTACCTCAGTATCATACTTAGGGTATCTCAGTATAGGACTGAGATAGGAACATTATAACAGCACTGATAACCAAGCAATTACAAACCTCCCTTTCAACATTAATAAATCAGAACAAACAATCGGCAAAAAATAAGAAATAGACTCATTACTGTAGGGTTATGAGTTAAATGATAAATAATCTTTTAGACACGGATGACACGGATAACGCGGATCTTTTTTTTATCCACTTTTATAGCGCAGCCTTTTAAATCCGCGTT
>OIYD01001932.1_pt1 | contig 10997 bp, 10 predicted proteins | sample 1588141 | NCBI WGS metagenome assembly OIYD01 (sample SAMN03283259) | human gut metagenome | biome: human-associated habitat; material: feces | host: Homo sapiens | place: USA | collected 2013
ACCTATGTGCCTCAGGCCATCACCTGGCTGCCTGCCGCGCTTGGGATCTGAACCACATGGTAAGGAGTCTTTTTGATGGAAAATAGAGAAGCTCTACTGTTGGAACCAGGAAAAATTCAAGTATTCCCCTGCGAAATGCCGGTCATTCAAGACGATGAAGTCTTAGTTAAGATGGAATACTGCGGTGTATGCGGTTCCGATGTGCATTATTTCCGCTTTGGTGGGATTGGTCGCCGTAAGGTCACCTTTCCCTATGTCCTGGGACATGAATGTACCGGCGAGGTGTTAGAGATTGGCTCTAAGGTCACCAATGTGACCGTAGGTGACAAGGTCGTCATGGAGCCAGGTCTGGGCTGTGGACATTGCGAATACTGCATGACCGGGCGGTATAACCTATGCGAGGACATGAAATTCATGGCCACTCCGCCCTATAACGGAGCCTTTAAGAAATACATGGCCTATCCTGCCCGTGGCTGCTTCAAGTTGCCTGAGAGCGTCTCCACCTTGGAGGGTGCTATGATTGAGCCGCTGGCCGTGGGAATGCACGCTGCCCGCCGGGGCGAGGTAGACAACTCTAAGGTAGTCCTAATCACCGGCATGGGCTGCATAGGTCTAATGACTCTGCTGTCCTGTAAAGCAATGAATGCGCAGAAAATCATTGTCACGGATATATTTCAGAACCGATTAGAGAAGGCCCTTGAGTTGGGTGCCGACTACGCCATCAACGTAGCCGAAACTGATATGCTTGAAAAGCTTAAGGAACTGACCGACGAGAAGGGGGCGGATGTCGTCTTTGAAACAGCCGGACGGGCCCAGACAGCTGCGCAGAACGTCTTTGCAGTTCGGAGAGGCGGCGTAATTGTCCAAGTCGGTACCATTGCAGATCCAGTTCCCTACCAATTTAATGAGCTCGGAAAAATCGAGGCAGACATTCGCTCGGTCTTCCGCTATCGCAATATCTTCCCCCTAGCCATTAAGCTAATCGAAAAGGGTGATATCGACCTCAAGGCAGTAGACCCTGATATTTTCGACTTTGAGGATGTAGACAAGGCCTTTGACACGGCTATCAACAGGGGCAACGAAGTCGTCAAATGTATCCTAAAATTCTGATCTAGAAACTTCGTGTTTCTGGTCAGGAAGGAAGAAGCCTCCTGAGATCTAAGCAGGTCCAGGAGGCTTCCCACTATTTGGAAAAGGAGTCAACACAAATGCGAGTCAAATACGATGTAGATACTCAGCTATTGTTTCAGATCGGCGATCCTTTGGATCACGCCTGTGCCTGCACTATCCATAACCGGATGTACGAGTTGGCTAATCTAAATGCAGTGAACTTGAATGTGGTGGTCAAAAAAGGAGAATTACCGGCGTTCATTCAGTCCTGTAAGCAATTGGGTGTTAAGGGGTTTGATATCACTATGCCCCACAAAAGTGACATTATTCCCCTCTGCGACGAAGTAGAGCCATTTAGCCGGGAGTTCAACTGCGTGAATCATGTAAAGATTCGAGATGGGAAACTGATCGGTGTGGGGCTAGATGGTCTTGGTATGGTCATGGCTATCGAAGACTCCGGCTTTCCTATTTATGGCTCTAAAGTCCTGATGCTGGGCGCTGGAGCGGTCTCCGGTCCTATCGCAGCAGAGTTATGCCAGCGGGGTGCATCCTCTGTGGTCATTCTGAACCGCACTGTATCTAAGGCGGAAAAAATTACCATATCTTTAAAAAAATATTTCCCTACACTTCAGGCTACAGCAATGTCCATGACGCTGGAGAATCTGTGTTCCTGTGCTCCAGAAGCTGACCTAGTAGTTCAGTGTACTAGTTTGGGCATGAGCGGACACCAGGGTGATTATGAAGACTTAACCTTTATAGATCTTCTCCCCAAGGATGCCTGTGTAGCAGACGTTATTTTTAATCCAGAGCGCACCTCCATCTTAGCCCGTGCAGAGGCCAGAGGGCTGCGTGTTCTCAACGGTATGGGCATGCTGGTAAATCAGGAAAAGGCCATGATGAAATTCCATTTTGGTGTGGATTTGGGGCCGGAGTTTGCTCTCGAAGGAGAGGAAACCCTCCTAATGGCTTTGGTGATGCGACAGCTACGTACTCGACGCCTAACACGGAAGGGAGCAAGCAAATGAGCAAAAAATGCGGAATTTGTGAGTGGTCATTTGCCGTAACAGGTCCTTCCGCTATTGAGTACGCTGGGGTAATTGGCTTTGATGGTATCCAGATCGGCGATCTTGGTGGAGCAAGGAACTGTTTTCCACTGAATGATCCCCACATCCAACAGACCTATCTGGAAGCATCAAGTCGCTTCCAGGTCCAACTACAATCCATGCACCTGTTCACGTTAGTTCGGGAAGGTGGGCTCCAGAAACCGGTGGATAGTGAGGCGGGCAAGCATGCGCTATATAGTATCCGTAAGGGATTGGAGGCCTGCCAGGCCATGAATATCCCCGCGTTACTGGTGACCTCCTATGATTCTTGTAGTATTATCAATAGCTATGATATAGAATGTACTGCGAAGCTGCTAAAACAAGCGGCCCATATATCGGAGGACTGTGGCATCCAACTAGTCTACGAAAGCATCCTCCAGGAGCATTATATCAAGGAAATTTTAAACTATGTGGGTTCTGGGATCAAACTGTGCTACGATATTCTGAATCCCATCAAATTTCTGAAAGGCAATCCCGCGGAAGAAATCAGGCATTTTGGGACACAGTGGATCGACCACGTCCATTTAAAAGACTGTCCAGAGGAAATGACTGGCTTTTGCCAGCTTGGCAAGGGCTATGGCCGTTTTGAAGATAGTATTGCCGCACTGCATGAGATTGGATACGACGGCTGGTACATCACGGAAAATTTCTATCACCTTCCCCCCATGGGTAACACCGGGAGTGTGTTCCAGACAGCGAAGCGTGACCTGGATACTATGCGTAAACTCTAACAAGGGGAGGTGTCAAATGGAAACTATAATGAAAGCTCTTGTTAAGACTGAAAAAGGTCCAGGGCACCTCACGCTCATGGAACGCCCTGTCCCTCAAATTGGGGACGATGATCTGTTAGTCCAAGTAAAGGCGGCTGGAATCTGCGGCTCTGATATACGGATGAAGAATCTGGGGAACTCAGAAAATTTGCGGCCTCCTGTGATTCTGGGTCATGAGTTTTCCGGGGTAATCGCCGCAGTGGGCAAACACATCAAAGGCTTTGAGATCGGTCAGAGAGTAGTATCCGACAACAGTGGTGACCTGTGTGGTAAATGCGATATGTGTGCCAAAGGCAATTACTTAATGTGTGCCCACAGAGTAGGTCTAGGTTCCGGCATGGACGGAGGTTTCGCCCCTTACGTCAAAATATCCGGGCACCTGTTATCCGTTAATCCTCAGTCACTTTACACTATTCCAAACAATGTTTCCTTTGCGGAAGCAAGTCTCATGGACCCCATCTGCAATGCCTATAAGGCCGTCGTAGAAGAAAGCAGTTTAATACCAGGTCAGGATATCCTGATCTTCGGGTTAGGGACGATTGGCCTCCTTGCGATAAAGATTGCCCATCTGATGGGTGCCGGACGTATTATCGCAGTCAACCGCTCTCGCAATGAAGATCGTATCCAAATTGCCCGAAAGTTCGGTGCTACCCATGTGATTTGCTCTAAGGAGGAGGACGTATTCCAACGGGTGTCTTACATTACAAACGGTGAAATGGTTCCGGTATTGATTGATTGTGCTGGTCAAAACCAGATTCTTGAGGTAGCGCTCGCCCTGCTACAAAAGGGCGGTGAATTTATCAAAGTCGGTTATGATGCTGGGCCAGTAGGCATTTCTCTAGACCGTTATGTCAATAAGGGAATCCGAATTCAGGGTCATTTTGCTTATGACTATCAAGGCTGGAAAAACTGCCTGAAACTCATGGAACTACGCAAATTAGATGTACGTGATGTTATTACCCATCGGCTCCCTTTGGAGCAGTGGGAGGAGGGGTTTCGCCTAGTGGAAAGTCGTAAGGGCATTAAAGTCATTTTTGAATTTTAAAAAGGAGAGATTCCATTATGAAAAAGTCCGGAATTTTAAATGCGCAGCTTCTCTCCGAGCTGACAAAGCTGCGTCATGGGGATAAACTACTTATCTGTGACGCTGGCTTTCCAATTCCTGTCGGGGGTAATGTAGTGGATATCTCCTTGGTAGGAGGGATCCCTGATCTTCCACAGACATTGAAAGCAGTTCTCAATGAAATGGTTTTTGAGAGCTACGTTATTATGAACACCTTGGCTGAAAAAAACCCAGAATATTATCAGTTGATAACTCAGCTTTTTCAAGCACAAACACATGTTGAGGTACCAATGGAAGAATTTATTATTTTAGCCCAGGATGTAAAGCTATTCATTCGGACAGGAGAATTGCGGTCCGCCTCTAATCTGATGCTTGCCTCAGCCTCCGGAACACCGCAAGCAGTGGCACTATATGATATATCTATAAAAGAGTAGGCTACTTCTTTTATTTTAGGAGTCTATCTCTTTTCCAAATGGCTATTCATATGGCTGATATGCATAAACAGAGCCAAGGAAAGGAAGGCCATTCTTAAAGAGTATCTGCAAGGACAGCCTTGCGGATACTCTTTTATGTTTTAACTTCTGACTTTATCCCGATTAACCGAACAGAATTTTCGTTTTCTTTTCCCCGGTGCTGCAATAAATCCTCATTCGAAGGTCAGTCAAACATAATCCGTGTACTGAAAAAGGAATAATTGTCATCAAATATCTTAAAAGAGCAAAACGATGTCCAATATGGAGACTACAGGGCCGATATCCCGTAAATGGATACCAGCCCTGCGTTTCAACTGACCGAATCGTTTATTTGCGAAAAGACGATCCTACCTAGTATTTTGAATACTACCACAACTTATACTAGTTAGGTGCGATTATTCCGTGCCAAAACTTACAGACTTCTCCATAAAGTTCCTTAAGGCAACTATACGGCAACGTGTCGTTTACAGTACTCTGGCATAAATCCATGCCGTTCTTCAGAACCAGAATTCCATCGCAAAACCATTTTACATGATTTGGATTTTGGGTGCAAGCAATAATTATTTGTTCTCTTTCTACCAATTGGAGGAGGATTTCATAAACCAACAATTGATTCTGAAAATTCAGTGTCGATGTACGACTTATAGCATACATTTCAGCAATCTATAAATGCGCTGGGGGCTGGGAGATTTCAGTCTCCACAATTTGCTTCGAGCAAATTATTTTATCGCAAATACATAACACATTTTCTTTTGTCAAGATTCTATATCCCAGAATCCGACGGTTTTATACTTTATACTGAAACGAGAGAGGGTTCGACTTACTCAAAATCCATTTTTCACTTCTTACGCCCGCTTCTACAGGAAGAGAAAATTTTCAAGCCCTTGATATATGCCGTTTTCTGGCTTTTTAGGTTTGTCAACTTACCATGTCCTGCGTTAATAAAAAAGAGCCGGCGGTGCTTTTGCGTCGTACAAGTGAGCCTTCCGCGCGGGACGAATTCACTTCATCCCAGCATCTTAAAATTCTCAGGTATCCATAAAAATAACCACACTTATCAGTGTGGTTATTTTTATGGAGGGTAGTTGCAAAAAAGATGCAGGGCCGGCTGGACACTCACGCGGCGGGTGCGGGGTAGAGGCGGTAGATTATTGCATATTCAATGACCAAGGTTTACTCTGTCCCCCAGGCGCCAAGTGTAATTAAAAATCAGGGACACTGATAATCTGTAAGCAACAAACAAAGGGCGGTTTATAATCTCCCCACCGATCAAGTACATAGCCATATGGAAATATCATAGCAGTCTTTCTTTGCTAACACATGAACAAAAGCAGATTTAATAGAGAAAAAATCTCCTTAAATCTGCTTACCGCAATCTGTAGATATACAATTATAGCCAATTTTAAGTTACTATTTTTCTACAATGGCGAAGGTGAAGAAATTCGAACTCTTGCGCCGGAGAAGCCGACCTACTGGATTTCGAATCCGCCCCCTTTAACCACTTGGTTATGCCTCCATATATTGAAAATCAATTGTCCGATCAACAAGCGGCATATTCACTTTTCGAAAAACTGTGAGTATTCTGTTAGCGTTTTGCATTATCCCTTGTAGCACCAATTCTTGGTCTTGCATGGAGTGCTGAATGGGGAACCAAATTTGCGCCCGACAAGCAGGGTGTGAGAAGTAAAAATGAGCGATGTAGAACAGCATATATACGAGGAAAGCCTCTGACATTATCTGGAAATCCCCATACTGGATCTGATGCGGCCGGAGGAAAGCCAGCTGGTCGAACGCTGAGGCCAGATACACGGGGCATATGTGTCCGGATCTAATCAGAGAGCAGCCGTATTCAAAACACCCCTTGGTTCTTCGTTTCCCATACTCGGCGTTATGTCGCCCGCCTTCCGATGTTTTTGTATAGGTCGCATAATATATTAGTGTAAAAATCGTATTTTATTTACCAAATATTCAATTTTTCATTTTCATTTTTACAGAAAATTTATGATGATTATATTGTAGAAATCTGATCGACTGGATTAGAATAGCATCCATAAGGAGCGATTCCATGGAACTAAATCATACCTGCGTTTCTTTATTGAAGATCCTATACAACTGCCAGGACTATGTCCCTATCAACAAACTGGCCGAACAAATGGGAAAAACGGAGCGTTCTGTCCGATATGACCTAGATCTTTTGGACAAATTTTTTCAACAAAATAGTCTTCCTCCGTTAAGCCGCAGATTTGGTGCTGGCATCTATTTAGAGCATACACCAGGACTAGAAGTTCTATTGCAGGGCTTTCTCTCCACAACCACCCCATATCAGTATAAATATAGCACTCAGGAGCGGTGTCTGTATATTAAGATGGCCCTTCTTACCGGCATTGTGCCCTATATCAGTGTGCCGGAACTGGCGAAAAGGCTGATCGTCTCATATCCAACGGTGATCGGTGATCTGGAAGTTGTAGAGCGGCAACTGGAGGCACAAAGCATCTCTCTGGTCCGGCGTGCCCGTGTAGGCCTGCGGGCAGAGGGCGATGAGGAAACTATCCTAGGCGTATGCCTTCAGACGCTCAATGATCACATTTCCCTGGCGGAATTTGATCGATATTTGTACAGCAAGCCTCTGGAACGAAAGATTTCCACTCTGCTGCTAGAGGACCTGTTCCGCAACCTGGACGTGGATCTTTTTCGAGATATTCCGAAGCATGCGGAAAGTATTCTCAACCGAATTTTCAGCGACGAGGCCTTTGGAAAACTGATTTTTTGCCTTGCCCTGCTGACCCAGCGGGCCCGTAGCGGAACCATTACTCCGATCCGGATTGCCCATGGAAAAGACACCCTGATGATGACGCAGGAGTATAAGGCGGCGGGGATGATGATGGAACTTCTGTCCCAACAGTATGAGGTCAGCTTTCCAGCCGGAGTGCAGTACTATCTCACCGCTCAGTTGCTGTGCTCCAAAAGCATCGTTAGCGGACAAGGGCGGCTGGGCCGAGATCAGACGCGATCCAGCCGGCTGGATCGTGTGACCGAGGAAGTGGTAGACAACATTCAACGCCTCTATCAGATCGATTTTGGTCCAACCAGGACAGAGCTGGTGGAGCACCTCAAAGCCCATCTCATCCCTACGATCTACCGCATCCGCTACCACCGGTCCATTGTAAATCCCCTTTATGATGATCTGGTGGCCAAGCACGGGCAATTACTCCGCAATACCGCCGAAGCAGTAAAACCTCTGGAACAGTGCTGTGACGGTCCCATCAGCGACCAGGAGATTTCCTATATTGCCCTGTATTTTTTGGCTGCGATTAACCAGCGAGACCCTCAGGTGATTCGCCCAGCACGGGTCGTCATTGCCTGTGGATCTGGCTATGGCACGGCCCAGGTGGTGGTCTCTCAGATGAGAAGCCTATTCAATGTGGAGATTGCTGACATCCTGTCCGGCCGGGATGTCTGTGAGAAGATCAAACAGGGGTCACTGCACTGTGACTATATCATTAGTACAGTGGATCTACCCCAGCTACCCAACGAGCTTTACATTCGGGTAAACCCCATTTTCACGCGGCAGGACTATCGAAACATCCTGCAATTCATCGACGCACGCCAGGCCAATCACTCCTCAGATCGGTACATGGAATTGACCGAACAGCTTGTGCGGATCGCCCAGGGTCATGGCGCTAACCGGAATATCGAACAGCTCCGGTATGATATTCTCTCTCTCCTGCTCCATGATACACGGATTCAGAAGCCGTTCCCCCAAAAGGACAGTATATGGAATCTGAAAGATCTGCTGTTGCCTGGGCTAATGCGCATAGATGTGCCCTGCCGGAACTGGCAGGAGGCGGTATATCAGTCTACCCAGGCCTTGGAGCTGGAGGGATATGTGACTGAGGCGTACAAACATGCTATTGTTCGCAACCTGCAGGAGTTCGGGCCTGCTATGGTGATGTTTCCCGGTGTCCTTATCGCCCACGCCTCCCCGGCAGATGGCTGCAGGAAATTGGGCTTTGGGTTTATGAGTCTGCGCAGTCCTGTCTCCTTTGGGAATAAGAGCAACGACCCGGTCAAGCTGGTTTTTACCCTGTCCGTTGTGGACAGCTCCTCTCACATGGAAGCTATGATCCAACTATTCAACATGATCTCGGAAAAGCCGGTACGGGAGGCCCTTTTCCGGGCACGTACCAAACAGGATGTGCTTAACATCCTTCAAAAAGAAGAGAAAAATGCCGGTACTCCCATCGGTACAACAGAGGATTTTACGATAGGTGGTGTTGATTTTGGAAAAAGTTAACGGTATGATGCTTCATTCCTCCTGTGTCCAACTGGATGTAAAGGCCCAAGATTGGCAAGATGCTATTCGAAAGGCTTGCCGCCCTTTGATGAACGAGGGGTTTGTCACAGAGGGCTATGACGAGGATGTAATCGCACGGGAACTGCAGTGGGCCACAGGGCTGCCAACCGAGCCGGTAGGAGTCGCCATTCCGCACTCTCTGACCCCACAGCATGTGATCACGGCGCAGATCGCGGCTTGCCGATTGTCCCAACCGGTAAAATTCGCTCAGAGCGGCGGTACCGCGGATGATGGGAAGGTGGATGTGTCCATCATCTTTGTCCTGGCTCTTAAGGATCCCAAGGAGCAGCTGAGTCTTCTGCAAAAGCTGATGACTACCATTTCCAATGAGGAGACGCTGGCTTCTCTGATGGGAACATCGACTCCCCTGGAATTCAGCAATATATTTAACGGCGCTTCCGCCGAATGAATTGTCGAAAGGAATGATTCTTATGGTCAATCGAAAAGTTCGCATCCTGGTGGCCTGTGGAGCGGCTATCGCCCAGTCTAGTATGCTGCAAATGATGATCTCCAGCTACCTGGACAAGAAAAAAGTGAGCTATGACATTCAGAAGTGCACATTCTACGAATTGCAGAACAAGATCCAGGCCTGGAACCCGGATTTTGTCTATACGGTCGGGCAGCCTCCCTTCCAGATGCGTGAGGGCCTACACCATGATGGGATGAGCATCTTCACTGGAGTAGGCAGAGACAAGACCCTTGCCGAATTGTATGACATGATCCAAAAGCTGGAGGCCTGATCTAACGGCATCCAGGGGAGGAAGAAACAAAAAGAGCAGTGAAAGAATGGAGGGAACAGATCAATGGAAGTCATCCAAAGTTTTATCAATTTTATGCAGAATCTTGGCGCCGCCTGTATGATGCCCATCTTTGTGTTCATCATCGGACTTGTGGTTCGGGTTCCCATCAAACAGTTGTTGAAGGCCTCAGTCACAGTGGGCTGCGGATTCATCGGCACATTTATGGTTATGGACCTGCTGGCCGAGTATATTGGGCCCATTTCCACAGGGCTTGTTGAAAAGTTCAATTTGAGCCTGGATGTCATCGATGTAGGGTGGCCCGTAACCGGTTCCTTTGCCTGGGCCGTGCCCATCGCGCCACTGATCTTTGTCGGCGTGTTTGCACTGAATATCATACTCATTGTCGCCGGCTTCACCCGCACTCTGGATGTGGACATTTGGAACTACTGGGGCTTTATGCTGGCCGGTGCGATGGTGTATTACAGCACCAACAACGTGATTTTTGGCCTGCTGGCGTCGCTGATCACCGCGGCGGTGACATTCCGGCTGGCTGACTACGCAGCCCCCATTACCCAGCACATCTATCCGGGCATTAGCTTTCCTCATACCTGCTCGATTTTCTGGATGCCTTATGCCAAATTTATGGATAAACTGTATGACCGGATCCCCGGCTTTAACAAGCTCGATGCCGATCCGGAGCACCTAAAGGAGAAAATCGGCTTCTTTGGAGACCCCATGTTCATCGGGCTGATAGTAGGTGCAGTGCTGTCCGTGCTGGCGGGCCAAGGCCCCTCAGAAATTCTAGCCAGCGCATTGAATATTGCCGCGGTTCTCCTTCTTCTGCCCAAAATGGTCTCCCTGTTGATGGAGGGCTTGTCTACCATCGCCCAGTACACACAGACCTGGGCCCAGAATATGAAGTTCCTCAAGGGCAAGGAGCTCTATATTGGGATTGACGGTGGCATTCTTATGGGCCGTCCCAGCGTCATCGTTGTAGGCGTCATTATGATCCCCATCATGCTTGTCTTGGCCGCTGTTGTCCCAGGGAATCGGGTATTGCCTATTGCCGACCTGGCGGTGCTCACCTCTTGGTTCTGCTGGTGCCCCGTGGCCGCCAAGGACAACATTTTCCGCGGAATCGTCAGCGCCATTATCCAGGGGATCGTGATTCTGCTGATTGCCACCGCTATGACCAACATCCATGATATCATGGCCGTCCAGTCCGGCTATGTCTATGCCGAGGGGATTACCCACACCTCCGCGCTGGTCATGGGCCAGGAGCTTCTGCCTGACCTACTATATAAGATCTTCAGCTTCTTCGGTGGCTGAACCAGCTTCACCCTGTACACATTGTCCCCGCCCACACCTCCATGCGGCGGTGTGG
>OIYD01001940.1_pt1 | contig 10959 bp, 8 predicted proteins | sample 1588141 | NCBI WGS metagenome assembly OIYD01 (sample SAMN03283259) | human gut metagenome | biome: human-associated habitat; material: feces | host: Homo sapiens | place: USA | collected 2013
TGATGCCGGTTTCGGCTGCGACACAAGTACTTTCTTAATTTTCAACGTCCTAAAAATTTATTATCAAATAATCATTTAGTTGTAACACACCTCGATACATGATAAAACAAGGTATGATTTCAAGGGCACAAAAGTACAAAATTAAAAGCAAAATGCCATATAAATTGCCACAAAAAAGCTTTATCCACTTATATAACATCAATATTTTAGTAAAAAAGACCAAAAATAAACCGATTATCACAGTTGCCTGAAGACTTAAATCGAAGTAAACAAGGAACAAAGCAAACGGGAAAAGGGTAAATCCAAGATAGTAAAGTAGAGTAGAATAGGACTCCATCCAAAGACCGGTACGACTCGCGTCAAAAAAAATCCAGCCCAGAAAGGAGTAAGTCACCCACTTCCAGAAAAGATAAAGCAAAGCCAGTGCGAGATATGCCCCGAGCAAAACGTAAAGAGAGACGCGTTCGCCCAACTCCGGCCTGACATCAACAAAATAGTTGAAAGTACAGACGGAAGCCAACACACAAGTCTGTAGAATCAACAACAGCATATAGCGCATATCCGTAGCGGTGGTAGCGGCAAAGATGCTGGTTCGTTCACGATTGAGAAGGAAGTCCTTCACCAACTGCACCAGGAACTTGCGACTGCGGGACAATACATAGGCTGACATGAAAAAGCAGCACAACAGGAGCACTGTGATCCCATCGTCCAACTTAGGAGAATAAGGAATGGGTATTCCCTCAAAGCCCGCTATCCATGTCAACAGGAGCCCGATCATATTGCCGCAAACTTACGTATGGAACTATCCCAGACAGGTATGGTATGAATCAGTTCGACGGCTTCCTGCGGAGTGCTTGCTACGTGCCAGATGGCACCATGCTGCTGTCTCATAAAGTTTTCGTCCATAGCACGCTGCAACATAGCCAGGAGGGGATCGAAAAAGCCGTTAGTGTTTAAGATGACAATAGGATTCAGGTAGAGACCCAGTTGTTTCCAGGTGATAATTTCCAGTAATTCTTCCAAAGTGCCGCATCCACCGGGCAATGCGATGACAGCATCGCTCAGATCCGCCATTTTTTGCTTGCGCTGGTGCATGTTTTCCACTTCTATCATCTCCGTAAGCCCCTTGTGTTGCCAGCCTTGTTCCACCATAAAGTGAGGAATAACACCGGTCACCTCTCCGCCTGCCGCCAGCACTGCATCAGCGGTAGCACTCATCAGTCCGATGCCTCCCGCGCCATTTATCAGACGGATGTGGCGCTGTCCCAACAAAGTACCCAATTCGCGGGCTGCTTCAAAATAAGCAGAATCAATCTTGGTGCTCGAAGCACAATATACGCATACGGAAGTTATCTTATTCATGGAAATTGCTATACCTTATATTATTAATGCGCACAAAGGTATGGATTTTCAGCGATATCTTAAAAATATCACTAATTTTGTGAGCACAAAGTACTGCTTTATAAAAAGCCGGAATTGTCAAAGCTCCGAGAAACAATTAACCGGATTTACCATTACCTATTAAAAACATAGATAATTATGATTAAACAAGATTACCTGATACGAATGATTCAAGAGATCATTTCTTTGATTGTGAACGCCCTGCTCAAGAAAAAGAAGTATCGCTGGAATGAATGGACTGAATATGACGGTCTGACCCGACAGATATTAGGTTTCCCTACCGATGAGCTGTTAAGTATGGATACGCAAGAACTGGTAGACCGGTATAAAGGCGATCCCAATGAAATGGGAAAAATAGAACTTGTCGCCATGACTATGCTGAAGATATCTGATGATATGGAAGCCGACGACTTGCTGCGGAAATCCAAGCTTCATCAGGATGGGCTTGAATTATTGAAGTATGTACAGAAAGAAAGCAATAGTTTCTCTATCCAGCGGGTACAACTGATTAATATGCTGGAGACATCGCAAGCGTAAGGCATACAGTTAAGGTGACTTTGTTTCACAGGTGAGGCACTTTTGTTTCACAGGTAAGAAACATTTGTTTCATAGGCAAGAAACTTTTGTTTCATAGGCAAGAAACTTTTGTGCCACAGGTAAGAAACTTTTGTGCCACAGGTAAGAAACTTTTGTGCCACTTAACAGGAAATGTATTTTCTTGACTACGAGTCCAATTTCCTTCCACATAAGGCAAAAGACGGGTTATAATCCCCTTCCTATTCAATATCAGGAAGGGGATTTTTCTTTCTATCCGGTGGATTAATCTTATCCTCCTAAAAAAATCCTCCCCGAAAGCAAAATAGTAATCCAGCACAAAGCATTAGCATAGTAATTTTACGCTCAACATCCACTGAATAGACAAATTCACTGAATCATTAATTTTATATATAATTTATTCTAATGCTTATGAAAAATGTATTGAAACTTATTTTTTCTTCTTTGTTAGTATTCCCATTCACAATGAATGCCCAGCAACAAGATTTTCCGGCAGGAACCACTCCCAATGAGCATAACATCAATGGGGCTGATTATCCCCGCATAGGTGAGGACAGACGTGTGCACTTCAGGATACACGCTCCCAACGCCCAGAAAGTAGAAATCAGTTTCCGAGGTGAAATGACCAAAGAGGCAGACGGATATTGGTCGCTCGTATCAAAAGAACCTGAAGTAATAGGCTTCCACTACTATCAGGTTATAATAGACGGAGTAAGTGCCGCCGATCCCAATGGCAAACCGTTCTTCGGTATGGGCAAATGGGTAAGCGGTATTGAAATCCCGGAGAAAGGTGTGGACTACTATTCCATCAAGAACGTGCCTCACGGGCTGATCAGCCAAAGCTGGTACTACTCTGATATCCGCAAAGAATGGCGCAGATGTATCGTCTATACTCCGGCGGAATATGACAAGAACCCTACCAAGAAGTATCCGGTGCTCTACCTGCAACATGGTATGGGAGAAAACGAAACGAGTTGGGCAAACCAGGGCAAGATGAATTTCATTATGGATAACCTGATTGCCGAAGGTAAAGCCAAACCAATGATCGTAGTCATGGACAATGGCAATATCGAGGTGTTCAAGACCAATCCAGGTGAAACTCCTGACGGTGCAAGAAAAAGATTCGGTGCAGAATTTCCTGCTATCTTAGTGAATGAAATCATTCCTCATATCGAATCCAATTTCCGAACACTGACTGATAGGGACAACCGTGCTATGGCCGGACTTTCCTGGGGCGGACTTCTTACTTTCAACACTACCCTGAACAACTTGGATAAGTTTGCCTATATCGGCGGATTCAGCGGAGCAGGCAGCATCGATCTGAAGCAACTCGATACCGTGTACGGCGGGGTATTCAAAAACCGTAAAGCATTCAACGACAAAGTACACGTCTTCTTCCTGGGCATCGGTTCGGAAGAACATCCCGAAAGAACCAAGAACCTCAGTGACGGCTTGCAGGCCGCAGGAATCAATACAATCTATTATGAGTCTCCGGGCACTGCCCACGAGTTCCTGACCTGGCGCAGATGTCTGAAAGAGTTTGTTCCTCTATTATTTAAAACGAAATAATGTATAATCAATAAAACAGACTATAACGATGAATATCTTCCATCGAAAATCATTGTTGGCGGCTTGTATCGCGGCTATGATGGGTTTACATGGCTATGCTCAAAAGAATGAAGCGTCCCCCCGGTTGTCAGACTACTTTTCTCCGGCAACCACGAATACGATGTCACCCGACAGTGAGGGCTTTATCCAGCGCTGGCTATTGCTGGAACCCATCGACAAGCCCAACCGTTCCAACACGGTCTTTACCGACAGTTACATTCGCGAAGCATTTGCAACCGAGTATTTCCCCAATCAATTCACAGTTCTGCCCAAAGACGGGGATAAAGTAAAAGTAGGCAAACAAAAGCTAACCTGGCACGCGCTCGACAGTAAGCTGTTCAACGTGAAGCTCTTCCGTTTCGCCTCCGGCCTGAAGAAACAAGTGTACGGCGTGCTGTTCTGGGCAGTCACAGTCATAGAATGTCCCGAAGACATGGAGAATATCCGGATGTCAGTAGGTTCCAACTCCGCATCCATGTGGTGGCTGAACGGTGAGGAGGCTGTTATTCTTTCGGGCGACCGGCGTATGGTCAAGGATGACTGCCTTTCGCGCCGGCTGACTTTAAAGAAGGGCAAGAACATCATTCGCGGAGCCATCATCAACGGTCCCGGAATGAGTGATTTCTGTGTTCGCTTCCTCAATGAGAATGGAACACCCGTTAACAACATTACTATCAGCTATAAATGATCATGAAAACAAAAGCTATACTTCTGGGCACGGCAGCCCTGATGTTTGTATTGACATCTGAAAAAGCAATTGCACAAATCGGCACTCCATACATCCACGACCCGTCCACTATCATGGAGTGCGATGGTAAATATTATACTTTCGGCACAGGTGGAGGCGGATTGATATCTGAAGACGGCTGGACATGGCACGGTGGTGGAGTAAGACCCGGCGGAGGCGCCGCACCCGATGCCGTGAAAATCGGTGACCGTTACCTGATTGCTTACAGTGCCACAGGAGGAGGACTCGGTGGAGGACACAGCGGTAAAGTATTAACCATGTGGAATAAAACCTTAGACCCCAATTCTCCGGATTTTAAATATACGGAGCCTATAGAAGTGGCCTCCTCAGTGAATGATGAAGATTGTGATGCCATTGATGCCGGACTTCTGCTCGACCCGACAGACGGACGCTTGTGGTTGTCTTACGGCACGTATTTCGGCTTTATCAGGCTTGTAGAACTCGACCCCGCAACCGGCAAACGGATGGAGGGCAACAAAGAAATCGACATCGCCATTGACTGTGAAGCAACCGATCTGATCTATCGTGACGGCTGGTATTATCTTCTGGGAACACACGGCACTTGCTGCGATGGCCCGAACTCTACCTACAATATTGTTGTCGGCCGTTCGCGTAAAGTGACGGGGCCATATGTCGATAATATGGGAAGAAAAATGCTGGAAGGCGGTGGCAAGATGGTGATTGCCGCAGGTAACCGCCAAACCGGTCCGGGACACTTCGGGCTTCTCAAAGTAGCCGACGGAGTAGAGAAGATGTCATGCCACTTTGAAGCCGATTTCGACCGGGGTGGCCGCAGTGTACTGGGCATACGCCCGCTTTTATGGAAGAACGGCTGGCCCGTTGCCGGCGAGGTCTTCAAAGAGGGAACGTATGAGATTGAATCCGAACGTAGAGGGTATGCCCTTGAACTTGCCGTTGATTTTGTACGTATGGAATATACCAGACACCGCTTCTGGGAAAAAGATGACACGCCCGTCGTACCTTTGAAATCGCAGACGTTGGAAGATGTGATCGGGACCTGGCCACAAGGAAAAATCAACGTAAGAATCGGTGATTATATGTTCCGTCCTCATCAGAAGTGGACCATTACTGCCGTACCCGATGGAGGCGGATATCTGGGTGGCCCTTATTACAAGATTGTGATTGAAGGAACCAATCGCGCACTGGCCGCCACGGCAGATGCGGAAGTCGTGACAGTGCCTGAGTTCACGGGAGCCCCCGAGCAACTGTGGCGAATCGACCAGTTGACAGACGGCACCTACCGGATCATGCCCAAAGAAGTGCCGGGAACTGACAAGGAACTGGTTCTAGTGTCTGTAGGCGACAGTACTCCGTCCCTCGGCGAATTCGATATGAATAGCGACAATTCCAAATGGAATTTCCGCGATCATTAGGAACAAGCCCTATTACTCTAAAGTACTATTACCGGGTAATTCCACTCAAAAATAACGAATCGGCTCAGGCAATCAGTTTGAATTAATAATGCGACTCAGCAGTTGTCTTGCCGATTCAGAATTAAAAAATGAATTGCCTTTTTATATTAATCTTAAATAATTAAAAACTATGAAATGTATGTATGATGATGGCTAGAGAACTATTGTAGCGGTAGCTAATGATGAATAAAAAACGCAATTATTAATTCTTAAACTAATTATGATGAAAAATGTAGTCCAGAAAATTCAGAAGATTCCTTTTCTGTTTATGCTTGTGCTTGTGTTTTTTACGTGCATATCAGCATCAGCGCAAATCCAAATCAAGGGTACTGTTGTCTCAGCCAATGATTCTGAGCCAATGATTGGTGTGGCTATTCTTGAAGAAGGAACCAGCAACGGTCGTATTACCGATCTCAATGGTAATTACTCTATTCAGGTAAGTAACAGTAATGCTACCCTCACCGCTTCTTTTATAGGCTACAAAACGCAGACTGTTAAAGTCAATGGCCGTAGCGTAATCAACTTTCGTTTGGAAGAAGATACACAAGTGCTTGATGAGGTTGTGGTTGTAGGTTATGGTGTTCAGCGTAAGAGTGACCTGACAGGTGCTGTTGCCTCGGTTAACTCTAAAGACCTTAAAGGCTTGGCAACAACCGACGCTGCCGCCGCCCTTCAAGGTAAAGCCGCAGGTATTCAAATCTTGAATTCATCAGGTGCTCCGGGTAGCGGTGCTGAAATCCGTGTACGTGGTTATTCCTCCAATTCCGGAAATATTGGTCCTCTCTTGATTGTGGATGGTTTGAAGGTTTCAAGCATCCAGTATCTTGATCCAGGCTTGATCGAGTCTATGGAAGTATTGAAAGATGCCGCATCCGCAGCAATCTATGGTTCTGAAGCAGGTAACGGTGTAGTACTTATCACAACCAAGAATGGGGGAGGAAAAGGTACCGGCAAGATCACATATAATGTACGTTATACTATGAACCAACTTGGACATGTTCCACAATTACTGAATGCGGAAGAGTTCAAGGACTGGATGGGCATGCAAGGATATAACGTCGAGGCTGCCATGTCGGATGCTATTCGCGATTATAATTGGGATCAAAATACTGATACAAATTGGTTCGACGAGTTTATGGGAACTTCTTGGAGCAAGCAGCACTCTCTTTCATTCCAGGGTAGCAATGACAAAGGGCAGTATTTTGCAAACCTCACATACGTTAATCAGGATGGTATCGTAAAAGGCAAAAACGACTACTACGAACGCTTAACCGCTCAGATTAATGCTGATTATAAAATAAAACCCTGGTTGCAGGTAGGTACCAACACTTCTATAGAGAAATGGCGCAGAGGCAGCGTATCAGAATATGGTTACGGCTCTGCTTTTGAAATGCTTCTTGTAATGGATCCTCTGACTCCTACACACTGGACAGACCGCAGTCAATATCTCGCTGCCACAGGTTCTGTTTATGACGCAGTTCAGAATGGAACTTCTGATACAAACTATCGTTTCTACGGCGATGATAGAGGTATGTATGCTACTTCATACTTTAATACGGAACTTGCCGGTGGCACTCCATTTGCACAGCGTGACAAGAATGCTAACAATAAAAATGGCGGCATCAATGTACATAGTACGTTCTTCGCAAACCTGACCCCATTCAAGGGCTTTACATTTACTTCTCGTTTTGGTACTCGCATTACTCAGGGCAATACTTACAGCTACGCAGAACCTTACTATATTACCGGTCGTGTAAGTGATACCAAATACTCTATCAGCCAGACTACAAGCAACGGCCTATACTATCAGTGGGAGAACTTTGCCAACTACATGACTTCAATCGGCAAGCACAGCATTTCGGCAATGGCAGGTATGTCATACATCCAAAGCGAAAGTAACGGCACGACAGCAGGTGCGTCAGGTGAAGAATTGCTTTCTTCATACGAAGAAAATTTCCGTTACTTGGATTGTGTACTTGTATCAGATAAAGTTTCCCGTACATTCAGTGGAACACCGGGTAAGTCTTCAAGCATTTCATACTTCGGCCGTTTAGGATATACTTATGACGATCGCTATAGCCTGCAAGCCAATTTCCGTGCTGACGCATTCGATACCTCAAAACTTCCAGCAGATAAACGTTGGGGTTACTTCCCATCATTATCAGCAGGCTGGACACTCAGTAATGAGAAGTTCTTTAAAAATTTAGTTCCTGATAACATTGTTTCATTTGCCAAGCTGCGTGCATCTTGGGGACGTAACGGTAATATCAACGTACTTAGCGGCTATAAATATTCTTCTTCTATTGCAACTGGTGGCCAGTGGTATCAATATAGTAATGGTACAACTGTTACAAATGGTTCTATGCCAAGCGGTTTAGCTAATCCTAACCTCACTTGGGAAACTTCCGATCAGCTGGACTTCGGTCTTGACTTACGTTTATTCAACGATGCGTTGACAATCAGCATGGACTACTATAAGAAAACGACCAAAGACCTTCTTGTAGACGCTCCATGTCTGCCTGAGACAGGTGTATCTTCACAGATGATCAATGCAGGTGAGGTACAGAACAAAGGTTTTGAGTTTGAAGCAACTTATAAAGGCAACATAGGCAGGCTGAATTACTCAGTATCAGGCAACTTTGCAACATTGAAGAATGAAGTAACTTACCTTGATGACCGTATCACACGTATATCGGGTGGAAGTATAGTAGGTGCAAACAATACTATATACACCAACTTCGAACAAGGCATGCCGGTATGGTATATGCGTGGTTACAAATATATAGGTAAGAATTCAGAAGGACAGCCTCTTTATCTTGACAAAGAAGGCAATGAGACATTAACTCCGGGTGATGAAGACCAATTCAATATCGGTAAAGGTATTCCTGATCTTACATACGGTATTACAATCAATCTTGAGTACAAGGGTTTCGACTTCTCGGTATTCGGTACAGGTACGGTAGGAAATGATGTCTACTACGGTATGTACCGCACAGGCTACAACAATATCTCCAAGCATTTCTACGATGAAGCCAAGAAAGGTAATATGCCCAGTCTTAACACAATTGCAGGTAATAAAATCTACTGGTCATCCTCTGCTCTTGTATTTGACGGATCATACTTCAAGATTAAGCAATTGCAATTAGGATACACATTGCCAAAGTCTATCACAAAAAAGGTATTTATAGAGAACCTTCGTGCTTACGTGTCACTTGATGACTTCTTCACATTTACATCTTATCCGGGTCTTGACCCTGAAATTGCTTCAAGAAGTGGCAATAATGTAGGTCTTGATGCCGGCGCATATCCTACAATGCGCAAGATGACATTTGGTCTTAATGTAACATTCTAAACCAACCATTAATACTGACGAAAATGAAAAAATATATATATTCGTTTGCGGTATGTGCCGCACTGTTCTGCACATCTTGCGATGAAAGTCGTTTGAACATCGAACAGAAGGCTGTTAGCTCTACTGAAAACTTCTATAAAACCGATCAAGATGCTATTGATGCTATGACTGCCGCTTATGCGCAGTTCCTTGACAATGTATGTTCGTCTGCCGGAATCTATCAGCCGCAGTTCACTTTACTCAATTATTCAGCAGATGATGTTTTCTCCGCCGGTACAGATTATGTTGACCACATGGATATACGTGTATTCGATGAGTTCCGCTATGATACAGGCAACGCTGCTCTAAAAGAATTATATCAGCGTTACTATAAATCTATTTATGCAAGTAACCTTGTAATAACATATGTAGATCCGGCTGCAAGTACGATTATGGCTCGTTGTGTTGCAGAGGCCCGCGTGTTACGCGCTTATTGCCACATGATGGCTGCTCTCACATTCCAGTGTCCTCCAAAAGTCGACAAACTGCTTGGCGCCGATGACAGGCCTACCAATGTCGAAAGCCAAAAATCTCTGCTTGAGTGGTGTGCTTCCGAGTGTGAAGAAGCTGTAAATGATCTTGACTCACGTAAAGGTCCTAATGATGTAGAAGGTGCTTTTAAAGTAACAAAAGGTTTTGCATATTTCGTAGCGGGTAAGTCTGCCGTATTCGCCGGCGATATGGCTCGTGCAGAGAAGAATCTTAAGCCTTTGGTTGAATCTCCCAACTATGCACTTGTTCCGGGAAATCGTTTCCGTGACCTATTCCATGTAGAGGGTAATGGCTGCGAAGAAAAAATCTTCGAGGCTAATTGCTTCGGTAACATTGATAAAGGTTTTTGGGGTAATATCCAACGTGGCCGTTGGATGACAAACAACGTATTGAACTGGCGTTATGACCGCTTAGGCTCTCGCGCATCCATCTGCGGCGCTAACGATGGTTGGGGCGGTGGTGCCATCAACTGGAAGTTTGCCGAGAAGATGTATCAAAATGATGGTGACGGTCCGCGTCGCAAAGCTACATTCCTCACTCCGGACGAGTTCTTATACGACTCTAAACTCTGCGGTTGGGAAACGGATTTCGATGCTGACGGAAATGAGATGTCTCTTGCCGACAAGAAAAAAGATCCAAAACGTGGTATCAAGAGTACAGAAGGCCTGTTCGCACATGGCGTATATATGGAAGTCAAGAATATAGAATCTCCTAACGACCGCAATATGACTATTAGCGACACTCATAACTCTGCATCATTCCGTATCGCCAGATTGGGAGAAGCGTATCTGCTTTATGCAGAGGCTTGTCTTGAAACAGGTAATTTGGATGAAGGTAAAAAATATCTGAATGCTATTCAGAAACGTGCAGAAGCTCCTGAAACAGAACTCACAACTCAGACTCTTCGCGATGAAAAGCAGTACGAACTTTGGTTCGAGACTTGCCGTTTTCACGACATCGTTCGTTGGGGCATTGCTAAAGAGTGTCAGGATGCTGTCGTTGATCAGGTTCCGCAACTGTATGACGACTTCTTTATCCAAGGTACACCATACTATGGAAAAGAACATCATCTACGTGCTGAGTTGACTCATCCTTTATCAGTAGATCAAAATTTACCTGCAAGCTCTTATGGCTTCGTAAAGGGTAAACATGAATACTTCCCATTCCCAAAAGATGTTATAGACTTAAACAAAGAACTTCATCAGCTTAACGGATGGGCAAATAATTAAAGATTAGTTATTTATGCGAATCAGGGGCTGAATTTGATTTATAACGGTATAGTAATGAACTAATGCTGATAATGATTTAGGCGCGGATTACGCGGATTACAC
>OIYD01001987.1_pt1 | contig 10761 bp, 10 predicted proteins | sample 1588141 | NCBI WGS metagenome assembly OIYD01 (sample SAMN03283259) | human gut metagenome | biome: human-associated habitat; material: feces | host: Homo sapiens | place: USA | collected 2013
GTATCCAGAGGGGTAAAGCCCCCACTGAAAACGCTTAATGGTGGAACAGTCTGATTCCGGTAAATGCCATGACCATGCCGTACTTGTCCGCCGTGGCGATGACCTGATCGTCCCGGATGGAACCGCCGGGCTGGGCAATGTACTGAACACCGGACTTCCTGGCCCGCTCCACGTTGTCCCCGAAGGGGAAGAAGGCGTCGGAGCCCACGGTGACGCCGGACATCTGGGCGATCCAATCTTTCTTTTCCTGCTCTGTCAACACATCGGGCTTCACTTTGAAGGTGTTCTGCCACACGCCTTCGGCCAGCACGTCGTCGTGCTCGTCGGAGATATAGATGTCGATGGCGTTATCCCGGTCAGGGCGGCGGATGTGGTCTACGAACTGCAGCCCCAAAACCTTGGGGTGCTGACGCAGCCACCAGATATCCGCCTTGTTGCCCGCCAGACGGGTGCAGTGGATGCGGCTCTGCTGGCCGGCACCTACACCGATGGTCATGCCATCCTTGACATAGCACACGGAGTTGGACTGGGTGTACTTCAAAGTGATGAGGGACAGGAGCATATCGTTTTTGGCCTGCTGGGACAGCTCCTTGTTTGCGGTGACCAGGTTAGAGAGCATCTCCTCGCTGATATCCAGGTCGTTATAGCCCTGCTCAAAGGTGATACCGAAAATGTTGCGGCGCTCAATAGGGGCGGGCTGGTACTCCGGGTCGATCTGAACCACATTATAGCCGCCCTTGCGTTTCATTTTCAGGAGCTCCAGGGCTTCATCAGTATAGCCGGGGGCGATGACGCCGTCGGACACCTCGGCGGCCAGGAAGCGGGCGGTGTCTCCGTCACACACATCAGACAGGGCGGCCCAGTCCCCGAAGGAGCACAGCCGGTCGGCACCTCGGGCCCGGATATAGGCGCAGGCGATAGGGGACAGGTCCCCTTCTGGAGCGAAATAGATGTGCCGCTCGGTATCGGACAGGGGCAGGCCCAGGGCGGCTCCGGCGGGAGAGACGTGCTTGAAGGAGGCGGCGGCGGGCAGGCCGGTGGCTTTCTTCAGAGCCTTCACCAACTGCCAGGAGTTGAGAGCATCCATAAAGTTGATATAGCCCGGCTTGCCATTGAGCACCTTGAGGGGCAGATCGCCCTGCTCCATAAAGATGCGGGCGGGCTTCTGGTTGGGGTTGCAGCCGTATTTCAGTTCCAGTTCATTCATGTGAGCGTACTTCCTTTCTGGCGGTGTTCAGCCATGCTTGTTGATGATGACGGTCTCCCTGGCGCCGCTGGCCAGGTCGATGTACTGGACGAACAGGGATACTTTATTGTCGTGGTTCAGGTTGGCCCAGAGCTCTTCCGCCCAGGTCTGAGCGTCCGGGGCCTCGATGGCCACCTTCCGGGGCTCGCCCTCGAAGGAGGGCAGAGGGTCCAGGTTCTCCTGATAGGTGTGGATGAAGTGGCCGGTGCCGGCCACAGGGGCGTCGTACTCATAGAAGTAGCGGTGGTTGCAGCTGGGATCACCGTCAGCCGACTTCAGGATGGATAGCTGATAACTGCCGTCGGCCTCCACCACACCAGAGATGCGGGGGGTGTAGTTGGGGGGATCGGGCTCAAAGCAGCGGGTGCGAAGGGCCTCGATATAGCTCTTGCCATCCAGAAGGAACCGCTGGATGGTGTCGGTCTGGTCCCCGTTAGTGACTACGGTGGCCCCGTTTACCACCCTCACAGGATGGTAGATAATGAGAGAGGGGTCCACCATCTTGCTCTCGTCAAATGCCTTGGTGCGGATGCCGTCCTCGGTTTCCTCAAAAACCCGGTTGCGGCTGTTCTCACTGCGGCCCATAATGAAATAGGCGATGGCGGCCTTGCTGTTGTCGGCGGTGCGGCCCAGGACGATGCCGCGGCCAGGATAGGGATGGTTGGAAAGGATCTCCTTCAGATCATGTGTCTTCACAGTATTCCTCCTTTGTTGTAAAAAAAGGGCGCACCAGTTCTGTGAATTGGTGCGCCCAGACGGTCGGCCTTGTATTACGCGATACTCCCCGTGGTCATTTCCACTTACCGTCAGTCATATCGCACAGTTACATTGTAGCAAAAAAGGGTAAGAAAAGCAAATTCATTCTGCGTTCCGCCGTCCGCATTCTGGATGCTCCAAAACACGGACGGTCCGCCCCTCCACCTTTAGCCGGTCCTGACAGAACAGGGACACGGCCTGGGGGAGCAGCTGCCACTCGCACTGCTCCATGATGCGCCGCTGGAGTACCTCCGGCGTGTCGTCGGGGAGGACCTCCACCGCCTTTTGAGAGACGATGGGGCCGCCATCGCACTCCTCACTGACGAAGTGGACAGTGGCGCCGGACAGCTTGACCCCATACTCCAGGGCCTTCTCATGGACATGGAGGCCGTAGCACCCTGGGCCGGCGAAGGAAGGGATGAGGGCGGGATGGACATTGAGGATGGCGTTGGGGAAGGCGCGGACCATCTCGCCAGTCAGAATGACCATAAAGCCGGCCAATACCACCAGGTCGATATCCAATCCCTTCAGCTTGTTTACCAGGGCCGCAGTCATGGCCTGGCTGGAGGGGTAGTCCTTTCGGGCCGCCACATAGCCGGGGATGCCGGCGGCCTTGGCCCGCTCCAGGGCATAGGCGCTGGGGGTGGAGGAAATGACAGCGGTGATTCGACCGTTGATCAGCTCACCCCGCCCCTGGGCGTCGATGAGAGCCTGGAGATTGGTGCCGCCCCCGGATACCAAAACCGCGATATTTTTCATTTGACTAACTCCACACCGTCGCTGCCAGAGACCACAGAGCCGACCTGATAGGCATTCTCGCCCGCATCCGTCAGAGTGGAGAGAGCCCGCTCCGCCTGAACAGCGGGGATGGCCAGGATCATGCCCAGGCCCATGTTGAAGGTGTTGTACATATCCCGCTCCGGGATGTTTCCCTTCCGCTGGATCAGATCAAAGATGGGCAGCTTGGGGAAGGTCTTGAGATCAATGCGGGCGGTGAGGCCGTCCGTCATCATTCGGGGCACGTTCTCGTAGAACCCGCCGCCGGTAATATGACTGATGGCGTGAATATCTACTCCGGCCTTCAGCAGAGCCTTGACCGCCTTGACATAGATGCGGGTGGGGGCCAACAAAGTCTCGCCCAGGCTCCGGCCGCCCAGCTCCTCCATGGGGGAGGTCAGGTCAGTGTGCTCCACATCCAGCACCTTGCGGACCAGAGAGAACCCGTTGGAGTGGACGCCGGTGGAGCCAAGTCCGATGAGCACGTCGCCGGTGGATAGGCGCTTGCCGTCAATGATATTTTCCTCGTCCACGATGCCCACAGAGAAGCCGGCCAGGTCATAGTCCTCGTCGGGCATGACGCCGGGGTGTTCAGCGGTCTCGCCGCCCACCAGGGCGCACTCAGACTGGCGGCAGCCCTCGGCGATGCCGGCGACGATCTCGGCAATACGGGCGGGATCATTCCGGCCACAGGCGATGTAGTCCAGGAAAAACAGGGGAGAGGCGCCGCCGCAGATGATGTCGTTGACGCACATAGCCACGCAGTCGATGCCGATGGTGTCATGCTTGTTCAGCAGCATGGCCAGCCGCAGTTTGGTGCCCACGCCGTCGGTGCCAGACACCAGCACTGGTTTTTTCATGCCGGCCATGTCGGGGGCAAACATACCGCCGAAGCCGCCCAGAGTACCCATGACACCGGGAATATAAGTGGATTCCACCATAGGCTTGATGCGCTGAACAGCCTCATAGCCAGCGGTGACGTCTACGCCGGCGGCGGCATAGGAAGCGGAGTGGGAGTTTTTCATCTTCAGACCTCCAGATCAAATTAGAACTTAAAAGTCAGGAATTGTGGAGTGCGCCCCAGACGGAACAGTGGAGTTCAGCCCGGCAGGACCGGAGCCATTCTGACTTCACATTCCGGTTGGGATGGCGTGCTGACGCCTATTCTTTGCCGCTCCAGCAGTAAGTACACACCTTGTCCCGGTCCAGACCGATGGCCTCCAGCAGGCCATCCAGAGACTGGTAGCCGAGAGAGTCAAAACCGAGCTTCTCACAGATGGCCTTGAGCATGCACTGGCCTCGTTCAGTGCGGGCGTCAGAGTACTCCTCCAGGTGGAGCTGGCCCTCGTCCCCCTCCAGCTCCTGGACCGTACGGCGGGCCAACAGGTCCATGTCCGAGTTGCCACGGGAGAAGTTGAGGTATTTGCAGCTGTACATAATGGGGGGGCAGGCGGAGCGCATATGGACCTCCTCCGCGCCGGACTCATAGAGGAATTCCACGGTCTCCCGCAGCTGGGTGCCCCGGACGATGGAGTCGTCCACAAAGAGGAGCTTTTTGCCCTCGATGAGCTCAGGCACCGGGATCTGCTTCATCTTGGCCACCTGCTTGCGGACATCCTGATTGGTGGGCATGAAGGAGCGGGGCCAGGTCGGGGTGTACTTGACGAAGGGGCGGGCAAAGGGCTTGCCGCTGCGGTTGGCAAAGCCGATGGCATGGGGCACGCCTGAGTCGGGCACACCGGCCACATAGTCCACCTTGGGGAGAAGACCGTGGAGAACCTCATCCCGGGCCATAATCTCGCCATTCTGATAGCGCATGACCTCCACATTTTTCCCCTCATAGTTGGAGTTGGGGTAGCCGTAGTAGGTCCACAAAAAGGCGCAGATCTTCATCTCCTCGCCGGCGGGGGACAGGGTTTCATACCCGTCAGCCGTAATACGCACGATCTCTCTCGGCCCCAGCTCATAGGCGTCGGCATAACCCAGCTTATGGTAGGCGAAGGACTCGAAGGACACACAACAGCCCTCCTGGTTCTGGCCCACCAGGACCGGCAGCCGGCCCAACTTGTCCCGGGCGGCGATGATCTCCCCCTTGTCGGTGAGGACGAGCAGGGTCATGGAGCCCTTGATTTCGTCCTGGGCGTGGAGGATACCGGACACCAGATCATCTTTCTGATTGATGAGGGCCGCGGTCAGCTCAGTAGCGTTGACCTTGCCGGAGCTCATGGCCATAAACTGATGTCCGTGGTCGGAGAAATACTGCTGGATCAGCTCCTCGGCATTGTTGATGATGCCCACGGTGGTGATGGCGTACAGGCCTAAGTGGGATCGGACCAGCAGGGGCTGAGGATCGGTATCGCTGATGCAGCCGATGCCGCTGCAACCGTGGAAGTCAGACAGATCCTTCTCGAACTTGGTGCGGAAGGGGGTGTTCTCGATGGAGTGGATCTGGCGCTGGAATCCGTCCTGGGGGTCATGGATCAACATACCGCCCCGGCGGGTACCCAGATGGGAGTGGTAGTCCACTCCGAAAAAGATATCGAGGGTCACGTCCCGCTTGGAAACGGCCCCAAAAAAACCACCCATTTATTTGCTCCTTACTTTTTGCGTTTGTGCAGGAAAAACCAGGCAGCTCCAACCAGTCCCGCAAGGATCAGCAGCATGAAAGGCAACGCGATGGGGCTGCTGCTGATAAGAATGGCGGTGGGGCCGTCCTGCCCGCCAATGATACCGACGTCCACGATTTAGGCGAAGAACAGCTTGGACAGGGTCATGGGATCGATGTACTTGCCGTCCTTGTAGACCCGCATATTGCCGGAGGCCACCTCGTCGATGAGCATAACCTTGCCGTCCGCGTCGTAGCCGAACTCGAACTTGATGTCGTACAGGACCATGCCCTTCTCCTTCAGGTCGTCGGCCACGATCTGGGTGATCTTCTGAGTCTCCTCCTTGATGGCGTCGTACTGCTCCTCGGTCATGACACCCAGAGCGACCAGACCGTCCTTGGTGACCAGGGGATCGCCCAGGGCGTCATTCTTAAAGGTAGTTTCCACATAGGCGGGCAGGTCGGCACCCTCGGCGATGTACTCCCCATAGCGGCGGAGGAAGGAGCCCACTGCCTTGTGGCGGCAGATGACCTCCAGCCCGTGGCCAAACACCTTGGCAGGCTTGACCTCCATGGTGGTGTTCTTCAGGTCGGCGGACACATAGTGGGTGGGGATGCCGGCAGCGTTGATTTTTTCAAAGAAATAAATGGACATCCGAAGGTTCACGTCGCCCACGCCATCGATGGTCAGGCCCACAGAGTTTTCGCCGGGATCGAACACGCCGTCCTTGCCGGTGCAGTCGTCCTTGAACTTCAGCAGGTAGTTGCCGTTGTCCAGAGCAAACACGTCCTTGGTCTTACCAGTGTAAACAAGCTTCTTTTCCATGATGACATTCCTCCATGTATGAAATTGAAATGGATGCTGAGTGTATTTGGGATAAAAAATGGAACAGGCGAAAAGGAAAACGGGGATATAGACAAAAAAGGAGCACAACGAAACAAAGAGGAGGGCGAATCCGCCTCCACCGCCCAGAGAGGCCTCTGTCTGAAAGACGGCCCGGCAGATCTCATTCGGGGTGGGGAACAGCATTCCCCAGAGGGGGGTGGAGAGGATCCACAGGAGCAGTACCCCGCCATACCGTCCCCTCCCAAGGGGGAGATAGAGAGCGGCCATGGCCACGGCACAGACAGCCGTAAAGAGGGCGGCGAAGAAAATATCCATGCCCGCGGGGATGGACCACAGGGCGATGCAGCAGTAAAAGACCTTCTGCAGATGGGAGATCAGGGCGGACAGGGCGCCGAGAGCAGCGCCAATCAAGCAGATAGGAATCGACTTCTTCATGACGCGCCTCCACAGTGAGCGGGCTGCCTCTTACTACCCCAGCTCGGCCTGGAGCTTCTTCTCCTTTTCGGCGATCTGGGCGGCCATGCTCTCCCTCGCCTGGTCCAGCCGGGCGGCCAGCTCGTCGTCGGAGACAGACAAAATCTGGGCGGCCAGTACAGCGGCGTTCTTAGCCCCGTTGATGGCCACAGTGGCCACAGGAATGCCGCTGGGCATCTGGACGGTGGCGAGCAGGGCGTCCAGCCCGTCCATAGCGCCCCCCTTCATGGGGATGCCGATGACCGGCAGGGTGGAGTTGCCCGCAAAGGCCCCGGCCAGGTGGGCCGCCATGCCGGCGGCACAGATGAGGACACCGAAGCCGTTTTCACGGGCGCTTTTGGCAAAGTCGGCGGCAGCGGCGGGGGTGCGGTGGGCGCTGAGGATATGGGCCTCGAAGGGGATGCCAAAGCTCTGGAGCTGCTCACAGGCTCCCTTCACCACCGGCCAGTCGGAATCCGAGCCCATGATGACAGCGACTTTTTTCATCAAAACCTCTCCTTTGTCAAAAAAGATTCAGGCTATCTGCGGGTACAGATAGCCTGATAGAATGTTAGTGTTCGGCCTTGGGCAGATTGGGGCCGTAGCCAGTGACGAACCTAGGAGAAAACACCCGGATAAAGCCCATGACTAAGCCCCCTTCCATCCATTAGGGTTCCATTTTATCGAAAAAACGCGGGCTTTGCAAGAGAGGGAATGAATTTCGTAGGCTTGTACAAGGAATTGCGAAATACGGGACAAAAAAGTTGGCATCCTCTGCTCACAGCAGGCCGGCAGTGTCCAAAATACGGGATACCGCAGCGGCTCGGAGGGACCAGGCCGCCGCCGCGCCGTAGCTCTGGCGGCGCTGAGAGACGAAGCCGGGGGCCTCCTCCAAGGCGTGCTGACAGAGGGTGAGGAACTCCCGCTCGTCATGGGCTCCGTAGACCACGTCGGGGAAGATCTCTACCTGCTCGGGCCACAGCATAGACACGATGGGCTTCCCGGTAGACAGGTACTCATACAATCGACCAGAGATCACATCGCTGTCCGGCCGGTCCTCCCGCAGCAGCTCCAACAGCACATCGCAGCGGAACAGCCAGTCGGGTACCTCATTGAGAGGGCAGGGGCCGGCCAGCGCCACGTTGGGCTGCCGCCTGAGTCGAGGAAGGAGGGGATTGTCCTCCTGCCGGCCCAGCAGCAGGAAGGTCCAGCCAGGCCGCTCCCTGGCGGCGTAAAGGATGGGGGACAGATCGAGTTCCCGGTGGATGACCCCGGCCCAGCCCAGCACCGGGCCGTGGACCTGGGGCAGAGGGTCCGACTGAATAGAGCCCCCCTCGCCGGAGAACATGGGGTAGTTGACCCCGTTGGGCAGTTGAGCGATGTTAGAGCTGCAGGGGGACAGCCGGTCGGCCAGCAGGGGGGAGGCGGCGAAGACTATGTCGGCGTTGTTGGCCAGGGCGCCCTCCCACAGTGGGGGCAGCTCCTCCCAATCCCGGTCGCAGTCGTAGACAAGCCCGTCATATTCCAGGTGGTCCAGCAGGTGGACCTGCTCTGGACTGGTGGTCCACAGCAGGGGTGATTGGAAACGGTGGCGGGCGGCCTTGTCGGCGATGAATCGGCCCAGCTTCCTCTGGTTGCGCAGGAACAGCCGGGAATACTGCTCCGACACCGGGAATAGGGTGGGGGGAAGGGTGTAGACCGTCACGTTGGGGCGTACCTTCTGCCCCTTCTGCCGAAAGCTCCGGTCCCGTCTGCCGGCAGGGGGAGCGAAATATAAGATCTGTGTGTCCCGCAGCCGGGAGAGGAGCTGCTGGGTCCGGCCCGGAGAGGTGCTCCAGGGCTCATTGGATAGACATAGGATCTGCTTCAAAGAGGAGACCTCCCGGTAAAATGACATTGACTTATGGGACCTTTTTACCTATTATAGTATGGAGAGGGAGATACCGTCAAGCGGGCGGTTTTTCCTGCCCCCCTCTGGCTGGCGGAGCCGGGGGTGGCAGGGGCTCCGTCTGGAAAGGAAACGAGAATGCTGGAAGCCTTATTGAATTTGGATGCCTCGCTGCTGCTGGCCATTCAGGACCTGCGCTTGGACTGGCTGGACCCCATCGTGGCCTTCTACACCCAGCTTGGCAACGCCGGGCTGCTGTGGATCGTACTGTCCCTTTCCATGCTGTGCTGGCGGCCTACCCGGCGGGCGGGGGCCCTGGCGCTGACAGCTATGGTGCTGGGACTGCTGGTTACCAATGTGACCATAAAGCCGCTGGTGGAGCGGACCCGCCCCTGGCTGGACCTGCCCATCCTTCCACTGGTGGTGGAAAACGAGCCCCATTCCTTCCCCTCCGGACATACCTGTGCCGCCTTTGCGGCCGGGGTGGCTTGGGCCAAGACCCTGCCCTGGCGCTGGGGACGGATCGGGGCTGTACTGCTGGCGGTCCTGATGGGGCTGTCCCGGCTGTATGTGGGAGTCCACTATCCCACGGATGTGCTGGCTGGGGCTTTGATCGGAACACTGTGCGCCTGGGTGGCGCTGAAGCTGGACGGTTACAGGACGGATCGGTTGAAAGAAAATAGGAAAGGAGCCAAGTGATATGTGGAAGAACGTCGGTTATTACAACGGAGAAATTGGCCCTCTGGAGGAGATGAAGGTGCCCATGGGGGACCGGGCCCTCTACTTCGGCGACGGCATCTATGAGGCCGCCTGTGTGGCCAACCGCGTCCCCTTCGCGCTGGAGGACCATCTGGACCGGATGTATAACAGCCTCCGGCTGCTGGAAATCCCCTTCCGGATGGAGCGGGACCAGGTGCGGGCCGAGCTGCAGAAGGTCATCGAAGCGGCGGAGGAGGCTCCCTACCACTTCTTGTACTGGCAGGTGTCCCGGGGCGTAGCCCCCAGAGGGCACGCCTTCCCTCCGGCAGAGGTGGCCCCCACTTTGCTGGCCTATGTGCGGCCCCACAGGATGAAGGACCTGAATCAGCCCTATCGGCTTATCTCCCTAGAGGATAACCGGTACAAGCTGTGTCATATCAAGACACTGAATCTGATCCCAAGCGTACTGGCCAGCCAGCGGGCGGCGGAGCGGGGATGTGACGAAGCTGTGCTCCATCGAGGCAGCCGAGTCACCGAGTGCGCCCACAGCAATATCTCCATGCTGAAGGACGGAGTGCTGCGCACCGCCCCCACAGATGAGCTCATCCTCCCCGGTATCGCCCGGAAGCATCTGATTGCCCTGGCGAAAGAGAACGGCGTCCCGGTGGTGGAGGAACCCTTCTCCATGGTGGAGCTGATGAACGCGGACGAGGCCATTGTCACCAGCTCCAGCGCCCTGTGCATGGGAGTGGAGTCCATCGACGGCATCCCTGTGGGTGGCAGGGATCGGGAACGATTCCATTTACTCCAGAGCGCCTGTATGGAGGAATTCCAGCGAGAAACCAAGGCCAGGTGAGATGGACGTTAATAAAGAGCGCGGACAGAAACCCTGTCCGCGCTCTTTTTCGTTTATGAACAAAATCAGCGGGGGTGAATCGTCTGCCGCAGCCGGTTCCAGAGCCAATAGAGAAGGAAGGAGCCCAAATAGGCGGCAACTAGACGGCCAATTAGCAGCAGAGAGAGGGAGTGGACGCCCAGCTTCTGCAGGATAGCGGTGGCGTAGGTCAGCACCAGGCAGTGGACAAAGAACACAAAGAGAGAGGCCTGGTACAGCCAGTTGAGGAACCGCCGGAGCAGAGGGCCGCAGTTCTTCAAGGCGGCGCACAGCTCCATCAGCAGGTAAATGGACAGGAGGTTGGAGAGGGGCTTCATCAGCTCCAGGTTAAAGAATACCACCCCGGCGGAAAATTCCAGATAGCACAGGCCCAGATAGGTCAGCACCACCAGCCCTGAGCCCAGGATGGCCCACAGCCGGCGGGCCGCCCGGTATTTCGCGACCTCTTCCAGCAGATTGTTGTGTGCATTGAAGAAGAAGGAGAGCCGGCCGGAAAATTCGTCGATGTCCATCCCGGCCTCCAGCGCGGCCTCCACATAGGCGATGCCGTCGGCCAGGGTAAAGGCGATCTCCTGCGCCGCTGTGGAGCCGGCCT
>OIYD01002001.1_pt1 | contig 10668 bp, 13 predicted proteins | sample 1588141 | NCBI WGS metagenome assembly OIYD01 (sample SAMN03283259) | human gut metagenome | biome: human-associated habitat; material: feces | host: Homo sapiens | place: USA | collected 2013
GTATCACCCAGACCTTTGCTTGAGTATCTTGCGTATATTCTCCGCTTTTATCCTTTCCTTCCCCGTCATTGTTAATATACGGATAAAACCTAACGGCGCAGTCCTCCGGAAACGAAGCCGGAAAATATTCGCAATCATTAGAAATATATACGCTTTTAAGTATGGTTCCGGAAAAAGCATAATTTCCTATGCTCTTTACACGAGGCGGTATATATACGAAATGAAGTTGATTTTGCTGTGCAAACGCCCCGTCGTCTACCGATCTGACAGAATCGGCAAGCAATATGGACGAAACGCTTCCCGTGCATACAAATTTCTCCATATAGCAGTCTACCGTCATAGTATAATCACCGATTTCATTGTAGGTATGGCTGTAAGACTTAGCCGGAGAATATTCCTCCGACGTACCGTCTCCCCACTCTACCACGCCTTTGCAAGTACTCTCCGAATCTATTACCGGTATTCCGGCGGCTGCCGTTCCAATATAGCTGACAGTAGTTATACAACTGCTGAAGCTTTCAAATTTCGGCTCGTCAAAGCGCCCTCTTACCGCTATATAAGCGTTAGCTCTTGTATAGTCCTCGCTTATACTTTCTCCGTGTCCGCGGCTGCATTGTATGTAAAAATTAACAGTATAAGTTTTAATTTCCGAAGTATTGACAGGAAGGGATATATCAAGCGTATGCAGTCCCCTGCAAAGATACTGCTGAACCGCAATTTTAGTGTCGTATCCGTTAATAGAATTATTTACAGTCACCGTGCCGGGCTGAATCATATCAATACATATCTGCCCCGTAATTTCTACCGGAGAACCGTATTCCTTAGGTTGAAAGCTGATACGGCAGAGCCGTTTCTGATGAGTTCCGGCAAAAACCGGAGGAAGTCTGTAAATATACTGATTACGCAGATCGGTATAAACCGGAGTATCTCCTCCGCTTCCTGACGAGGTAGTATTTTTCCGGGATTTCGCCTGTATCATGCTGGCGTCGCTGGTTATTTTATGGGAGCCTCTGTAAGTCCAGTCGTTTTTTGTGACTAATATTCGTACACCCTGCCCCGCTACGCCTCCCGTCAAAAGAATATGGTCGCCTGCGTCTATTGTGGGATCACCGAATATTTCCGCTTCCGCTCCGTAATAAGTCAGCATAAAAAGACGGTCGGCTATTTCCTTTAAATATTCCTCCACAACGTTAATTTCACTAAGCCGCAATATGGGATTGTCGTCAATGGCAAGCGTATTTGCAGACGTGGATTCAGGCGGATATATATGCTTGTATTTGTCGCCTGTAAGTCCGGTTAGCGAAACGGAAACGGCGTCATAAAGTTTTTTATTTTTTATGGCTGCGGATTTTCTTTGACTGCCGTTTATTATTCTTGCATAATCCGGATACGCCTCGGAATATCTGCGGTCAAAGTTAATGATTTCAAGCTCGCCTTTTCTGTTTATGACCGCGCATGCGCATAAAAGCTGCGTTATCATTGTCAGAACGTCGCGAAAAGTTTTAATATCCTTGTTGCACGGGGCGGCTGTCGCAAAACCCATTGTCCTGCCGCCGTTGCTCATACCGGAAATATTGTATAAGCTTTCCTCCGATACGGCGACGCCGCAGTTATTGCCTATATGCCCGAGCCACAATGTAACCGGAATATCAAACACGGAACCGTCCCCGTACGGCGGAATAAAATCCTTGTCAAACTTGACCATGTTGTCATAGCATACCAGCTTTGTAGTGCGGCTATCCGGAACGCTTATTTCGGTAACGTTGAAAACTCCCATGGGAATCTCTTCAAAAGTACCGTCGGAAAGTCTTACGCAGCAAAAGGGGCGAATAACCGCCCCCTGATAATTCCCGCTGTCAATATTGTCGTCTAAAAGAGATACGCCGAATTCTCCTATGCATACGGCGCCCAGCTCGAAATCCGAGCCGCTTACGCACTTGCTTTTTACATAGGCAGTACCGCTTTTTATATTCTCGCTGCCTATTCTCCTTAAGCTTCCGCCGGGAAATGTAACCTGACAGTAAAAATCTGTAGTTCTGTCGGGACTGTTCAGAATCGCTCTGCATTCGTCGCTTACCTTATACATAAAACCTCCTTAATATTCGATAAAATTAACGCTGAATTCCCATTGAGCCGCATTTTCCCCGTCAATATTTGTTATCAGATTAAGCGATCTGTCCCCTGCATACATAGTTACGTTTTCAGCATAATAACCGTTTGCAGGAAAGAAAAAGGTAACGTTCAACGCCGGCGCTGAAATAGCGGAGGTAAGCTCCAGCAGCTCGTCTGTTGTAACCCTCCATGTCGCGTTTAGTTTTTTAACGCCGCCTCTTATACGCTCTCTTGACATATACCCCGATTCGCTTCTGCCGCTTTCAGAGCTGTCAAGATCGGAAGCCGTAACAGAATATGATACAGGCGGCGGCGTATTATAGCTCCCGATTTTAATTAAATTCATCCCATCACCTTCCGTTTGTTATAAATGAGTTTTTATTCATAAGCTGTATGATTACCTCCTCGAGCATACGCCCGTCAATATTGAACTGCGCGACAAGGTCAAGCTGTCTGAGCAGCTCGTATATTTTCATCAGCAGTTCGTATATACGGTCGTTGCCGTTTCCGCCGCTTTGGGATATGATCCCTTGCAGCTTTGACAGAGGCGAAATAACCTCCGGATCCGTCCGGGCGTTTTTGTTGTCTCCTACCATTGCAAGCGTCGGCTGATATGCAAGTCCGCCTTTGGCTAAGCGCGGAATCGATACGGATTCCATTTCACCGAGTAATCCTAGCTCCACGCCAGGTATGCCGTTTATTGCTCCTATTACACTGTTTATGCCTCTGATAAATCCGTTGATGATTCCAATGAATCCGTTCACTATTCCCTCTATTATTCCAACTACTCCGTTATACATCCCCTTGAATAAATTCACTATGGGGTCGATAACCTTTTCTTTCATAAATGTAGCTAAAGTACTTGCTCCGGTTTTTATTCCTGTCCAAAGCCCGCCAAAGAAATTTGCAATCGGATTTATTATGTGATCACTAAACCAGTTGGAAACGCTGTTCCACACTGATTTTATTCCGTCCCAGCAAGTTGAAGCCAGATTTTTTATACCGGACCATAGCCCGCTGAAAAAATCACCCGCTGCATTCCACGCATTTTTTATGTGTTCCCATGCTGCCGCACCGACTTCTTTTATATCCTCCCAATGCTTTACGCATAAGATTATAATAGCGATGAGCGCCGCGATTCCTGCGACAACCCATGTTATCGGATTTGCCAGCATTGAAGCGTTCCATGCATTCTGAACTGCTGTCGCGATACCTCCGGCGGCCGAAAAAGCTTTAACAGCGTTTACTACGGCAATAATTTTAGGGGCTATTGCAAAGGCAATACCGAGAGCGCTTATCATAGTCACAAAAACTTCAACAAGCGTCTGGTGTTCTGATATCCAGTCGCTTAATTTAGTCAGACCGTCAGATATTCCGGTTAAAACGTCTATTATTATACCGCCGGTCCACTCAGCAATAGGCCTAAGCAAATTGTCAAAAAGCCACTCCCCCATAGGCTTTAACGCTTCTATAGCGGTATTCAGCACATCAAAAACGCCAGCCAGTATATCAAGAAAAGCCGGAAGGAGTTCATTTGCTGTCCATGTACCTAACGGCGTGAGAACATTTTGGAAAAACCAAAGAAGTCCTTCGCCTACGTTTAATGCAAACGGGGTTAATGAATCCCACAAATCATCTAATGCTCCGCTTATTTTATCGTAATCAATACTTTTCACAAGCTTAGTAAGACAATCTATAAAGCCTGGTATTCCTTTTCCAAGCGTCCATTTACCTGTTGGTTTAAGTACTTTTTGATAAAAGCTTTCTATAGCGCCAAAACTGTTTAAACGCCGTTGAAAAATTAGACGTCATTGCTTCAGCAGTGCTTTTAGATTCATTTTTTATAATTTTTAATCCTTTTTTAACACTTTTAGTGCCGTTATTACTGTGATAGCCAACATCTTTCCACGCCTTTGCCATTGCTTCACTTGCCGACATTCCTTGTTTTTTATATTCTGCCGCTAATTTGCCAACTTGAGACCTTGCCGATTCAAAGCTAATTCCGATAGTTTTGACCGCTGTTTCCGAATCTTTTGAAACAGAACTAAAAAAGTTTTTAACCGAAGTTTTAGCGGAAGAAATGCCTTTAGTAAAAGCAGTAGGATCAATATTTAGTCCTAAATTTATGCTACCCACATTAGTTCCCAATCAGATACCTCCTTTCTATTTAGAAAAGGCCGCTTTTGCCATTTCCTGAAAACTTGCCCAGTACTTAGCATAAGTTCCTTTGTCCATTTTTCTTTGCTTTGATTTTCTCTTTTGCCAATCGGAGCGTATTTTCTTTTGTTCCTTATTAAATCCCTTTATAATTTTCGGGTCCTTTTCAGAACGTATTGAAACGATCTGCCCCAGCGGAGTGTCCGGCATGATACCGGACAGTAAAGCGCAGAATTCAGGCCAGGACATGTTTTCCTCATTTCTCAGTCGTATGTTATACTGAGCGGCAAACGACGCTTCTATAAGCTCCCAATCGTCAAATAAGTCGTACCAATATTCTGTTTTATTATTGAAATCGTTTCTGGCTTTCCTCAAACTCTTCAAGCGTCTGACCGGAGCACGCGGCCATTACTGCGTTGAATATCGTCTTATACTCCGGCAAAGGAAGATCAAGACTATTAATCTCGTCGACAGTTTTCGAATTTGTAAGCGTTCTCAGAACGGTATCCATGAATTTAAACTCATCGGCTTTTTTGCCGCTTTTTTCAGCGTTTTCCGATTCCGCTATCATTGCTTGAACTGTAAGCACATTGCTTTTTCTGTTGTTTACAGAAACAATAAGGTTTTCGCTTATCTTGATAACGGGAAGCTCGTTTGTAATTTTTTTTGAAATATCAATCATTTTTATTTACCTCTTTCTTAAATTTAAGCATGAAAAAAGCGTTCCTCTACGAAACGCTTGACTTTTTATTAAATTGTGGTATAATAATAAATGAAAAGGGGCGTCTGCGATAAGCGGTTCACCTCCGAATACAGCGTAAATAATAATCGCCCTATGTAGGAGTGGGGCGGTTATTTTCTTTTATTATTGTTACCAAGCTTAACTATTTCAATAATTACAAGTAATAAAGTAAGTATTTCCATTATGCCCATAGTAACTCACCTCCAATACTGGAGGAAGAATTGAACCGCCTACCGTTTTATGCAGACACCCGCACGGTTATTATACCACGGGTGTCTTTTTTTGTCAATTTATACCGAAGCCGATCCCTTTATATACTCCGGCTTTCCGTGACTTAAAATTTCAAACTCCATAGCGTCTGTTGCCGTACTGTCGCCGCCGAGAGACGTTACATTAACAACGCACGGAATCCCCAGCTCGTCGCCGTTGGGGAAAATTATATCAAAAAACGAATAACAATCGTTGCCCGTTTTCATAAATAAGCCGGCTATATAATCGTTCCCCGGGTCGCCGCTGTTTCTTTTCGCGGTCATTGAAATGGTAATGGATTTAGCTGTTACAAGTCTTTTAGTCCAACCTTCACCGTCCATCGGATTCCATTCCTCGACTCCTCCGTCAATGCTTATGGAAAGCCCTTCGGCGTCGCTTATGGTTTTAGGGCTTTTAGGCATTGCCTGACCGTCCGTGAAATTTAACCCCGCCGTATCTATTCTAAAGGCAATATCATAATTTGCGTGAACTCCGGAGGTATATTTAACTGATTCTCCAGCCATATTAATCATTCCTTCCTCGTATAATAAATTTAAGGGTAATTTAAAGAGAACCCCTATGAAACCTCTTGTTTATCACACAGAAATGTGAGATAATAAATCTGTACAGTCAGAGGGCGCTGTTCGCTTCCTTGAAGCAAGGCTTCCTTTGAAAGAGTAGCGCCTCTGCTTTACGGACAGATGCGAATGAGCTGGATAGCATTTAAGTGCTGAATATCTAACGAGGTTGTATTTCCGTAAAATACAGAGGATAACCTTTGCTGTAACAAAATTTTACGAGGTGTATCACAATGTTTTATTGCGGAATTGACATCGCTAAATACAAGCACGAGGCTTCCGTCATCGACATAAACGGCAAAACTCTGCTTGACAGCATCCCCTTCTCCAACGACAAGCAAGGCTGTGGAAAAATCCTTGCTGTTTTTGAAAAATTTGAAATTGCTCCTGACGATGTTATCATCGGAATGGAAGCAACTGGTCACTACTGGCTTTCCGTATATGCTTTTTTCCTTGAGCTTGGATATACTGTCAAGGTTATCAACCCTATTCAGTCCGAAGCTTTCAGAAAAATGTATATTCGTCAGACCAAGAACGACTCTAAGGATTCATATATCATCGCTCAGATTATGCGTTTCGGAGAATATTCCGCAACCTCGCTTTCTGAGGAAAATATCATTGCATTAAGACAGCTTTCACGCTATCGTCTTGCACTTGTGGACGCCTGCGGCGACTGCAAAAGACGTGTAATTGCATTGCTTGACCAAGTATTCCCCGAGTATGACAAGCTGTTTTCAGATACATTCGGAAGCTCATCAACCGAGTTGCTTCTGAACTGCCCAACACCTGAAGATATGCTTGCAATTTCCACAAGAAAGCTTACCAACATTTTGAACAAAGCAAGTCACGGTAAATTTGGCAAAGAGAAGGCTGAAGAACTCAAAGCTGCTGCTAAAAACACCTTTGGTATCGCCTTTGCAAAAGACGCTTTTTCTTTTCAGATCAAGCAGCTTATGCAGCAGGTTGTTTTCCTTGAAAATCAGCTTTCTGAGCTTGAAGAACAGATTTCAAATCTTCTTCACGAAACCAATCAATACATAACCACTATCACCGGTATCGGTGATGTTCTTGGTGCAATCATCGTCAGTGAGATCGGCGATATCAACCGCTTTGAACGTCCTAATCAGCTTGTTGCCTTTGCAGGACTTGACGTTACCGTTAAACAATCGGGAGAGTTTTCAGGAACTAAAAACAAAATCTCCAAGCGTGGTTCACCTTATCTGCGCAGAGCTATCTGGCTTGCCGCACAGCGTGCCGCTTTCTGCGACCCCGTTTTATCTGAATATTATCAATCTCTCAGAGCCAGAGGCAAGCACCATCTCACTGCTGTCGGAGGTGTTGCTCGCAAGCTTTGTAATATTATTTTTGTTATTCTCAAAGAGAACAGACCTTATTTGCCAACCCCTACGAAAAATCCTAAAAATTTATCTTGATTTTTTCATTTTGGGTATTGACTTTTTATAGCTGGTCTTTCATAATAAAAATCGCATTCAATTACATATTCATATATGCCGTTTTCATCCGTATCAACCGATACAGGCTCATCGAGCAACAGCATTACGAACAGTATTCTGTTTCCGTTTATTACCGAATTTCTCGTACTGTAAAGCTCATTCCACAGCCGCTGAGCGGCGCGCTCTGTTTCACGCTGGCTTTTATTCCAATGGCAAAGCAGAGAAACGGACCTTACGCCATAGCTGCTGTTTTTCAATCCTCCCGCCGGTATATTCGGCGGACGAGAACGTTTCAGATTATAAACTCCTATACTCTTGAAGTTCTTATCCGGCATTTTGCCGCTGTAAACCTTTTCGTCGTCAGTTATTCCCATTGTTCCGATAAAATCGCGTATATCAGACAGATAAAGCATTTCATACCCCCGTTTCCCGTTTATAAAATTGCTTAAACGCCGCCCTGACCTTTAAATTCTTTTTCCCTCCGTCCTTGTAAGGCTCAAACCATTTTCCGCCGGCATAGGGATTTTCGCCCTTATCAAAATTATATTCAGGGTGAAAATACAGCCGTCGGGCGTAGGGTCCCTCAACGCAGACGAATACCTTACCTATTTTACTTTGTGCCGAATCGATAAAATGCTTTTCGTTCTGTAATGTTCCGGCGGTTGTCTTGCCCGCCGCTTTTTCTTTTTCCGTCGGCACGTCGAACGGTATCGTCTGCGATTGCACAACATCGGTGTGGATAAATTCGGCAGTTTTTTCAAGAGCCGTTATCTGCGCGCGTTCAAGCTGTTTAATAGCTGTTTCATTCAGATTTATATTACAGCTTACATTTTTTTGCATTATATCAGATCCAATCTTGTATAATTTACGGAGCCGTCAGGATTTCTCGCCTTTTGTCCTTTAAAAATACGCCTTAAACTTCCGTTTACCGTTACCGTACCGCCTGTTATATTCGGTATTTCAGGCGCTATATCGCCGGTGAAAAGAACTGTACCGGAAAGTTGTATAAGCTTTTTTTTCAGCGGTGAGAATTGTTTGGCCGCTATCCTGATAATTGCACATTTCTTTTATAACAACGCTTTTATTCGGCTCTCCGTATTTATTAAGCCCTTCCTGTTCTATTTCAACGATAACGGGAGTTCTGCACAGTCTTTTCGGCACAAGACACGGATATTTCAATTTAATCACCTCATTAATCTGCAGCACAGACCTGTCTGGGACAGCAGCGCGTAAACATCGCTCCTTATTGCTACCCCTTTATCCGTGTAAACGTTCCACGAGCTTCCAAACTGAGCCGATACCCCGTTGATACTATAGCCGGAAAGTATACTACCGATTTCGTCGGCATTTTCATATTCAAAATCCGCTTGCAGACAAACCACTTCGCGGATAATGTTCTGCTGAAAAGGCGTAAGCTCAGAAAATCCCCGGCCCACTATCCTGTTGTAGGTCAGGGAATCAACGTGTCTTGATGCAAAACCGAGGTATTTATTACGAGATTCTTCCGGTATTGTCGTACCGCCGTAAACGTCGGCGTAATATGCGCTGTCTGCGTACATCATTTGTTTTCCTTTTTAGGCGGCTTCGTTTCACGTTCGGTTTTCAGCTTTTCAAGCTCTGATCTTACCTTTTCATATTCGCTGAACGGTACGCTTTTGCCTTTGCCGTAGGAAACTATATTTCCGTCTTCGTCTTGTATATCAAAGCCGCGGCTTATGTACGACTGCTTTTCCTGTTCGGTTATATCGTATACCTTGTTTCCTTTTATAGCTTTCATTTTATCATCTCCTTATACGCTTTCCTGTTCCGTATTCTCTTCCTCAACAGTTGCCGGCTCTACGTTCATTGCACAACCGTCTTTTTTCATCTCAAGCAAAAACAGATCCCCGTAATTGCGGTTCTGATACAAATAACCGTCTGCGGTCCTGCTGTCTGTTCCAGGAGTAAAAAGCTTGATATAGCTGTACTTATCCCTACAAACAACGCAGGATGGGTGAATAAGAATAAAGTTTATTTGTCTTGCCCCGTCTGCCGGAGTACAGCCGTCCGTAAAATTGTACTGCGTTTTCATTCTGGCGGATGGAACGCTTTTTATTTCAACGTTATCAAGACTATGCACCCGCCTGTCAATTCCCGACTGGCTGCTCACATCGATATTACGCTGAATACCTTCCGCGCGTTTAAGAAGTTTTTTGACAGTCGGAGTTGCGTACAGAATTCTGCCCTCCTCCGGCACTGCCGCCTCGTCCATTGCGGTCATCATATCGTCAAATTTATCAAGTATATTAGCCGCTGTCAAAACGGTAGCGTCGATATTTCCGCCGTAAGTTGTAAGCTCCGCAAAAAGCTTAGAAAAACGATAGCTGTCCTTTTCGGGAATAGCACGCTCAGTCTCAAATGTGTTCTGAATATTTGCAACTGAAAGCGTGAGATTAGTTTCGTCGATATCCATCGGATCGATGAAAAACTCTATATCTCTGTCATGTTCAAGCTTTTTAGGCTCCCAATCGTTTGACATAGTACCGGAATTAAAGCCCGGCGTTCTCGAGTGATCCTTGTAACCGCTAAGCGTCATTCTTGGAAGCTTGATAGTCTGAGCATTGATAAACTGCACCTGCATATTACTCTTAGTCAGTGCGTCTGAGCAAAGCTCCTTTGAATATTTCTCCTGAAGCAAGCCTGTAAAGGTCGTCGCGTAATCATATACTGCCATTTATATCATCCTTTCTTGTATTAAAGCCCGAACGCCGCTTTAAGAGCTTCATTGTTCGCGTTATTGTCTCCGGAATCTCCATCGGCTCCGAATTTAAAGCCTTTAGCTCCGCCGGCCTGCGGCTTTAACTGGGGTATGTCTTCTAATACCTTTGCTATAGCGTTTTTCAACGCCTCCTGATTGAGCTTTCCATCTTCTCCGGTAACTCCGCTCATATCCGCCATTTTAAGAATATACGGCGCTGTCTTTACGTCAATTCCCATTGTAATGGCTTCCAGAGTGCCGGCTCGCTGAATCTCTGCCGTCAAGGCGGCTTTCTGCGCCTGTGCAAGCTGCGACTGGATTTCATTCAAATCGGGAGTGTTCTTTGCCTTTTCCTCCTTATATACGTTAATCGCGGCTGACATTTCCTCCTGAGACAATCCCTGACGTTTAAAATAATTTCTGAGTATTTCCGATTCCTTCTGTTCTGTGCCGTTTGCAACAATTTCGGCGATTTTGCCATAGTCAATTTCGCGGGCAGGAACGGACTGCGGATCGGAATTGCCGGCATTTTGATTCTGCCCTTGATTCTGATTGTTTACGTTAGCTTCTTCTGCCATAACATTACCTCCAAAAAATATTTAAGCAGTTTTATGCCGTGCTCGGGGCGCGGAGCGTTGA
>OIYD01002003.1_pt1 | contig 10668 bp, 8 predicted proteins | sample 1588141 | NCBI WGS metagenome assembly OIYD01 (sample SAMN03283259) | human gut metagenome | biome: human-associated habitat; material: feces | host: Homo sapiens | place: USA | collected 2013
CCCGGCGGCTATCGACGAGCTGTCGTCGCCCGCTTGGGTAAAAAAATTTACCTGGACCTCTGAACCGGAGGGGAGCAGCCGCGAGATCGGGCCATTTCAAACGGCCAGGAGCGGACTGAATAGCCGAACCAGCCGTCTGATGAGCTGCCCGCTGTGCGGGGAGAAAGGTTGGGTCATCCAGTGGCGCTCCAGACGGGAGGGAGTCTATTTCGGTACCTTCCCCTGCCGCGAACACGGCAGATTCTTGGTTCGGTTTGTGATGAGCCCTGGGGAGGACGGGCTGTTCCGGGGCAGGCTGTCCCTCCCACCTCTGACGGATGCCACCATCCAGGCATACTCCGAGGCCATGAAGGGTCAACTCCATTCCTGCAAGGCGCTGGGCGGCCGGCGGCGGAGGCGCGGCGGAAGAAGACGATCCGGGGACGAAGCGAGGGAGAAGGCGTCTTAAAAAAGAACAGCAGGGGGTGGACTGGCTTTGCTGGTCCGCCCCCTGTTCTGCTCAATTTAAGCACTTCTTAATATTTTCCCACTTGCAACTTAAACTCTGTATGTTATCCTTAGAGCAACAAGCATGGAAAGCGGGAGGAGAGGGACCATGTATACTATCCTGATCTGCGATGATGACAGGGACATTGTGTCGGCGCTGGATATCTATTTGACCAGTGAGGGCTATCAGACGGTCAAGGCCTATAATGGGAGAGAGGCGCTCAAGGCTGTGGAGCAGAGGGAGATCCATCTGATCCTGATGGACATCATGATGCCGGAGCTGGACGGGATTCGAGCCACAGCCAAGCTGCGGGAGGAGAACAATGTGCCCATTATTCTGCTGACGGCCAAGAGCGAGGACACAGATAAGATACTGGGGTTAAACATCGGGGCGGACGACTATATCACAAAGCCCTTCAACCCACTGGAGGTCATAGCCCGGGTCAAGAGTCAGCTGCGGCGCTATACCAGCCTGGGAGGTTCAGAAAAGAGCACTGGCCTCATCACCGTTGGCCCGGTGTCCATGGATGACAGTGCCAAACGGGTCACAGTGGATGGAGAGCCCGTGGCGCTGACGCCCATTGAATACAATATTTTGAAGCTGCTGATCTCCCACCCCGGCCAGGTATTCTCCTCCGCCCAAATCTATGAGCAGGTATGGAACGATCCGGCCTACGGATCGGAGAACACGGTAGCCGTCCATATCCGCCATCTGAGGGAGAAGATCGAGATCGACCCGGCGGACCCCCGCTGGCTGAAGGTGGTGTGGGGGCTGGGCTACAAGATGGAGAAGGGAGGGGCCTGAATGGAAGCGGTACGGAAGAGCCCATGGGCTAAACTGACGGCTGCCTTTCTGATGCTGGCCCTTGCTTTTTCTAGTAGCTGGTTCGGATACAGGGCACTGACCGCTCTGTCCTGCGTGGGTGCCGAGAACTGGCAGCAGACGGGTATCTACTATGTTTTGCTGCGAGACCGAGAGGGCCAGCTGGCCGGCGGGGTGGCGGATGCCATCCAGCTGGAACGAAATGGGGAGAGCCTGTCTTATCTGGCTGTCCAGTCTATCCAGGAGAGCTTGGAGGAGCTGGAGGAGCGGATGGACGCTGAAAGCACCTGGTTTCGGTTTCAGGTCAAGACCGCCGACGGCGGCCAGGTCCTGGCCACCAATCTGAAGGAGGGGGAGACTCTCTCTGCGACGGTGTCCTCCGTGTGGTACTCCACCTTTGTGGTGGGCGAGCATTTTACACAGGAAGAATACGACCTCTATAACAGTGAAAATGATTATGTATTCTCAATCGGCGTGTCGGGACAGGGGAGCGAGCAGGTGCCGGGTGAGGCGGAGCTTGAGGGCAAGAGCGCCGTGGAACAGATGGTCATTGAGTGCGGGCTCCCACTGAACGTGGATGAGAGCCGGGCAGACGAATTTTACCAGCTATCCACCAGCTTTGACCAGGCCCTAGAGAGCTTCCGCCCCCGGTGTACCGCCGCTCTGTCCCTGATGGCGGCCAGTCTGCTGTGCCTGCTATTTCTGCTGTGGTCGGCGGGACATAAGGAGGGAAAAGAGGAGATCATACTCTCCTGGCAGGATAAGATATTCCTGGAGTTCCATTGGTTTTTCCTGTTGACTGTGGGGACCGCCCTAGCCGCCGGAGGCCTCTATTTTGGGGACTACCTGTACCAATTCATCGTGCAAGTCCATTTCTATTCCCAGGAGGAGCAGTGGGTGCTCTGGGTCATATATTTGGCCCTCTCCCTGCTCACAGCGGCGCTGGTCGGGGTCATCTGTCTGGCGCTGCGTACCCTGGTGGTCCGAGTTAAGGCCGGGGCGTTGGCGCGGACCACCCTGCTGTGCAGGGTGGTCGGGTGGACAGTGCGCACTGTCCACGAGCTGATTGTCAACCTGCCCTTCATCTGGAAGGTGCTCCTGGGCTTTTTGATCTATTTCTTTGCCAATGTCATGCTGTTTACCTCGGCCCGCTACAACGGCCTGGCGGGGCTGCTGTGGTTTGGCCTCAACGGTGTGGTGTTCCTCTTTCTGGCCTGGTGGGCCATCGGGTTCCACCGCCTGCGAAAAGGGAGCCGGGCTATCGCCGCAGGGGACTTGGAGCATCAGATCGACACCAACAGGATGTTCCATGACCTGCGTCTCCAGGCCGAGGACCTGAATAACATCTCGGTGGGCCTGTCCAGTGCTGTGGATGAGAAGATGAAAAGCGAGCGATTTAAGGCGGAGCTGATTACCAACGTGTCCCACGACTTGAAGACGCCGCTCACCTCCATTATAAATTATGTCAACCTGTTAAAAACTACGGAGCAGACCGACCCCAAGGCCCAGGAATACATTGAGGTGCTGGACCGCAAATCCCAGCGGCTGAAGAAGCTGACGGAGGATCTGGTGGAGGCGTCCAAGGCGTCTACCGGCGTGCTGTCCGTCAGCCGGGAGAAGATCGGTATGGTCCAGTTGATCGACCAGGCCCTAGGGGAGTGGGAGGAGAAGCTGGCCGCCCGCCATCTGACCGTGGTAAGGAATCTTCAGGATGGGGAAACCTGGGTCTATGCTGACGGGCGTCATCTGTGGCGGGTCATCGATAATCTGCTGTCCAACTGTGCCAAATATGCCATGGAGGGTACCCGAATCTACCTGGACCTGGAGCGGGGGCACGGACAGGTGGTCCTATCGGTGAAGAATATCTCCCGAGAGGCGCTGAACGTGGCGCCGGAGCGTCTGATGGAGCGGTTTGTCCGGGGGGATGAGTCCCGCACCACCGAGGGTTCCGGCTTGGGACTGTCCATCGCCCGAAGCCTGACTGAGCTTCAGGGGGGCATTTTCCAGCTGAAGGTGGATGGGGACCTGTTCAAAGCGTGTATCACCTTGCCCCAGGCGAATTGAGGGTAAACTGACAGACCGCCCGCATCTCGCGGGCGGTCTGCTTTTATATCCATACCGGCTGCATTAAGAGGGAAGCCGTACCGGAGAGCGAGTTCCCAAGGACATCCGCCGCTGCCAGCTTAGAAAACCAATAAATAAAAAAGTATATCCTTTTTACCGGGTTTGTGGTATGATGATAAATAGGATTTTTATGGGAAGCGGCAGAAGGCTGAAATGAGAGGAGAGTGGAGGGCATGAGGAGAAAATGGTATAAGATACTCTTTCCGGCGGCGCTGATGCTACTGCTGTCCGGCTGCCTGTTCCAGTCTCCCCAGGACCTCTACCGCCAGCCGGAGAAGTCAGCCGGCTATGAGAAGCTGAACGCAGTCATTCAGGAGGTGCGCACCGCCCTGGAAATGGAGTTTGACGCCAGTGCGGAAACAGCAGTCATCCTGGCAGGCGACAATACTGCCACCATCCAGCTCCAGGATTTGGACGGGGATGGGACCCGGGAGAGCGCGATCACCTTCCTGCGTATCCCCAGTATTGAGAAGTCCATTAAAATATTTATCTTTACCCAGATAGGAGAGGAATACCGGGTGTCCGCTGTGGTAGAGGGGGACGGCTCGGCCATCTATTCCATAGACTATGTGGACCTGAACGGCAGCGGATATAAGGAGCTGGTGGTCAACTGGCAGATCAGCACTGGCGTATATCAGCTGGGTGTCTATACTCTGGACGAGCTGATGCTTCCAGTGTCCGGAGGAACGGAGGCTGCGGAGGCCGGCCCCACGGTATGGGGCGCGGCTCCTGCCGAGCGGGCGGAGCTGCTGGCTACTGAACTGCTGCTGACTCGGTGCAGTGCCGCTACGGAGGGCTCCTCCTTCTCCAGTGGTTACCGTCTGCTGGATATTGACCGGGACACCAGGAGCGAGGTAGCAGTGGTCCGTATTGACTCCGCTGGCGTGGGCAGCCATGTGGAGGTCTACGGATGGAGAGATGGAGCCATGGTCAGCTTGGGCAGCGTACCATTGTCTGCCGGCATCGTGTCCCTGACCCGTATCCGAGCCAATTACCTGGGAGGAGAGTTCTATCCACCGGCTCTCTATGTGACCAGCACCCTTTCCGATGGCCGGCGGGTGATCGATGTGCTCTCCTATCAGAATGGGCGGCTGACCAATCTAACAATGGATCCGCTGACCGGGGTAAGCCGGGAAGTCATGCTGGGCTATACTGAGGTGGACCCCACTGACATCAACGGCGACTATGTGATAGAGCTGCCCTCTCCCAGCCGCCTGCCGGTATACGGAGACAATGCCGCCACCAATTTCTGGCTGATCGACTGGTATCAGTATCAGGAAACAGGGGAGCGGGACCATGTGATGACCACCTATCACAATGTGACTGATTCTTGGTATCTGGTCATCCCACAGGAGTGGGAGGGCAAGATTACCATTTCCCGCAATGACCAGGTCATCGGCCAGCGTGAGGTTATCTTCTCTCTTTGGCAGGGCGAGGATAAGGAGCCTGTGCCCTTCCTAAGCATTTACCGGCTGACCGGGCTGAACCGGGCGGCCCGATCCACACGGGAGGGCCGGTTTGTTCTCCGGGAGGAGGAGAATGTGATTTATTCCGCTGCCTTCTATGACAGCGACTGGGACTGCGGCTTGGACGAGACCAGTCTGCTGGAGTATTTCAGGACGATCCAGGCAGACTGGTATAGCCAGTGACAGACGACGGAGGAAAACAGAGATGAGAAAAATTTTGGTCCTGGAGGACGAGGAGAATATTCGCAGCTTTGTGGTCATCAACTTGAAGCGGGCGGGCTACCAGACGATAGAGGCCGGAACCGGCGAGGAGGCGTTGGCCGCACTGAAGGCCAATCCAGGGATTAAGGTGGCCCTGCTGGATATCATGCTGCCTGACATCGACGGGTTTGAGGTCTGCCGCCGTATCCGGGCCATGGACAACAAAATCGGCATTATCATGCTTACTGCCCGGACCCAGGAGATGGACAAGGTAACCGGGCTTATGACCGGAGCGGATGACTATGTGACCAAGCCCTTCTCCCCGGCGGAGCTTACCGCGCGTGTGGACGCCCTATTTCGCCGTACAGGCGGGGATGAGACGGCGGCCAGCCCTGATGAGATTAGCGATCCCCCCTTTCTGCTCAACACTAGGAACCGGACACTGGAAAAGGATGGGCAGAAGGTAAAGCTGACCCAGGTGGAGTATTCCATCGTCAAGCTGTTTATGGAGAACCCAGGAAAGGCCCTGTCCCGTGAAGAGATCCTGGATACTGTGTGGGGAAAAGACTACTTTGGGGAGCTGAAGATTGTGGACGTGAACATCCGCCGCCTGCGGATCAAGATTGAGGATAACGCCCAAAAACCGGTGTTTGTCAATACGGTCTGGGGCTGCGGCTATTCGTAAGGAAGCTGATGCTGAAAAAGAACTGTTGCCACCGCTCCATAAGGGGACAGAAAACGGGAAAGGAGGTGCTCCAGTGGCAAAAAAGATGGAACTTCACGATAAGGGTAAGATAAGAGGCATTCGTCGGCGCTGGCTGCTGAACAGCGTCGGCGTAGTGCTGTTGATTTTAGCTCTGGCCCTGGGCACCTTCATTGCCAGCCTGCGGAGTTACTATTATACAGGCACTACCGACGATCTGATGAGCCGGGCCAGTTCCACGGCGTACAGCTTCCGCAACTATACCAGCAGTGAGTATAGTACCGTGGCCCAGCGCACAGTCAGCGAATACGAGGAAAAGGGGCTGCTGGAGCTCCAGTTCCTGGACGAGACGGGGGCCGTTCTTTATTCAGGAAATGACTTGGCGGCCGGAACTACGCCGGATACGCCGGATATCCAGGGGGCGCTGGAGGATCAGGAGACGACCCCGTGGATTGGGCGGGACCCGAGTACGGGGGAGCGCATCGCTGCCGCCTGCAGCCCAGTGGTCTATCAGGGCCATACCGAGGGGCTGATCCGCTATGTCACCTCCATGTCAGGTATCGACCGCCAGTTCATCCTGACAGTGTCCCTCATCACGGTGGTCGCTCTGGCCATTTTTGCCATGGTCTATTTCTCCAACCTCTATTTTGTGCGCTCCATTGTGGAGCCTCTGGCCAGCATCACGGAAACGGCCAGGCTCATTGCGGACGGAAGCTATGGAGTCCAGATCGAGAAGAAATTTGACGACGAGATCGGGGAGCTGACCGACACCATCAACGATATGTCCCTGAAGATACGCCAGTCGGAAAAGACCCAGAGTGAGTTCATCTCCTCGGTGTCCCATGAGCTACGTACCCCCCTGACCGCCATCACCGGCTGGGCTGAAACCATGCAGAGCGGCGAGCTGCGGGACCCGGAGGATATGAAGAAAGGAATGGAGATCATCCTGTCCGAAGCCAGGCGGCTGACCAATATGGTGGAGGAGCTGCTGGAGTTCTCCCGTATTTCTGACGGCCGCTTTACCCTGTCGGTGGAGCCCCTGGATCTGAAGGCAGAGTTGGAGGACGCGGTGTATACCTATACCGAGTTCTTCCGTAGAGAGGGGATCGCACTGGAGTACACGGACTGCCCGGAGGAAATGCTGCCGATTTCCGGTGACCCCCACCGGCTGCGGCAAGTGTTCTGTAATCTGCTGGACAACGCCGCCAAGCATGGAGGTTCTGGAAAGCGCATTGATGTGTCTATCGCCCGGGAGGGGGAGGAAGCCGTCATCCGCATCCGGGACTATGGACCCGGTATCCCGGAGGGAGAGCTGCCATTTATTAAAAATAAATTCTATAAAGGCAGCTCTAAAGCACGGGGTTCCGGTATCGGTCTGGCGGTGTGTGAGGAGATTGTGGTTCGGCATGAGGGACAGCTGTTCATTGGAAATGCCGAAGGGGGAGGGTGCCTGGTGGTCATCCGGCTCCCATTGGACAAATGAGAACATAAGTTCTATTTTACCTTGCTATTTTCGTTCAACTCTGGTACAATATCGGGGAGAATATTCAGAATGGGACGGTGAGACCTCTGGAGAACAGGGGGCGAAACTGCCGGGAGCTCCCCGGACATAGTTGGATATACCTATTCTATCAGTGCCAACATAAGGAGAATCAAATGTCGATTCAGACAGAACAAGAAAGACAAGGGGCTTGCCAAAAGGGTTTTAAGACCATGTGCGGTGGACAGGCTCTGATTGAGGGCATCATGATGCGGGGCCCCAAAAAGCAGTCTGTGGTGGTCCGCCGGCCGGACGGAGAGCTGGAGATACAGGAGAAAGATATTAAGCTGATCCGGGACCGATATCCCATCCTGGGGCTGCCCCTGATCCGCGGCGTGGTCACCTTCTGCGACTCCATGTACAACGGAGTGACTGCCCTGATGTTTTCGGCGGATTTCTACCCTGAGGACGGGGAGGAAGAAGAGCCCTCCAGATTTGAAAATTGGCTCAACGACAGGCTGGGCAGCGAGAAGGCCACCGCGTTCTTCACTACCTTGGCCGTGATTTTGGGCATCGGGATGTCCATTGCCCTGTTTTTTCTGCTGCCCACCCTGCTGGGCACAGCGGTCCGGTTTTTTACCCCGTCTATGCTGGTTCGGAACGTGGCGGAGAGTCTGTTGAAGATCGTAATTTTTGTGGGCTATCTGGCCCTGTGCTCCCGGATGAAGGAGATGAAACGGGTATTCTCCTACCACGGGGCGGAGCACAAGACTATCTTCTGCTATGAGGCTGGGCTGCCCCTTACGGTGGAGAACGTGAGAAAACAGCCGCGGCACCACCCGCGCTGCGGTACCAGCTTCCTGTTTATGGTCATCGCGGTCTCCATTTTAGTGTCCACAGTAGTTTTTGCCATCTGGCCGGTGGAGAATGCCATTTTACGCTTTCTTGCCCACCTGGCGATGCTGCCCCTTATCGTGGGCATCAGCTATGAGTTTAATCGTTGGGCAGGCCGCCATGACGGACCTGTGACCAAGCTCCTTACCGCCCCCGGCCTGTGGCTTCAGAACTTCACTACCTTCGAGCCGGATGACTCCATGATTGAGGTGGGCATCCGGGCCCTGGAGCTGGTCCTGCCGGAGAAGCAGGGGGAGGACGCCTGGTAGCGCCAAAGGAAAGCGGGCTCCGTTTTGATAGGCCGTCTCCGGCCGTTAACGGGAGCCCTGTGCGCCTATGTCCGTATACAAATAAACGGGGAAGGTGATAGTATGGCCACCACCTATAACAATCTGTTTCTGGATACTAGGGCCCGGCTGAAAAAGGCCGGAGTGGAGGGGGCCCAGCTGGAGGCCAGAGAAATCCTGTGCTACGCCTCGGACAAGAGCCGTGAGCAGCTGTACCGAGATATGTCCCTCTATGTGTCCGCCGAGCTGGAGCGCCGGGTAGAGGAGCTGGTCCAGCGCCGTCTGGCCGGGGAGCCGGTGGCCTATATCATCGGCGAGTGGGAGTTCTATGGCCTGCCGCTCAATATCTCCCAGGATGTCCTTATCCCCCGGATGGACACCGAGGTGCTGGCCGAGCGGGGGATTTTGAAGGCACGGGAGGCCGGCGAGGGGGCCAGAGTGCTGGACCTATGCGCCGGGAGCGGCTGTGTGGGGCTGGCGGTGGCCGCCAATGCGCCCAACTGCCGGGTGGTGCTGGCGGAGCTGTCCGAGGGAGCCCTGCGGCTGTGTAAGCAGAATGTCCGCCGCAACGACCTGAACTCCAGAGTCACCTGCTTATCCGTCAACGCGATGGAGCCGCCCAGCTCCGCACTCTGGGATTTTGACGCCATCGTCTGTAACCCCCCCTACATACCTACCGCGGACATTCTGGGTCTGGAACACTCTGTCCGGGACTACGAGCCCCATATGGCTCTGGACGGCGGCGAAGACGGGCTAGACTTTTACCGCTTCATTTCCGCCAAATGGAAATCCGCCCTCCGGCTGGGAGGCACCCTGCTCTTCGAGGTGGGGATCGGCCAGGCGCCCGAGGTGGAGGAGATCCTGGCCCGAAACGGCTTTGAGGACATTAAGACCACAGCCGATACCCAGGGGATCTGGCGGGTGGTGGAGGGGACCATCAACAGCTGAGGTAGAACAGGGGGCCGCCCCCCACAAAAAGTACCGTTTATCGGATAGATAAAAGGGTAATATATGGGACAGACAGAGGCCGGCTGCTGAGAGCCGCCGGCGAGAAAGGAAAGATGTACATGGCTGCAAAAAAACCCGTGGTGGAGTCGGCAACTCCCGCGTCTGACAAGAAAAAGGCACTGGAGACCGCTATGGCCCAGATCGAGCGGGCTTATGGCAAGGGCTCTATCATGCGCCTGGGAGAGAATGCCGATGTGGTGGTGGACTCCATCCCTACTGGCTCCCTGTCCCTGGATATCGCCCTAGGCATTGGCGGCGTTCCAAAGGGCCGCATCATCGAGATCTACGGGCCGGAGTCCTCCGGTAAGACCACCCTGGCCCTGCACATCGTGGCGGAGGCCCAGAAGCGCGGGGGCGAGGTGGCCTTCATCGACGCGGAGCACGCCCTGGACCCCTCCTATGCCCGCGCCCTGGGGGTGGACATCGACCCCTCGGTGTTCACGGTGGAGCAGGCCAAGGCCGCCATTTTGGCCAAGCTGGGCCGCAATGAGAAGGGGGTGGGCTGAATGGCGCTGAAGGATATCACCCTGGGACAGTATTTTCCAGGTAACTCCCTGGTCCACAAGCTGGACCCCCGTACCAAGCTGATCGCTGTGGTGATCTATATCGTGGCCCTGTTTCTGGCTAAGTGGTTTGTCACCTATGCCATCATGTTCTGCCTGCTGGCTTTGTCCATCGCCGTATCCAAGGTCCCAGTGCGCTCCATCCTTCGGGGGATGAAGCCAGTGCTGTTCATTGCCATTTTTACAGCCATCCTCAACCTATTCTACACCCCTGGCACCCATGTGCTGGTAAAGATATGGGTACTGACCATCACCATGGAGGGGGTGTTCCAGGCCTTCTTTATGGTGGTCCGCATCATGATGCTTATTGCTGGCACCTTTCTGTTGACCTACACCACCTCGCCCATCCTGCTCACGGACGGGTTGGAGTCTCTGATGAATCCCTTGAAGAAGATCCGGGTCCCCGTCCATGAGCTGTCCATGATGATGTCTATTGCCCTGCGGTTTATCCCAACTCTGATCGAGGAAACGGACAAGATCATGTCCGCCCAGCGGGCCAGGGGAGCCGATTTTGAGAGCGGGAACCTGATCCAGCGGGCCAAGGCCCTGATCCCGCTGCTGGTCCCCCTGTTTATCTCCGCCTTCCGCCGGGCGGATGAGCTGGCGGTGGCGATGGAGTGCCGCTGCTACCAC
>OIYD01002004.1_pt1 | contig 10664 bp, 7 predicted proteins | sample 1588141 | NCBI WGS metagenome assembly OIYD01 (sample SAMN03283259) | human gut metagenome | biome: human-associated habitat; material: feces | host: Homo sapiens | place: USA | collected 2013
AGGAACGCCATGCAGCGCGTTTGGAGAACGGTTACCGGCTTTTACCATGTCTGTGCCCGCGGTACGGGCAAGCAGCTCATCTTTGAGGGCGATGAAGACCGGTGGGAGTTTTTGGAGCTGATGCGCGAGTGCTGCCGCGAGGAGGGCGTGACGGTTATCGCCTGGTGCCTTATGGGCACTCACGTGCATTTGGTGCTTGCAGATTACGAGGACAGGATGAGCGCGGCGATGCACCGGTTGCTTTTGACGTACGCGCGGCGGTTCAATAAACGCACGGGGCGCACAGGCCATCTGTTCCAGAACCGTTTTGACCGGCGTTCGCTCGATACCGACTGGCAGGTGATGGAGGCTATTCGCTCCGTACACGCCGATCCGCAGGAGGTGGGCATCGGTCTCATTGAGCGTTATCCCTGGAGCAGCTTTGCGGAACATCTACGCTCTTACGACTGTGATGCGGCCGATGCCGCGAGGGGATTTTCTGATCCTTCTTGCGTGCTTGAACTTTTTGGTTCTGCCGAGGGCTTTATTGCCTATTCGCTTTCGACGCCCGACGGCAGCGAGCCGGCGCTGTGCGATATGAAAGAGACAGAGTGGGAACACCACGCCTTTGCCGACAAGTTGGCGAAGAGCCTCGGGGTTCCGCTCCACGGGGTTAAAGCCGCGCCGTCGGCGCAGCGCAATATCGTCATTCTTGGATTGCACGATGCCGGTTTTACGGTGCGTCAGATTGAGCGATATACGGGGATTGGCAAAAGTACCGTTTCTCGTATCGTGCGTGCCTGTGCACGAACGGCGGTGCAGACTGGCCGAAACGTGGCGTAGGACTGCCTGTGCACCGCAGCTGGGGTCGCCCATATGCCACAACCATTGTTCTAAAAGCTTGGTACGGTAACTGCACTTCTTAATATGCATAGAAAAATCGCCATCTTGCATAAAATAACGGCTCGGTCCGGGTTTGCCCGTGCCTACCCCCGTCTGCGCCGTGCAAAAAACGGAGTTTTCAGCAGCCAAAGATTGGTGCATAAGGCTGTGGGTGACGTTCGCGGCCCCTGTTGATGCTTTTGCACGACGATTGGGCTTTGGTGATATTCATATATGGCTGGTTTCTCGCCGCATGCTATCCAGATGGGTCGAGTCATGAGGACTATCTACTTTTTGAAAGACTTTTGACACCAAAATCTTATCCCGCGATGCTGAATACTCGCAAAAATGCACGCTCCGGAGGGTACTACCCTGTTACGGCTAGAAATCCATGCGCCTTTTTATGCAATTAATTAACGCATTTATGCAAAATGGCTTACGTGCGTACGTCTCGGGGTAGATGATTGCCTCGGCGCTGCGTAAGTCATCCTGTCTATAGTGTCTTTGACAGGCGGCCGCGGTCCCGTTTGGGGTCGCGGCCGTTTTGTTGTGGGTCAAATATGAACGTTGTGTTAATGAGTCGGTGGACGGTGGTGTTTTTCGGTGAGCGGCGTATCCTTCCAACGGTTTATCTAGTGTGTCAGTTGAAAGGAAGAGGGCGCTCGTCATTGTTTGAATGTGAACTGCCGTTTGACCACAAGACGTTGCATCTGGAGCTCGAGGATAAGAACTTCGCGGGTGTAATGGAAGGCCATCAGAATGAGTTTAAGACGACAAAATCGCAGCAAGAGCTGGTAGAGGAGTCGCTTGCTAACTGTTATGGCTCTCCTTCACTCGAGGAGCTTTGCGCCGGCAAGAAGGATATTGTGATTATCAGCTCCGATCACACTCGTCCGGTTCCTTCGCGTGTGACGATGCCGATTCTGCTGCATCACATTCATGCTGCTGCGCCTGACGCTCGTGTGCGTATTTTGGTTGCCACGGGTATGCACCGCCCCTCGACGCACGAAGAGCTTGTTAACAAGTATGGCGAGGAGATTGTCGCCAGCGAGGAGATCGTCATGCATGTCGCGACTGACGACAGCATGATGAAGAAGATCGGAACCCTGCCTTCTGGTGGTGAGTGCATCATCAACAAGATTGCCGCCGATTGCGACCTGCTCCTTGCCGAGGGCTTCATTGAGCCGCACTTCTTTGCCGGTTTCTCTGGTAGCCGTAAGTCCGTGCTGCCCGGTATCGCTAGCTACAAGACCATCATGTACAACCACAACGGTCAGTTTGTGAATGATTCCCACTCGCGTGCCGGCAACCTGTGCCATAACCACGTGAGCGAGGACATGTTTGCCGCTGCCGAGATGGCTCACCTTGCCTTTGTGCTCAACGTGGTGCTCAACGGCAAGCACGAGGTCATCGGCTCCTTCGCCGGCGACATCCACAAGGCACACGAGGCTGGCTGCGAGTTCGTAAAGAGCCTTGCCGGCGTTGAGCCCGTCGAGTGCGAGATTGCCATCACCACCAACGGCGGCTACCCGCTCGACCAGAACATCTACCAGGCCGTGAAGGGCATGTGCTCTGCCGAGGCCACGCTTCCCGAGGGCGGTGTGATCATCGACGTCGCCGGTTGTGCCGACGGTCACGGCGGCGAGGGCTTCTATCACAACATCGCCGACAACGATCCGGCAGAGTTTGAGCGCGCCTGCATCGACCGTCCTAAGGACGAGACCCTGCCCGACCAGTGGACGAGCCAGATCTTTGCCCGCATCCTGGCGCATCACCCTGTGATCATGGTCACCGACCTGTGCGATCACCAGATGCTCAAGGATATGCACATGACGCCGGTCAACACTATCGAGGAGGCGCTCAAGCTCGCCTTTGAGATGAAGGGTGCCGATGCCAAGGTCGCCGTCATTCCCGATGGCCTGGGCGTTGTCGTCGCGCAGCACTAGCGCGTGGCCTAAACGAATCGTTTATAACCGACAAGAAAGATAAGGTTTTATGCTTACCAAACTCCTCTGCGAATTCGGCGCAACGGCCCTCATGATCATCTTTGGCGTGGGCGTGCACTGCGATACCGTGCTCAAGGGCACCAAGTATCAGGGTTCTGGCCACATGTTCGCCATTACCACCTGGTCTTTTGGCATCTCGGTCTGCCTGTTTGTCTTTGGTGGCGCCGTGTGCATGAACCCGGCCATGGTGCTCGCTCAGTGCATCGTGGGCCTCGTGCCGTGGAGCAGCTGCATTCCTTTTATGCTCGCTGATATGCTCGGTGGCTTTGCGGGTGCCTGCATTGCCTGGCTTATGTATGCCGATGAGTTCAAGGCTTCCGAGGGTGTCGTCGACCCCATTGCCCAGCGCAACATCTTCTCGACCAACCCCACCACCGAGGGCACGAACTATGCTCGCAACTTCTTCTGCGAGGCTATCTGCACCTTCGTGTTCATCAGCGCTATTCTCGCCGCTGCTAGCCGCGCTGGTGAGAACGTTCTGATGCTCGCTATCTGCGTCGGCCTGATCGTTTGGGCCGTTGGCATGGGCATGGGCGGCATCACCGGCTTCGCCATGAACCAGGCTCGTGACCTTGGTCCTCGCATGGCCTATCAGGTGCTGCCGATTAAGAACAAGGCCGACAACAACTGGAAGTATGGCCTGCTTGTTCCTGGCATCGCGCCCTTTATCGGTGCTGCTCTGGCCGCGCTGTTTGTGCATGGTTTCTTGGGCATGTTCTAGTCTGAGGCTACATAGTTGTCCGCCGTCCGCATGGGGTAACTTCCCAGCGCGTCCTCGGACATGCAAAAAGGCTCGCTGCGCACTTTGTGCGGCGAGCCTTTTTGCGTCCTGCGGAGTGCGCTGGGAAGTTACCCCATGCGGACGGCTGCGGGGTCTTTGTTGCGTTCGTACAAGCAACCCAATATATATATCTGAATTTGGATGGGAGGGGCTTGTTGCTGGTAGGGGCGTTGGGCTTCTGTCGACACTTTGGGATGGATTGTGCTTTGGGGAGGATACGGACATAGAGAATGAACCAGGAACTTTTAACAGTGCGTCTGTGTGGGGCAGGATTTCTGTAGTTGCCGCAGGACCGGTATTTAACTTTATCATGGCATTTGTATTGTCTGTGATCATTGTAGGTGCTGTAGGATATGAACCATCCAGAGTTCTTTCCGTAAAGGAAGGTTCTGCGGCTGAGGCGGCAGGACTGAAAGAGGGAGATATTATTACCGGTTATCAGGGATATCACATTGATCTGGGAAAAGATCTCTATGTATATTCCTATCTGAACCAGCTGAAAGAGGGAGATACCATTAACCTGACTGTTAAGCGTGATGGAAAGAAGATGGACATTTCCTATAAGTCGGATACAAATGTGAGATACCTTCTGGGCTGCAATTTCAACGGGGATGATACTTCTGCCATGACAGTGGAATCTGTAATGGATGGAATGCCGTTGCAGGAAGCAGGGATTCAGCAGGGAGATGTGATCACATCCATTAATGGAGTGAAGATTACAAATGCAGCAGATTACCAGAAATATATTCAGGAGAATCCGCTGACAGAAAAGTCTGTAAAGATTACCTATTCCAGGGACGGACAGGAATATGATATTACGGTTACACCAAAAGAATACCGTACGGCAGAATCAGGATTTACCTACAATATGTATTCTGAAAAAGCAAAAGGGCTGAATGTAGTCAAATATGGTGCCGTAGAAGTAAAATATATGGTACGTACAACGATTCTCAGCCTGAAAGAGCTGGTCAGCGGAAAGCTTGGAATGAAAGATCTGAGTGGTCCGGTCGGAATTGTGGATGCAATCGGAACTACGTATGAGGAAAGCAAAAGCGAAGGAACCATGATCCTGTGGATGAATATGCTTAATCTGGCAGTTCTGCTCTCTGCAAACCTTGGAGTTATGAACCTCCTTCCGTTTCCGGCACTGGACGGTGGACGGCTGGTATTCCTTGTCATAGAGGCAATCCGCAGAAAACCGATTAACAGACAGGTGGAGGGCGGCATCCATTTCGCAGGGCTGATGCTGTTGATGGCGCTGATGGTATTTGTTATGTATAATGATATTGTTAAGCTGATCTGATCATCTGGCATACCAGTGTGGGTTTGAAAAAATCTCCCATAAAATGTGACGTATATCTTGTGTAAAGCATTTTTTAAACACACTTTAGAACCAATGTAATGTATATGATTAAAAAGACAGATATCTTGAAAGAAAATAGAGAGTCTGTCTTTTTTTGACGAAAATTTGACGATTTATCTGGATTTTCACAGTTCGATTTGATATATTAAAATTGTCCTGAAGGTTTAAGCGACAGATATATGTATTACACAAATCTGTTACAGAGGATTAACAGTGAAAGTATTTTGAACGCAGTTTCGGGAAAGTGTGTGTATAATGTAACCCAACAAAAGACAAACAGAAAAATGTGGGGTGAAAGGAGATGTTTATGAGAAAGAAAAATGAAATCACTGAGTATGTAGCTGCTGCTCTTATATTTGTGTGTGCGGTAGCAGTAAGTCTGGGCATATTTCTGGTATGCACGCAGAATTCTATTGAGCGTAACTCGCAGAAAGTAATTAAGACGAATGTTTCCAGACAGAGTGAACATATTAAAGCAATTTTGGATATTCATTATGGATATCTGAGGGGTATAGCAAAAGAGATTGGAAAATCCGAAGAACTTGTGTCGGATGAAAATATGGAAATGTTAATATCGCTTGAAGAGGAAACTGCTTTAGAGCGTACAGCACTGATTGAAGCAGATGGTACGGCTCATTATGATAACGGAGCAGAGAAGAATGTATCTTTGAGGAGATATTTTAAGGAAGGAATGGAGGGAAAAGAAACACTAAGCGATCCACTGGAGAGCAGCGTAGATAAAGAAACCCGTGTAATTCTGGGCGTACCGGTCTGGAAAAACGGAAAAGTGATAGGAGTTCTGGGTGGTTCTTATAACGTAACTGCATTAAGCCGTATGCTGTTTAACGATTTCTTTGAAGATGTAGGATATACACTGATTACTACCAGTGATGGTGAGATTATTGCGTATGATGGTGATTTTGCCTATCATGAGATTGAATATGGCGATAACTTCTTTGAATTTTATGATGATCAGACACTTATTTTTGATTCGTCCCTGACAGAAGTGAAAAAAGATTTTACAGTGGGTGCCGATGGACTGATGAAAATAAGAATTGGAAATGATTATAATTCAGACCGTTATCTGGCCTATACAGATATGGGATTGAATGACTGGATGATTTGTTATGTTATCCCTGTTTCTGAAGCGCAGAAATCTTATAACTTTGTACGAAAATATGAACTGATTTTTACAATCGGGTTTTGTGTTATGGTAAGCATGTTGTTCCTTTGGGGATTTGTTAAGAACAGATCAAAGAATAAACAGCTTATTCAGGCAGCCGAGACAGATGCATTGACCAGCGCGTACAATAAGAGAAGTACAGAAGAACGGATCCATAATGTTCTGCAGGAACACCCGCAGGAACCGGGAACTTTTGTGATCATGGATGTGGATCATTTTAAGGAAGTAAATGATATATATGGACACATTACAGGGGACAAAGTCCTGCACAAATTTGGTGAAGTGCTTCATGAGCATTTTCGTGAAGGAGACATTGTCGGCAGGATCGGTGGTGATGAATTTGTAGTATTTATGAGAAAAACGGACAGCAGAGAAGTGGCTGTTTCCAGAATCGAAAGTCTGATAAAAAAAGTTAAAGAATTAACATTTCCGGAAATGAATGGAAAGAATATTACCATTAGTGCCGGAATGGCATTTGCTCCGGAACATGGAACAGGATATCTTGATCTGTATAAAAATGCAGATACTGCACTATATAAGACAAAACAGAATGGCAGAGATGGGTATAATATTTATGAAGAAGAAAAAAGATAAAGATAAAGGAGAGAGAAAAAGGTTATGCCTATTGGAATAATTATCAATGCATTATCCATAGTTATCGGCGGAATCCTGGGGACTCTTGTGGGGCACAAATTAAGTCCGAAATTCAAAGAGGATATTACTCTTGTATTCGGGGTATGCTCTATGGGAATGGGAATCAGCACCATCGGTCTGATGGAAAATATGCCGGCGGTTATTTTTTCTGTTGTGATCGGTACGGGAATCGGACTTGCGATTCATCTTGGAGAAAGGATCAATGCCGGTGCCGGTGTTATGCAGCGTGTGATCGGCAAATTTATCAAGAATTCAAATTCAGAGCTTTCTGAGGATGAGTTTATGAATACACTGGTGACGATCATCGTATTATTCTGTGCAAGCGGAACAGGGATCTATGGCTCTATCGTATCCGGAATGAGCGGGGATCATTCAGTGCTGATCTCCAAATCTATTCTGGATTTATTTACAGCAGCTATTTTTGCCTGCAGCCTGGGAATGGTAGTGTGTATGATCGCCATTCCGCAGGTGATTATTTTCCTGATCCTGTTCTTTGCAGCAACGGCGATTTTTCCGTTGACTACGCCGGGCATGATCAATGACTTTAAAGCCTGTGGCGGGTTTCTGATGCTTGCAACCGGTTTTCGTATGGTGAAGCTGAAGAACTTCCCAACTGCGGACATGATACCGGCGATGGTGCTGATCATGCCTATGTCATGGTTCTGGGTGACTTACGTACTGCCGTTAGTATCATAAGTTAAGCTGGCAGATTTTCATTTCTGAGTTCAGAAACGGAGATCTGCTTCTTTTTGTTAGGTCAATTACAATCAAAGTTATAGATGACTGTAATGGCGCTTATAAAAAACTAACCAATAGTTAATAGAAAATTTCTTCCTGATATTGTATTGTAAATATATAATAAATCTGAAAAAAATATCAGGTGTATCAAAAGTATTTCCTGATATTTGCCTGAAACTATAATGGCACATCAAGAGAGGAGGAGATTTTTATGAGTATGAAAAATCGATTTGCAGGAAAATGTAGAAGTTATCTGGTATTTTTTCTTCTGGCGGCAGTTGCAGCACTTTTATTTTTCCCAAGGGTAGCATCGGCTGCTGCCAAGCCAACTGCCAAACAGCTTAAAGTAACCTACAGAGGATTCGAATATGACAATGATACAGCAAAGTTATATCTGAAGCTGAGTCTGAAAAATACTTCGAGTTACACGATTACAAAAGTGAAGATGGGATATGAGATACCTATTATGGAGGATGGAACCATAACCCAGACCTTCAGTGTAACGATCAATCCCGGAAAGACAGTGAATAAGACGGTTTATATTGGAAAAATGACTCAGCAGCCATATAAAGCGCCGAAGGTAAAATGCTTATCGTTCTGGTATAAGTCAGCTACACCTAAGCTAAACCAGCTCAAAGTCAGCTACAAGGGATATGAGTACAATCCGAACACAGGAGAGCTGTATATAACTGCCCGTATGCAGAACACTTCCAGTTATACGATTACAAAGGTAACGATGTATTTTGAGATACCACTGGATGAAACTGCAACACCGACCAAAACCTACAATGTAAATATTCCGGCCGGAAAGACAAAAAATTACAGGTTCAAAATCGGAAGGATGGCAGATGCTCCGGATGGAAAGGTACTGGTGAAATGTAAGAAATTCTGGTATAAGAAATAACAAATGAAATTGTGATATCAGACAGGCAGCCATTGTGAAATACTCTAAACAGTACCGCAATGGCTGCTGTTTTGTTATGCTTAGGAAATTACGTCGGAATTGTTATAATTAGGTATATTTTAGCATAAATAATTCCTGTCTGAAATAAAAATTGCTGTTATTATTTCTGGCTTAGTCGGGCTCGAAGTGGCAGTAACTCCTGCTTTACGTTACAAATGTTTCATGTTATCATTATCTAAAATCAGGGAAGCTGTTTTTCGGGGAATTTTTTAACCGAATGCGGATTGCGAATATCCGTTTGACTTGCAAAATCTGGTAATGAAGGAGGATGAAAAATATGCGGAACAGAAAGAAACTGCCAATTGGAATAGATAGTTTTGAAAAAATAATCCGGCATAATTTTTACTATGTGGATAAAACAGAAATGATAACAGAACTTCTTCATAACTGGGGAGAAGTGAATCTGTTTACACGTCCTCGCCGTTTTGGAAAATCTCTGAATATGAATATGCTGCAGTCATTTCTGGAAATCGGATGTGATAAATCGCTGTTTAATGGACTGAAGGTATCCCGTGAAAAAGAACTGTGTGAAGAATATATGGGAAAGTTTCCGGTAATTTCGCTTACATTGAAGAATGTGGAGGGATTAAATTTTGAGTCAGCCCGGAAATCGCTGAAGAATACTCTGGGAATGGAGGCGTGGAGACTTAGTGCTCTGGCAGAGAGCAGCCGCCTTACAGAGGAAGAAAAAAACTCTTATAAAGCATTGACTGTCGTTGATGATCATGGCGATTTCAAAATGTCTGATGCCACAATGGAGAAGGCGCTGCTTATATTAACTGTATTACTGGAGAAACATTATGGAAAAAAAGCGGTTCTTTTGATTGATGAGTATGATGTGCCATTAGATAAAGCGTTCCAGTATGGATATTATGACGAGATGGTATCTTTGATCAGAAACATGTTTGGAAATGTTTTGAAGACAAATTCGAGCCTGTTTTTTGCAGTACTTACGGGATGCCTGAGAATTGCGAAGGAAAGCATTTTTACAGGATTAAATAATTTTAATGTTTTTTCAATTACGAGTGTGCAGTTTGATGAGTTCTTTGGATTTACAGATGATGAGGTCGCAGAAATGCTGAAATATTTTGGGCTTTCTGACTACCATGAAACAATCAGGGAATGGTATGATGGTTATCAGTTTGGAAAGAAAGCAGTGTATTGTCCTTGGGACGTGATCAGTTATTGCAGAAATTTATGTGCAGATCCTGATGCGATACCAGAAGATTTCTGGTCTAATACCAGCAGCAACAACATTGTGAGTCGTTTTATAGATAAAGCGAATAAACAGACGAGAGATGAAATCGAAAACCTGATTTCGGGAGAAACGGTTATAAAAGAAATAAAACAGGAACTGACATATAATGAACTGGATAAATCCATTGAGAATCTTTGGAGTATACTTTTTACAACAGGGTATTTAACACAACGTGAAAGAATGGACAGCAGAAAGTTACGTCTGGCAATTCCTAACAGAGAAATTAAAGAATTGTTTGAACTTCAGATCAGGGAATGGTTTCAGGAAAAGTCATCTGAGGATGTAAAGAAGCTTGATAAATTATGCATGGCTTTTCCAGATGGAGATGCAGAAACGATAGAAGATTTGTTTAACGACTATTTATGGAATACAATCAGTATTCGGGATACGGCAGTTAAGGGAAGAAAAGAAAATTTTTATCATGGAGTTTTGCTGGGGTTGCTAAGTCATATGGAGAACTGGGCTGTCTGGTCGAATATAGAATCTGGTGAAGGTTATTGTGATATTTTACTGGAAGTTCCGGAGAATCGTGTCGGAGTGGTGATCGAGATGAAATATGCTCAGGAAGACAGAATGGAGGCAGCTTGTACAGAAGCTCTGAAACAGATTGAACAACGTCAGTATGCTGCAAGGTTAAAGAGTGACGGGATGAAGAATATTGTAAATTATGGCATTGCCTGTTATCGGAAACATTGTAAAGTTAAGATTGGGAAAGAAAATTCTTAATCTAAGAAGATATCTTAATAAGAAAACAGCTCTGCTGTTCTGAAATTACAGCTCCTCTCAGTGATTATTATTTGTTAGGCGTTTGCGAAACGCCACAAGCCGCATAAATACGGCATTTTTTGTTACCTAT
>OIYD01002013.1_pt1 | contig 10626 bp, 10 predicted proteins | sample 1588141 | NCBI WGS metagenome assembly OIYD01 (sample SAMN03283259) | human gut metagenome | biome: human-associated habitat; material: feces | host: Homo sapiens | place: USA | collected 2013
CATACTCATTACCGCCCCTGCATTCAGAGTAAGTATAATTGCAATAGTAGGAATGATATGCGGCATATCTATATGAATAATCCGCTGTAATTTATTTGCTCCGTCCATCCTTGCCGCCTCATAAAGCTCAGGACTGACTCCGGAAAGTGTGGCCAGGTAAATAATTGAATTCCATCCTGTAGTCTGCCAGACGGCAGAAAGAACGAATATATGCCTGAAATACTTTTCATCTCCCATAAAAAGCTGACGTTCTCCACCCGCCAGTTCAAGAATATTATTAAAAACTCCTCTGGGTGCAAACATAATCATCATCATGCCTACGAGTACTACTACAGATACCAGATACGGCGCATATGTAACATTCTGAACAAACTTACCAAATTTCTTACTTTGACACGAGTTTATCAGCAACGCCAGAAAGATAGGAATCGGAAATGTCAATACAAGCTGATAAATACTCAGTATTAAAGTGTTCCATAATATAGGCAGGAAATCCGGTGAACGGAAAACTCTTTTAAAATGTTCCAAGCCTACCCACGGACTCCCCAAAATCCCCTTAGAAGCATAAAAATCTTTAAATGCTATTGTCACTCCATACATAGGAATGTAATTGAAAATAAAAATGTAGATTATTCCTGGAATGAGCATAAGGTACAGTACCCTCCATCTCTTCCACAGCAGTTTGTTTTTTGTCACTCCCACCACTCCTTATCTTTAATTATTTCTTTTGTCCGGGACTTGATTCTTTGAAAAGTTCCCTCACCGGCTAATCCAACTTTAATTCTTTTATCGCTCGCAGTAAATATTGCATAATTCATTCATTGTTCGCGCTTCATTTTTGCGCATTGTTTTTATTTCACTTATGCTTCTTTTTTCATTTTTGTGAATTTATTCTAATTTTTTCCATATAATTCCATATATTTTGTTGACTTTGACAATTACATTTAATATACTATACAATAATAGATTATCAATATCAAATGCGGGGTGATTCCGAGAAATGAATATTCCAAAGACTGCTGTCCGTAATTTCATTACATATTTTATTGTTTTTTCCATTCCTGTAATAAGCCTGGTTTTTTTTACACATACTCAGCTTATAAAAAAATTCCAGACAACAACATATAATCTGGAACTTTCCTACCAAAACAATAAACTAAACGATTTCGAACAGAATATTAATAAATTGATAGATATTGCTTCACAAATCAAAATTTCAGAAACGGAACTGAACGAAAATATTATGTCCCGTATTGATCTGATTGATCAGCTTCGTTATTGTAAGGCTCTGAATAATACTCTTGAAGAAATTATTTTATATTTTCCTGACAGCAGTCTTGTCTATGCTGCGCAGAGTACATATACCCAGAATACTTTTAAGGCTTTATTTGGTCCGTCTCTCTCCTCCGCACTTTCAGGTATATCCGAAGACGAATGGAATGCCAAGGGACTGATTCCGCTGTTCTCAGACGGAAAACTTTGCTTTATAGCCCCTTATCCCATATATTCTCTGTACCCCTATGGATATCTGGTTTTCATTGTCCAGCAGGGACGGTTTATGCCCTTTTCCCAGCAGGAATATGCTCTTTACTACGATGAAACCTGTCTGATTAACAAAACCGGCCGCCCCCAATATGACCTGGATTATGCAAGATCTAATGGAACATCTGTAACAACGGCTAATCCTTACAGTTATCTGTCTTCCTCTATGTCCGGCGGTGATTATAGTCTTGTTACAGTATTAAATGATGAGGAAACATTTTATGATTTTTATCATGCCAGACAACTTTTTATTCTTACAAGCATTATTGTCTGCACTTTATCCATGATTCTCCTCAGTTATTTCAGTTATCAAAGCTATAAACCTTACCGGGATCTTAAGCATGCATTACAGCGTACAGGACTGATTCATGAGCGTTCAACCAATGCAAAACCAGAAATATACCAGGCGATACAAACCATGGATCTTTTGACCAAGCACAACCGGCTTCTTGACGAACAGTTAATCCAGGAACAGTATGTGTCAAGAAGCCTTCTTCTGAACAGGCTCCTGAACAATCAGTATGATAATATTGAGACAATCAATAAGAGTCTGGAAAACTACCGTGTAATTTTAAACAGTACTTATTTCACTGTATGTATTTTCAGGCTTAACAAGAAACCATCTCCGCAATTTTTTCTTGACAATATGCTGTATTATGCTGCACATCCAGGTTTTTCTGTCTATTGTACACTGGAATCTGACCTGCGCATTTATGCTGTCATAGGATCCATCAGTAATCAAAATACACAGCTTGACTCACTGTTTCGGAAAATGCTGCAAATTCTGAATGGAGAGGGAATTTCAGCAGAGTTATATGTTGGTTCTCCTGTCATGGAAAAAGACCAAATCCATATATCCTATATTGAAGCCTTATCCAAATATAATTATGATGATCTTCCTGATAACAAAATCCACTATTATCATTCTCCGGCCTCTATTAATCCAGTATTATTCTATCCCCAGATGGAGTTAAACAGTCTGCGCAGTGCGGTAGCCAGTGAAAACAAAGATAGTGCGATAGAAATTCTGGAATGTATCAGTTCACAGCTTCTTTCTGATACACTCAGTTACTCAATGGCAAAAACAGTTTGTTATGAAGTCTTCCATATCGTCTGTCAGGGATTGAGCACGGAACAACCAGAAAGTTTCCAGACTATCAATCGTTACCTTTCAAAGCTTTCAAAAATAAAAACTTGCGAGGATGCTGCTGCTTTTCTTACTTTGATGAAGAAATCCCTTTCTGATACCGTTTCTGTATGCAAAAGCTCAGAAGAATGTTCTAATTTAAAAATGGAACGTATTCAATCCTATATTATGGAACATTTTACAGAGCCCGACTTTTATCTTGGAGCCGTTGCAGAACATTTCAGTTTATCACTTAATAATCTCAGTCAGCAGTTTAAACGGCATTTGGGCATTAGCCCTGCCAAATATATTACGGTATTGAAAATCGATCAGGCAAAAGAGCTTCTTACAAAAACCAATATGACTATTAAGGATATCGCCGCTCACATAGGTTATTCTGACTCCTCCATATTTGTAAAAAATTTTAAGACAATAACCTCTTTAACCCCAAATCAATATAGAAACAGCATGCGGCAATAGAGTTTTAATAATCCGGTCTTATTTACTTGACTTTTTCTGTATTTCTATGCTATTACAAATGAACGCCACTACATACACACTGGAAACCATCAATTATTTATTGCTTTCAAAATCTGTTGTTATGTTAATTTCTTTAATCCCCGCCCCTAAAAGGGCAGACAGGAGCCGCCATGAAAATACGTCAGGAAACACCCGCCGACTACGCGGAGGTTTATGAGCTTGTAAAAATATCCTTTGCCACCTCGACCAATGAAGGGGAATGGGATTATCTGAACGAAGTCCGCAAAAAGGCTGCCTTTATTCCCGAGCTTTCCCTGGTTGCGGAAAATGACGACGGCCGGCTGGTGGGGCAAATCGTTTTGTATAAAACGGACATTACCACACCGGAGGGCGCCGTGACGCAGCTACTGCTGTCTCCTATCAGCGTGCACCCGGATTATTTCCGCAGGGGCATCGCCACTGCTATGATGAAGGAAGCCTTTCAAATCGCGCAGGAGCTTGGCTACACGGCTGTGTTTCTCTGCGGGGATCCGCAATTTTACCATCGCTTTGGATTCAGGGGTTCTTATGAATTCGGGATTTACCATGTGGCGGACAAGTCCCGTTGCGGGGAATGGTGCATGGCACTGGAGCTGAAGGAAGGCGCGCTGTCCGGAATTACCGGGACGATTGATATTGAATAATAATATTTTTTTCAAAAATCTTGTAACGAAACCGTAACTCCTCCGTCTAACCAGCAAAACCAATAAGAAGGGAGGCGAAGTCGTGGAAATGGATTTCGAGCAGTTATACAACACCTATTACATGCAGGTATATTCCTTTGTCCTGGCACTGTCCCGGAACCGGGACATTTCAGAGGAAATCACGCAGAAAACATTTTTCAGGGCAATCACCGCCGGAAAGAAATATGCCGGGAATTCCTCCGAGCTCACCTGGCTGTGCGCCATTGCCAAGAACCTGTTCACCGACGAGCTGCGGCTGCAGAAGAAAACCTGCGTTGCCGAAACAGAGGAAAAGGCGTCCGGCATCAGTGTGGAAAGCGCCGTCATGAACGAGGATTCCGCATTTCAGATACATCAGGTGCTGCATAATCTGGAAGAACCATATAAGGAAGTATTTCAGCTAAGAGTGTTCGGTGAGCTGTCTTTCCAGAAAATCGGAAAGCTGTTCGGCAAAACGGAAAACTGGGCAAGAGTTACTTACCACCGCGCACGTCTTAAAATTCAGGAAAGGATGGAGGAGTTATGAAATATTCATGTGATGTTATTAAAGACCTGCTGCCGCTTTATTATGATAAGGCCTGCAGCGAACAGAGTAAGAAAATTGTGGAGGAACATCTGGAGGAATGCGCTTCCTGCCGGAGTTTAATGAAAAAACTGCAGGACAACACCTATGAAAATTGTCTGCATGATGAAAAAGAGGATATTATAAAAAATTATACCAGGAGCATTAAGAAGAAAGCCCTGTTCGCAGGATTTATCGTTGTTGCCGTCACGCTTCTTACCTGCTTTATCGCTAACCTCGCCACCGGAAATACGCTGGACTGGTTTTTTATCGTGCTGACTTCCCTGCTGGTTTTGGCCTCCATCACTGCCGTACCCATGATGGCGGAAAAAAAGAAGGGGCTGTGGACCTTTGGAAGCTTTGCCGTCAGTTTGTTCCTGCTGCTTTTGACCTGCTGCCTGTATAGCGGGGGAAACTGGCTGCTTGTGGCCACAACGGCCGTATTGTTCGGGCTTTCCGTCGTCTTCCTGCCCTTCGTTATCGGCCAGGCGCCGTTAAATGGTTTTGCAGAACGAAATAAAGGGCTGCTTGTCATGGCTGTGGATACGCTTCTTTTTTACCTGCTTATTATCTCTTGCGGCCTTTACAGCAAAGCTGCCGGTTACTGGCGGCCGGCGCTTCTTATCTCCACTGTGGGCGCGCTGATCGCCTGGGCGCTGTTTGCAGCCATCCGCTATCTGAAAGCCAACGGCTTCATCCGGGCTGGTATCTGCGTCATTGCCGTGGGCGCGGTCACTGCTTTCGCCAATGATATTATCAGCCTGATTTTAGATGGCACCTATCATCTGAGCGTGTTCCAGGCCAATCTTACCCTTTGGTCGACGAATGCTTTAATTAATGCGAACGTCTGCCTGATTGTCCTGCTTTCCAGCTTTGTCATTGGCGGGCTTCTGCTGCTTGCGGGCTTCCTCCACAATGGGAAATCCGCCAGATAAGCCTCCGGGGACGGGGACAGCGGAGAAGTGTCCATGTATTTTAAAACACTTCTCCGCCGTCCCCGCCCCTTTTTAGTTTTTTGCCTCCCGGTTCATAAGATACATATAGGCGTCCTCCAGCGTAATCTCCGGCTGCACACATCCTGGTCCCGGTTTTTCCCCGCTGATGATTTTCACCCGCAGGCCGCTTTCCGTATACTGCTTCGAAGTAATATGGCAGGTCTGTTCCCACATCCGGGCCTCTTCTTCATTCTTTACCGTACCTACCCAGATATGTCCCTTAGCCATCTGCAGCAGCTCACTCACCTCTCCTGTATACAGGAATTCCCCCTTTTTCATAACAGCCAGCCGGCTGCAGGCAGCGGCCAGATCCTCCACCACATGGGTGGAAAAAAGCACCGTCCTGTTTTTGGAGAAATCCACCAGCAGGTTCCGGATACGTATCCGTTCCTCCGGATCAAGACCCGTGGTAGATTCATCCACGATCAGGAAATCCGGCTCATTCAAAAGCGCCTGAATCAGGCCCACCCGGCGCTTCATTCCGCCGGACAGCTGCCTCATCTTTTTCTTCTGATGCTCCGCCAGGCTTGTTTTTTCCAGATACTCGTCAATTCTCTCCCTGCATTCCTTCCGGGGCACGCCGGACAGCTCGCCCAGGTATTCCAGGCATTCCCGGACGGTCAGGTTCGGGTACAGGTTCAGCTCCTGGGGCAGATATCCGATTTTTCGCCGGATTTTCTCATAATTGTCTTCACTGTAAGCCAAATCGTCCATCAGCACCGTTCCGGAGGAGGGCTTCAATACAGTAGTCAGCACCCGCATCAGCGTGGTTTTTCCCGCCCCGTTTTCCCCCAGCAGCCCGAAAATCCCCTGGGGGATTTCCAGATTCACATGATTTACGGCTGTTACGCCGTTCTTAAAGCTCACCGTTACATCCTTCATTTTTATATTCATTCCTGCTCCTATCTGCGTGAAAAAAATACGCGGCTAATGTTATACTCAAATCAGGCGGCGGGAAACGTTTCCATCCGTCCGGGAAGCAGTGTTTACCCTCCGCCTTCTTCAAAAGCGCTCCCCAGGCGCATGTTAAACTCCTTCATCCTCTTTTCTTTAAAATATGGGGCAGCCACCCCAGCAGAAACACCGCAATCAGAATCCCCGCCGCCTTTCCCCAAAGCCAGGAAAAGTCCTCCGGGCCATCCAGTTCCCGGAAGGCATAGGCGAAAATATTGAACCTTCCCAAAACCTTGTCACCGGACGTGGAGTACAGCATCAGCCACAGCAGGAAGGAGCCTCCAATCCCGGCCCACTGGTTTTGAAACAGATTGGATAAGGTCATCGACAATACGCCAAAGAAAATTACAGTGGACGTGATTGCCGGAAGATAGCTTCCGTAAAGGCCCGCCGCCGTTTTTCCCAACGGAACAGCGGGTTTCTGCCAATAGTAAAAGAAATATCCCACGTAGGAAAGCGCGCATAAATAACAGAGCTGCACCGCCAGCCTGCGAAGCACCGTCTTCGTCCTGTTTTTTACCGGATACAGCGTAAATATCTCCCAGCGCCTTCCGCTGCGTTCCATCACCCAGGTTTCAGCGCAGAAAACAAGGGACAGCAGAGCCATATTGGAATCCAGCGCGCCACCGATTTCATCGGCTCTGGCCACGCCTCGGATCAGGCAGAGAACCACCGGAAAGAACAGCGAATAAAATATTTTGTATCCCGGAAGGACAATTTTGATTTCCTGTTTCAATAAATCCACCTCCTTTTCCAGATGCTGATGGAAAGTATCAGCAGAAGCACCGACGCGCAGATTAAAAACGTCTGGTTGAGCAACGCCAGCGGAGGCTGCTCTGTTTCAAAAAACTTTCCCGGGAAACGCACCATAATCGCCAGCGGCCTGCCGAAATAGCCATAGTTCCCATCCGGCCCCCTGCTGCCCATATTGGAATAGATCATATATAAAAACAAAACCGGAACCGCGGGCAGCGGATTCTTAAATACCAGGGCAGCTGCCGTATAAACGCAGGCAATCATAAGCAGGTTGGGAAGGATATACACGGCCGCAGCAGCGAAAAATACCGGAAAGCTGACCGGGAATCCGTTTTGTATCCCCGCATATTCACACATTCCTCCAAATAGAAGTGTCAGGAAGCCCCATAACAGAACCATTGCCAAGAAACCGCCCATGGCCTTCCCGCAGATATAAGCGGATGCGCTCAACGGCTTTGTGTGCAGCAGCTCCCAGGTATCCCTTTTCGTATCCCGGATGAAAAGGAACGCCAGCAGAAGCATCGCCGTAAATCCCAGAAAAAGGCCGCAGAAATCCGTGAATTTTCTGCCCAGGTAGTAGGAATAGCTATGCTCTGAAAGGCTCCTGTCCAGATAGTCATTAATTTCCCCCGCACTTCCCTTATGAAACTCTGATATGTCATAGTAGTAACGGATGCCGTATTTTGTATAGAAATTATAGTCCTCAGCCAGTCTTATTTCCATTTCCTCCAGGCTCATATCCTCCCTGCGCATCTTTGCCAGAATTTCGCCGGCCTCTTCCTCTGTCATGTTAAGCTCCTGCGCCATATCCCTTTTTACCAATTCGCAGGCAAGCTCCATACGTTTCCCTTCGTCCGTGGGCACATACCCGTCCGTGATGTCCGCATCCCCGATATTCTCCTCTGCCAGTTCCTCAGCCGCCTCTCCCTGCTGATAATAGTGAATATGCAGATAGGGACTGAGTATCTGATACATTTGAAAAACAATAAAGAAAAGACCGATCCAGAAAAAAGGGTTTTTCAGGTAGTTTTTCAGTTCTCTTCGGATAATGGCTTTCATAATATCCCGCCTTTCTTTTTATGCCTGCGGTACTGCCCCATGGGTAAGCAGCCATGCCGCAGTTTTTCTATAAAAATATCCTAGCATCCGATTATCAACAAAAAAACAACAGAAAAAAAGAACAGCCGCAACTGTATAGTTACGAACCGTTCTCTATCGATCCCTTCCCTGTTTACCTGTGTTCCTGTTTACCTATGTTCCTGAAATCCGTCCCCAGCTGCGTAAAATACAGCCTTTACCACTGCGCCTCCTGTTTCGGCATTTCCCACGGCCAGCCTGCCTCCGTGCTTTTCGCAGTATACCCTGCTGATATACATCCCCAGTCCGGTATGCTCCAGATCATCCTGGGGATTGGAATGGAAATAAGCCTTCATGGCCTGCTGCGTGCTCACCGTAAAGCCGCTTCCGTCATCCATGACCGTCAGTTCCAGCTCCTTTCCCGCCATGCGGATATCAACCGCCACCTCTGTCCTTGCATACCTCAGGGCGTTGGATACGAGGTTTTCCGCCACCTCCAGGACAAGCTCCGCATCCAGGCATATTTTTTCCTCCGTATTTTTGCAGCTGACCATATACCGCTTCCCCGCCGTCTCCGCCATGAAGCTCACGCTTTGTTCCACCAGCCTTTGCAGCGCCGAAAGCTCCATTTCCCTGGGGCAAACCTTTCTTTGTTCAACGCCGGACAAGGTGCGCATGCTTTCCACAAAATGCTTCAGCCGCTCAATCTGCGTCATTCCCTCCTGAAGCATGTCCATCATTTTGTCCTTGTCCAGGGTATCCTCCGGAACATATTCAAGCAGCATCTCCTGATATCCCTGCAATATGGCGAGGGGCGTCCTGATATCGTGGGCCACGGCGGAACGCAGCGCCTTTTCCTCCTCTATCATGTGCCATATTTTCCGCTCATTTCTTTCCAGCTCCGCCCGCATCCTCTCAAATTCCCCGCACAGCCTGCCCAGCTCATCCCCGGAGGTATAAACAATCCTGAAATCCAGTTCGTTTTTTGCAATCCGCCCTGATGCCTCCGACAGCTCCTGAAGGGGCGTCTTCAGCTTATTGCGATAAAATAAAAACACGGCAGCTATTGTTCCCGCCACGGAAATGACCAGGCTGCTGTAGGTCTCCAGAAAATCACAGGCCTCCGAAATAAAATGATCCGCGTCCGTCATTTCCCAGGCACCGGGCCTTGAGATGCTGTCCTGGAAGGTAAAATCAGCCTGTTGTGCATAAACCGACGCATCCATATATTTTATCCAGACCCGTTTCTGTATCCTGACCGCCGCCAGCATGACGGCCGCCGAGGCCAGGAAGCTCAAAATGAGGCTCACCGCCATATAGAGTATGATAGATTTTCTGATTGAAAGATCTTTTATTTTTCCCACCGGTATCCCATCCCCCAGACCGTCTCAATGAATTCCGCCGTTGTGTACTCCGCCAGTTTTTTTCTGATTCTCCTGATCAGCTCTGTAATGACCCGGCTGTCTCCCTGGGCATCGTAGCCGCATACCCTTTCATAGATCCTTTCCCTGTCGAATACCTGGCCGGGATTCATGGAAAGGAATTCTATGATTTCATATTCCGTTCTGGTGAAATCCGCTTTTTTGCCGTCAATCCGCACTTCCTTCGCCGTGTAGTCGATCATCAGCCCTTCCCGGAACCGGTACTCCGATTTTGTCCTGTGCCGTTCCTCCCGTTTCAGATGGGAAATGATTCTGGCTTCCAGCTCTTTTAAGCTGAAGGGCTTTAAAATGTAGTCGTCGCCGCCCGAAAGCAGTCCGTTCACCCGGTCCTGCTCCTCCGCCTTCGCTGTGAGGAACAGGATCGGGCAGGAAATCTTATCCCGTATCTGCCTGCAAAGCTCCAGCCCGTCCATGCCGGGCATATTTATGTCAAGCAGTATCAGATCCGGCGCAGCCTTTATGCTTTCCATGGCCTCCATCCCGCCGGATGCGGTATTTACTTCATAACCCTTTAATTCCAGGAAATTGGAAAGCATTTTTAACAGCGCCCTGTCGTCGTCTACCAGCAAAATTTTATATTTCATAATCACCATCCTGTCATTCAACGCCGGCCCCGGCATCCCACATGCCCCGGCAGTTTTTTACGGTTCCGCCCTGTCCACGCGCATGGCCCGCAGTCCCAGCAGGACAGACAACGCCCCCAGCGAACTGTCCGCTTCCTTTGCATTTATCGATATTATACCATTTTCTTAGATATACCGCATTTAAGATTTCGTTAACTATTTCTTAAAGTATTGCCGCTTCGCAGCTGTTTAGTACCCTCACAGTTACTTGCAACCACTTTGGCAGAAGAAACGCATCAGCGCAGACTGGAACGGCGGAAAGGATGGCGCCTGCGCTGATGCGTTTCTCCGTAACAGTTCGGGCAGGTTTGCGCATTCACTGCGCCAAACCGTGAGAAAACGTGGTG
>OIYD01002017.1_pt1 | contig 10606 bp, 7 predicted proteins | sample 1588141 | NCBI WGS metagenome assembly OIYD01 (sample SAMN03283259) | human gut metagenome | biome: human-associated habitat; material: feces | host: Homo sapiens | place: USA | collected 2013
CACGCAGATGCTCGGCGCAGACATCGTTCTCGCACTCGCCGCAGGGGGTCAGGTCAAGGACGATCTTCTTGTTCAGGGCAAGGTAGGCCAGCGCTTCCCACGAATAGGCCGAGACGCAGGTGCGCACCACGGTGTTTTTCCGGGTGGATTTTTCGCAGCCGATCCAGATGGTGTCGCCATCGCTGTCGGCAGGGGAGATATCCCGCTGCACCTGCTCCGGCGAGGGGGCAATGCAGCCCGACCGGCAGGCCGAGACGCACAGGCCGCAGTCGGTGCAGGGATCCCAGTCCTTGACAAGGTTGGGGCGGGTGAAGATCTCATCACCATAGGGGCAGATATCCTTGCAGGCTGTGCAGGGGGTGCGGTGGGGGTGCAGGTTCCAGCACTGCTTGCGGTTCACTTCGGGGTGGGTGGTCTTCATCAGCGCATCCATGGCGTAGCGCGTAAAGATACTCATAGGATCACTCCTTTTCAGGGTCCATCACCGTGGTGATGTCGGCGTTGTCCAGCAGGAAGCGCTGGACTTTCTGTGCAACCAGTGCGGCGGCAAGGGTGTCCGGGCTCAGCACCCGGCGGATATCGGCCTCCGGGGTGTCCTGCAGCTGGGACAGGCGGCGGTACTCGTTGTTGACCTCCAGCGTGCTCACGGTGATGTTCTCGGCCTCGGCAATGGAGCGGGAGGCCAGCATGGAGCGCAGGTTCCGCTCGGCAGCGTCACGGTAGCCTGCCCGCAGGGCGGCAGCGGTGGTGTGGCTGTTCTTGCAGTGCTTTTCCAGGGTGATGTTGCTGCGGGAGAGCCGCTGCTCCAGCATCCGCATCTCGTTGTCGGCGGTGCGGTCCAGCATGGCCTCGGGCAGGTCCACGGTCAGGTTGGCACCGGCCTTTGCCAGCAGTTCCTGCCCGGCGGCGCGGTCGGCGGCATCTTCGTGGATCTTCCGCTTTTTGGCCCGCACGGCCTCGCGCATGGCGGCAAGGTCTGCATAGCCCTGTGCCCGGGCAAATTCCTCGTTCAGCTCCGGGGTGGTCTTTTCGGCCACGGAGTGCAGCTTGATCTCAAACTGCGCGGTCTTGCCGGAGAGATCCTCCACCCGGAACTGCTCCGGGTAAGTGAAATCAAAGCGGAAGGTCTCGCCGGCGGTGTGGCCGTAGATGGCATCTTCGGCGGCGGGCATCAGCTTGCCGTCCCCCAGAACCACCATCACCTTTTCCATCCGGCTGTCGGGGATCTCTTCCCCGTCCATGAAGCCGACAAAATCCAGCAGGACCCGGCTGCCGCGCTTGGCGGGGGCGGTGGAGTTGTGGTAGACGGAGCGCATCCGGGTCTGGTGGACCATCTCCTGGTCAATGGTCTTTTCGGAAAGCGGCCGCACATGGCGGGTGACAGCCAGCCCCTTGTACTGGCCTAATTTTACTTCCGGTAGATTTTTTGCGTTGTTGGACATATCGTTTTACTCCTTCTGACTTGAGCTTTTGTTACATTCCTCTTGCCTGCATCCAGCCCTCGGCAACAGCGGAGAACATCTCAGGATACTTGGCGTTCTCTTCGGCAAAGGCACTGAGGTAGTATTCGATCTCGGCACGGGTGGGGGCCACAGTGCGCTCCCAGACGGTGAAGGTGGTGCCATTGCCCATATCGAAGCTGGTCACCAGCTTGAAATAGTTATCCCGGACAGCAAGGAACTGGTTGTTCAGTTTGATGGACATTTCGCCGGGGCCCACATTGGTCTGGGGGAACGGGTCAGCAGTCAGCACATACTTTGCTTCAAAGAACTCCATGGGGAAGGTATGAGTGCCGGGCACGGAGAAACCGTACGCCAGTTTATTGTTGATGGGCGTAGCCGGCAGCTGGCAGTTCTTGAAGTGATCCGGGCAGTAGAGCATATCATGGGGGATCATGTAGGCAATCTCACCATCTGCCACATGCGCGTCGATCCAGTTGGCAATGGCCACGATCTGGTCATAATCCTTGCGGTTATAGATCGTTGTGTTCTGCTCCATGTAGGCACGGTCACGCTGGATGGGATAGTGATCAATGATGATATCCGGCAATGCAAACTCGGTCTGCGGGGCACACCGGGCCGAGACAGCCAGACAGACGGTTACGCCCCAGAGGATGAGCTTGGGCAGCTTGTGCCGCTCGATCCCCTCGGCCAGTGCGGCGGCACCCAGCAGGAACAGGATGAACCAGCCGGGCAGGAAGAGCAGCATCTGATGGGAGCCGGTATTCTGCACGCTGGTGAACAGCACCATGCTGACCAGAATTTCCAGCCCGGCCATGCAGGCAAGGCCTGGACGCTTGTGCTTGAAGGAAGAGAAGATGCCCAGTGCCATCAGGATGAGATTGAACAGGCCCATACGCAGGGTCTGCAGGTAGATCTCAGTGGCAAAACCGCCGCCGTCATAGTAGGCGTAACGGTCAGCATAATCGTAGGTCAGGATATGGCTGACCATGGGCCAGAGCAAAATCACCATGGCAGCCATGGCCATCAGGCCGAACAGCACAAGGTTGCGCAGCTCCACCAGAGCTTTGTGACGCAGGCTGTGAATGACCACCAGCACGGCGTAGGCAAAGTAATAGCCCACCACAAAATATAAGTACCAGCGGCGGCTCAGGATAATGGCGGCCGTTGCCAGGAAGATGAGCACGAACCGGCCCGGTTCCAGCTTTTCAAAGCGGTAATCCAGTGTCAACAGGAGGATGGAGAACGCAAAGATCAGGCCGAACCAATCCGGCTGTGCCAGAACGGCACTCATGCGCAGCCAGGGGTAGGTCAGGGTCCAGCTGAAACCGATGAGAAAATACCAAAAACGGTTCTTCACCCGGAGCATCTGCCCGATCTTGATCACCAATCCGGCCAGAAGGACCATCAGAGTGGGCAGGACGCTGAACACCTGACTGAACGAAAAACTATCACCGGTCCTGGCGGTCAGGCAGAACGGGAACTCAGTGAACAGGGTGATGAAGTTGGTGTAGTCATCTGCAAGGGAGCTGAAGATGAACTGGAAGCCCGCCATGGGGCCCAGCGCAAAAGCGGCCTCTGCGTTATACTGTTTGATCAGGTAGTTGGCGTAGTCCCACACATAGATGAACTGCCGCCGCCCCAGCGCCCAATAGAAGTAGAGCACAGCTCCGGCCCAGAAGGCGATGATGGCTGCGCGGTGGAAGAAGTCCAGCTCCACACCGGCAGTGTGCAGCACCCACAGTGCGCCGTAGAACAGCACACAGCTGCACCACAGGCTCACCAGCGGGAAGAACGCTGCCGCGGTGGGGAACAGCAGACCCACCAGCACCAGCAGGAGTGCCCCGGCACCCAGCCCGATGCCGCCTTTTGCCCAGGGCGAAAGGGTCTTCTTTTCAGAAAGTATCGTTGACATTGTACATGCTCCTCGGTTTTGAACCACAATATTACAGCTTACAGTATAATGATTCCGGGCGGCGCAGGCAAGGGGGCAGCCCCCCCGGAAGATAAAATATCCCATCCACATTTCTGCAGACGGGATATTTTGAATGCGATATTACTTTTTGGAATTCTGCTTTGCCGCGATGGTGGCCTTGCGCTTCTGGGCGGCGGCCTTGCGGGCAGAGGCCTGTGCGGCCTCCGGGTGGGGAGCCTCCGGCGTGATGCGGTACATCCGGCTGCCCATGGCGGGCAGATCCACGCTCAGGGTGTAGTCCCGGCCGTACACGCCGCCATCGGTGGTATGCAGGTGTCTGGTGCGGCTGCGGTCCGCGCCGTTCCAGCAGGCAGCCTCGCTGTTCAGCAGCTCATCGGCGGCGCAGGGATACTGGAAGTAGAGCGGGAACTTTTTGTGGGCGGTATTCTGGGTGTTCATCACACAGAGGATGGTCTGGCCCGCGCCCTTCCGCAGCCAGGCGTACACGCCTTCGTCCCGGCTCTCGCAGGCGATCCACTCAAAGCAGTTCGGGTTGTATTCGCCATCGTAGAGAGCGGGCTCGGTGGCATACAGGCGGCCCAGCTCGGCGAAATATTTCTGGAAGCTGTCGTGGAAGGGATACTTCATCAGGCCCCAGTCCAGCTCCTTTTTCTCATCCCACTCCCGGAAATGCCCCAGCTCATTGCCCATAAAGTTCAGCTTTTTGCCCGGGTGGGTGTACATGTAGAAGTAAAGGGTGCGCAGTTGGGCACATTTTTCCTCGTAGGTGCCCCACAGTTTATCAATGATGGTCTTTTTGCCATGCACCACCTCGTCGTGGCTGAGTGCCAGCAGATACAGCTCATTGTAGAAATACTGCATACTGAAGGTCAGTTTGTGGTAGACATCGGGCCGCTCACCAAAGGGCGTGGCAAAATAATCCAGCGTGTCGTGCATCCAGCCCATGTCCCACTTATAATCGAAACCGATGCCGTCGTAGCGGGTGGGGGCGGTGACCTTGAGGAAGTTGGTGGAGTCCTCAGCGGTGTAGATGCCGGTGGGCCAGCGCTCGTTCAGGCCGTGGTTCAGGTTCCGCAGGAAGGTAACAGCGCCCTCGTTCACGCCGCGGTTGGGGTCGCCCTGCCAATAAAGGGCACGGGAGATGGCATCCATCCGGATGCCGTCGCAGTGGTAGACATCCATCCAGAGGGCAGCGGCGCTGTTCAGGAAGCTGCACACCTCCCGGCGGTAATAGTTAAAGTTGCAGGTGCCCCACTCGCTGTGGCCCACATCGCTGTCGTACTCGTAGAGGTGGGTGCCGTCAAAGTTGGCGAGTGCGTCGCCGTTGGCGGCAAAGTGGACGGGCACAAAGTCCATGATGACACCAATGCCCATCCGGTGGCAGGCGTTGACAAAGGCCGCAAAGTCGGCGGGGTCGCCGTAGCGGCTGGTGACAGAGAAGTAACCGGTGGTCTGGTAGCCCCAGCTGCCGTCAAAGGGATGCTCTGCCAGCGGCAGCAGCTCCACATGGGTGAAGCGGTGATCCAGCAGCCAGGGAATCAGCTCCCGGGCCAGCTCCCGGTAATTGTACCAGCCGTCTGAGCCGTCCTCGCGGGTGGCGTTGGGCTTGTGCTTCCAGCTGCCTGCATGGAGCTCATAGATGTTCAGGGGCAGGTTGCGGCACTTGTCCCGCCGCTCCATCCAGCTGGAATCATCAAAGGTAAAATCCAGCCGGGCCAGTCTGCTGGCCGTGCCGGGCCGCAGCTCGGTGGAAAAGGCGTAGGGGTCGGCCCGCATCACGGTGCTGCCATCCTTGCCGTGGATGCGGTATTTGTACAGCTCTCCCTCGGCAAGGCCGGGCACAAAGCCGCTCCACACGCCGGTGTCGGCCTTCTGCATGGGAACGCCCGGCCCCCAGCCGTCAAAGCCGCCGCAGATCTCCACAGCCACAGCACCCGGGGCCCACACGGCAAACCGCCAGCCCTCCTGCCCAAAGTCATCCCGGCAGGGGTGCGCGCCCAGCACACGGTAGGCATCAAAGCATTCGCCCGCAAAGAACGAGCGGTCGATGGTGGGAAAATTCATGCAGATTTCTCCTTTTCTCAACGGGATACACCCGGTCATATTTACCAATAATTTTTAATCAAAATCATCACACTTGCTGATTTTAACAGAGACTATGTAGAAAATTTATCAAATATCCACACAATTGGCGGAGTTTGTGGTATACTGAGCCTGCCGCTGCTGGGCGGCAGAAGAAATGATATGGGAGAGAGTAACTATGGCATGGTATGATACCGCAGTTTTTTATCACATTTATCCGCTGGGCCTGTGCGGCTGTGCGCACGAAAACGACGGCCAGCCCACACCGGGCGCGTTCGCAAAGCTGAACGCCTGGGCCGAGCACGCCTCCAAAGATCTGGGCTGCACGGCCATTTATATCGGCCCGCTGTTCGAGAGCGGCTCCCACGGCTATGATACCATCGATTATCGCCGGGTGGACCGCCGCCTGGGCACCAACGAGGAGTTCAGAGAGTTCGTGGCCAACTGCCACGCCAGGGGCCAGAAGGTCATTGTGGACGGTGTGTTCAACCATGTGGGCCGGGATTTCTTTGCCTTCAAAGACCTGCAGGCCAACCGCGAGAACGCCCGCTATAAGGACTGGTTCTGCGATGTGAACTTCTGGGGCAACAACGAGTACAACGACGGCTTTTCTTATGGCAACTGGGGCGGCTTCAACCTGCTGGTCAAGCTGAACCAGCGCAACCCCGAGGTGCAGAACTACCATTATGATACCATCCGCTTCTGGGTCGATGCATTCGACATTGACGGCATCCGGCTGGATGCAGCGGATGTGCTGGACTTCGACTTTATGAAGGGTCTGCGCCGCCTTGCCAACGAGGTCAAGCCTGAGTTCTGGCTGATGGGCGAGGTCATCCACGGCGATTACAGCCGCTGGGCCAACCCTGAAATGCTCCATTCCGTTACCAACTATGAGCTGCACAAGGGCCTGTGGAGCGGCCACAACGACCACAACTATTTTGAGATCGCACACACCATGCGCCGCCTGCAGGGGCTCTGCCACGACACCCGGCTTTATACCTTCTCGGACAACCACGATGTGGAGCGCCTGCCCAATAAACTGCGGAACAAGGCGCACATCCGGCACATTGCAATTCTAGTATACACGCTTTGGGGCATTCCGTCCATCTATTACGGCTCCGAATTTGGCATCGAGGGCAAAAAGGAGTGGGGCAGTGACTGGCCCCTGCGCCCCTGCCTGGAGCTGGACAAATTCCGGGATGACCTGACCACCAACCCCGTCACCAGTGTGTACGCCGCATTGGGCAGGCTGAAGGCCGAATACCCGGCCCTGAGCTGGGGCGAGGTGAAGGAGCTCCAGCTGACCACTCAGTGCTATGCCTTTGCCCGGGTGCTGGATGGAAAAGCCCTCGTGGCCGTATTCAACAACGGCGACGGCCCGGCTGAGATGGAATTCCAGCTGCCGGTGGAGGCCAACGCTGCAACGGACCTGCTGGCCGATACCGTGGGCGCTGAGAATGTGATGGTCAGCCTTGCATCTGGCCGGATGAAGGTCCAGCTGCCCTCCAATTACGCCACGGTCCTGCGTCTGGATTGACAGGACACCTGTCATGCACTATTATAATAGGGAAAAATGCTGACAGGGGGAACAACAATGAACGCAGCACAGCGCCGGGAAAAGATCTTGCAACAGCTTCATGGGGCCAGCGCACCCATCAGTGCCAGTGCACTGGCCGCAAAGCTGGGGGTCAGCCGCCAGATCGTGGTGGGGGACGTGGCCCTTCTGCGGGCAGGCGGGGCCGAAATCGAGGCCACCCCGCGCGGGTATCAGTTCCACCCGACCCCCGGCGGCTACACCGGCATCCTGGCCTGTGTGCACAAGACCGCCGATGAGATGCGCACCGAGCTTTACACGATGGTGGATCAGGGAGGCGTGGTGGTCGATGTGGCGGTGGAAAACCCGCTTTACGGCGAACTGCGGGGCAACCTGAACCTCGCCAGCCGATACGATGTGGACACCTTTATCACTCAGGCAGCCAATACCCCGGAGTGCCTGCTCAGCCGGATGACCGGCGGCGTACATCTGCACACCCTTCGCTGCCCGGATGAAGAAACATTCCAGAGGATCGAAGCCGCGCTGAGAGAGAAAGGGATTCTCTATTGATATTGTAAGAAAACTCGAACAAACTGTCTATCCCCGAAAAACGAAAAGCGTTGGATATCCAACGAAACAATGAAAGTGGTGGATTATTTTGGACATCCGCATTGAAAAGACTGACCGCGCCATCGAAAAGGCATTCATGGAGCTGCGTGCCCGCCAGCCGCTGGAGAAGATCAGGATCAAAGACCTGTGCACACTGGCCAAGGTGAACAAATCCACCTTTTATGCCCACTATGAGGATATCTATGAGCTGTCCAGCCGGTTGGAGAACAAGCTCATCCATGTCATTCTGGACAGTGTGCCCAATGTGGGGCTTACCGCTGCACACACAGAGCAGCTGACCCGTGAACTGTTCCATGCCTTTGTTCAGAACCAGGAGGCGGTGAACATCCTTTTCTCCGGGGCAAGGCAGGGGATCTTTGCCAACTGCATTGAAAAGGGTCTGCGAGACCGTCTGGCGGCCAAAGACCCCACCTTTGCAGCGGACCCCGACCGGGGCATCCTGCTTTCCTTCTGCGTGCAGGGCTGCTTCTATGCCTTTGCCAACAACAGCGGCCAGATGGACGTGGAACATCTGGTCGATCTGCTGGCTGTGATTGCCAAAGCGGCGCAAAGCCTGAACCGATGACAGAATCGTAATAATGAGAAAGGCTCCTGCTTTTGCAGGAGCCTTTCTCATTTAAAATACATGGAAACCGGTTCTTTTTATTGTTTTAATTCATGGCTCCAGCCTTTGTGAACATCTGTTCGACCTGCGCGGCGAGCAGGCTGTGCTCCGGCGCTTCCAGCAGGGGGTCTGCGGCCAGCAGAGCGGCGGCCTCGGCCTGCGCGGCGTGAAGGGTGCGGGTGTCATTCATCAGGTCGGCGATCTGCAGGGTGGGCAGGCCGTGCTGGCGACTGCCGAAAAAGTCGCCGGGGCCGCGGGTCTCAAGGTCGAACTGCGCCACGGCAAAGCCGTCCGAGGTGGAGCAGAGGAACTTGAGCCGCTTCTGGACGCTCTCGGCGGTGTTGTCGCTGACAAGGAAGCACCAGCTCTCGGCGGCACCCCGGCCCACGCGGCCCCGCAGCTGGTGCAGGGCACTCAGGCCGTAGCGCTCGGCATTCTCGATGACCATGACGGTGGCGTTGGGAACATCCACGCCCACCTCGATGACAGTGGTGGATACCAGTGCGTCCAGCCGGCCGGCTTTGAAATCGTCCATTACAGCGGCTTTCTCCTTTGGCTTGAGCTTACCGTGCATCAGGCCGACCCGGCGGTCGGGGAGAAGGGCTTTGGCAATGTCCTCGTAGTAACTCTTCACGGCGTTCAGCCCGCCGTCCGGCGTGTCCTCGATGGCGGGGCAGACGATATATACCTGCCGTCCGGCTCCGATCTCCCGGTCAAGAAAGCCGTAGAGATCCCGCCGCTTTTTTCCGGTGATGCACCGGGTCTTGACGGGCTTGCGGCCCGGGGGCAGCTCATCGAGAATGGAAATGTCCAGATCACCGTAGATCAGCAGGCCCAATGTGCGTGGAATGGGCGTGGCGCTCATCACCAGCAGATGGGGGTTCGCGGCCTTTTCGGCCAGCATTCCGCGCTGGCGCACGCCGAAGCGATGCTGCTCGTCCACCACAGCCAGACCCAGCCGGGCAAACTCCACGCCCTCGCTCAGGATGGCGTGGGTGCCCACCACAAGGTCGGCTTCGTCACTGCGGATGGCAGCCAGCGTGGTGCGGCGGGCGGCGGCCTTCATGCCGCCGGTCAGCAGGGCCACACGCATCCCGAAGGGGGCCAGCATCCGGTTCAGATTCTCTGCGTGCTGGGCGGCAAGGATCTCGGTGGGGGCCAGCAGGGCCGCCTGATATCCGCTGCGGATGCAGGCCCAGATGGCGGCGGCGGCAACCAGCGTTTTGCCGCTGCCCACATCGCCCTGCAAAAGGCGGTTCATGGAGGTGCTGCCGGACAGATCGGTCAGAATTTCGTCTACGGCCCGGCGCTGGGCACCGGTGGGGGAGAAGGGGAGCGATGCCCAGAAGGGGGACGGGTCGAGCCGCTGCATGGGTGCACCGGTGGAGGCGCTGCCCCGGTTCTTCATTCGTCCAATGCCCAACTGGAGCACCAGCAGCTCCTCGTAGATGAGCCGCCGCCGGGCTGCAAAAGCCTCCTCCTCCGTGGCAGGGCAGTGGATGGCCCGCACGGCATCGGCCTTGGAGAGCAGGCGGTATTTTTTCAGCATCTCCTCTGGCAGCGGGTCGGGCAGGAGTTCCGCATGGGGGAGCAGCTGCCGGATGCATTTTGCAATCACGGTGCTGGAAAGCCCCTCGGTCTGGGGGTAAACGGCCTCGAAGGGAGCGGCGGTGATCTGTGCCGCCGTGCGCACCTGCGGGTTGACCATCTGACGGCGAAGCATCCCGCCGGTCACGATGCCCTCAAAATAGTATTCCTGCCCCAGCTCCAGCTTCTGGGTGGCATAGGGATTGTTGAACCAGGTGATCTCCAGGCTGGAAACATCATCCCCGGCGGTGATGCGCTCCATCCGCCGCCCGCCCGGCAGGATGCGCCCGGCAGGTTTGGCGAACACCTCGGCCTTCACCACGCACTCGGTGTCTGGCGGGGCCTCGGCAATGGAGTAGGGACGGGAAAAATCGATGTAACGCCGGGGATAGTGGCAGAGCAGATCGGCCAGTGTCACGATGCCCAGCTTCTCGAACCGCTCGGCGGTCTTGGGCCCCACGCCCTTGAGGTAGCGCACCGGCGTGTCCGGGGTCAGGGTGGTGTGATGTTCAGCGGGCATGGCAGGAGACTCCTCTCGTGGTTTTCTTTATTCTAGCACGTCCGGTGGCAAAAGAAAACAAAAAATCCCGGAAGCCGCAGCTTCCGGGAACTTTTGGAGGTGACGACCAGATTTGAACTGGTGGATGAGGGTTTTGCAGACCCTTGCCTTACCACTTGGCCACGTCACCATATTTGGAGTGAATATTTCCACTCCATTTGGAGCGGCCGACGAGGCTCGAACTCGCTACCTCCACCTTGGCAAGGTGGCGCTC
>OIYD01002020.1_pt1 | contig 10583 bp, 10 predicted proteins | sample 1588141 | NCBI WGS metagenome assembly OIYD01 (sample SAMN03283259) | human gut metagenome | biome: human-associated habitat; material: feces | host: Homo sapiens | place: USA | collected 2013
ATGCTGTGATCCGCGCAGTCGGAGGCAATACTCTTGGAAAGCTGAGTCACAGCTCCTTTTGCCGCAGAATATGCCGGCACGGTAGTTCCGCCAAAGAAGGAATTCATCGAACCGATGTTGATGATCTTGCCTACGGTGTCCTTGTCCCGCATGACCTGAATGGCCCGCTGGCACATAAACCACACATGATTTAAGTCCACATTAATCACCAGGTTCCACATCTCCTCCGGAAACTCCCATGGCTCATATCGTCTCTGGATGCCTGCGGCCGGAATCATAACATCCAGCTTACCTCCCAGCAGTTCCATAGCCTCATCGAACATCCGGTCCAGTTCTGCTTTTTTGGACAGGTCGCCGGCTACGCCGTGGGCCTTATATCCTTTCTTACAGTATTCTTCCACCGCCTGTTCCAGCTTCTCCTTCTGGAGATCCATCAAAACCACCTCGGCTCCGTTTTCCAAAAGCCCTTCTGCCATACCTCTGGACAGGCCCTGTGCCCCGCCGGTGACAATGCACTTCTTTCCCTGGACACTGAATTTTTCCTTATAGTCGTATACCATTTTCTTTACACTCCTCATCAATTATAATCTATATTCTCACGGCGTCTGGAGGCTTCCGTCCCGGTTTCTGGTTTGGGTCCACCTGGTCACCGTGTTCTCGCAAGGGTACTTAGCTGCCTCCCGTTCATTGATATCCACCCCCAGACCAGGCCTTTCGTTAGGATACACGTAGCCGTCCCTAAATTCCGGAAGCCCGGGAAACACCTCCAAAAGCGCACCTTTCGGACCCTTTAAATCCTGGATCACAAAGTTGGGCGGCTCAATGCCAGACCACTCCTGAACCCCGAAATTCATAGCCGCCAGATCAATATGGACATTGGCCGCATGTGCGATAGGGGACATATCTCCAGGACCATGCCAGGCAGTCCGGACTCCGTACTGCTCCGCAAACATCTGGAGCTTGCGCGCAGGCGTGATGCCTCCGATCTGGCTTATATGCACCCGGATGTAATCGATCAAATGCCCGCTAATCAAATCCCGCCAGTCAATAGAGCGGTTGAACAGCTCCCCTTGTGCAATGGGTACCCCACTATGGCACCGGATTTCCCGCAGCCACTTGGTTTGCTCCGCACACACCGGATCCTCTAAAAACAGCAGGTCAAAGGGTTCCAGCTCCCTGGCCAGCTTCACTGCTTCCGGCGGTGCCACCCGCTCATGGACATCGTGAATCAGCTTGACGTCATACCCGATTTTGTCCCGGATTCCCGCAAACAGCTTTACCGTGTCCCGCACATAGCGGGCCCCATCCAGGTAAACTCCTGGCAGAGCACCTTGGGGGGCGGCTTCAGGAATCACACCGTAACGTTCTCCTCCGTATCCCCTGCACTGGCAGCGGATATTCTGGATACCCAGTTCCCGGTACCTCTCAATATTTTCGCAGAGCTCCTCCAAATCCCTTCCATCCGCGTGGCGGTAGACAGGCACTCCCTCGCGCACCCTGCCGCCAAACAGCTGATACAGAGGCATACCAGCCAATTTTCCCTTAATATCCCAAAGGGCCATATCAATTCCCGAGATCGCGTTGTTTTCAATGGGACCTCCCCGCCAGTATCCATTCTGATACATCAGCTGCCATAGTTCCTCTATATCTTCCGCATTTCTTCCCTTTAAAAGCGGCGTCAGATACTCTTCCACCACCAGCTTCACCGCCAGATGCCGATAGGAAAAGGTTCCGCAGCCCAGGCCGTAAAGGCCCGGCACATTGGTGTCCACCCGCACGGCCAGAAGGTTAATCCCCTCTGGTGCCGTACAGATAACTCTGATATTCTCAATTGTCACTGCCACTGTGCTTTCTCCTTATGCCTGATAAGTCTCTAACGCCGTGATGGCCTCCCGGATCATCTCCTTTGTTACCGGATACGGCGTATGCTTTAACTCCTGATTCTCCAGCGTCATCTTCAACACATCCTCCAGCGGATCGGTGGGATCCAGCTCCAGATCTCCCAAGCAGATAGGCAGCTTAATAGCTTTGCTAAGCCGCCAGGCCCTGCTAAGCTTTTCCCAGTCATGATCTACCATGAGGTTGACCAGCATCCCATAAGCGACCACCTCTCCATGGAGATGCCTCTCCTCGATACACTTGCGGCTGGTCATGCCATAAAAAAGGGCGTGGGCGATACCGCCGTTGTAATCCGGATGGGCAGACACAGAAACAATACCTGGGGATATAATGATATTTAAAATCGTCTCCTCCAGCTCCCGGCTGATCACTCCTTTTGCGGCATCCTCCATGGCCTTCTCCGCCTTCTCCAGCATAGGATAAAAGCACATACTGCCTGCTGTAATTCCCAGAGCACTGCCATAATCCAGGGCTTCCCCGGCCTTGGCAGACCAGGCGGACTCCACGTGCTTTGCCATAGCGTCTCCGATGCCTGCCCAGAGGTAACGCACCGGCGCCGCCAGGGTCAGCTTGGGGTTGATAAAGCAGTGTACAGGAACATTTTTCAGCTTGAGAATCTCCCGGAAGGATCCGTCCTCATGGTAGAGGATGCTGATCTGCGTGATAGGCGCACAGTTGGAGGCAATGGAGGGTATTGTGTAGACCGGCTTACTCAGCCTGTCACCCACCACTTTTACCGTGTCAATACACTTGCCTCCTCCCACAGCCAGGATTACATCCGCCTCCTGGACTGCTGGTTCCCTCTCCAGCCGCTTCACATTTTCCCAAGTTGCGTCCTTTCCGTAAACCACCGCCCCTGTCACAATAATCTCTGCCTGCTCCAAGGACGGGAGCACATAATCTTTTGAAGCCTCCCATGCCTGTTTGCCGCATATAACGGCCGCTTTCCTCCCCCTGCCTATACGCTCCGGAAAAGTCCCAAAGGCATCCTCGCCTATCGTAAACTGGGGGAGATAAATGGAATGATATTGATTCATGGTCTTTTCACCTTTCTTGTTTCAGTTCATCTGTTCCCGCCTGGGATCCAATACCGCCAGATCGTAACTGCGGCTCTCATGTGAGTGGGCTGCCAGTACCCAAAAATAAGCATTCCGTGTCCCCGGGGAAGCCACCGTAGGATGATAGCCCCTGGGTGCCAGCACCATGCTTCCGCTCTTCACCGGATGTGCAACGATATTATCTACATCCCCCGGGGCGGTGTAGCTTAGGTGCAGCCCAAAATGAGGCTCATCCATGTCAAAATAGCAGTAAATCTCCTCTAAGTCTGCCTCATGCTGGTGGGGCGGCCAACTGGTCCAGGCACCGTTGCCTCCCCAGGTCAGCCCGGCAATCAGGCGGGAAGCCTGAATCTCCTGGTTGAGCGTCATAAAAACCTCTCTCTGCCCCACGCCCTTTCCGTGAATCTGATGAATCTCACCCAAAGGCAGATGCAGATTAAAAGCACGGAAAAACGGTGTTCCATAGCCCTCATCCACGGAGGCCCCGATGTAAAAAACACAGTCTGCCTCTGCCTCGATGGCCACACTGTTTCCTCCCGCCGTGTAGAAGGAGTCAAACCGGCCGCAGTGATAATGACGGCCAGCCAGATCCAGCCCAGCCTCTCCCTTAATGCATACACCGTTCATCTCCTCGCCGCCAGGCTTCAGTTCATAACGCTGGCCTGCCGCCAGGTTCAGCCGGTACATTACCGCCACTTGACAGTCCTCCCTGCCAGGTACGATCACTTTATGAAATCCATATTCCTCAGGGGAAACGATTTTCCACTTTTCCATCCGTTCCCTTGTCACAACTCCCTGTACCATAATCAAACCTCCTTAGGTGAGAAACGTACAAAACCATTCTGAAAATACACACAGAAAAAATACTCCCACATAGCCAACCAAAAATGGAATCTCCGCCTTTGCGATCTCTCCCATCTTCAGCTTTGACACTGTGGCCGCCGAGTAGATGTTCACCGCTACCGGAGGCGTCATAGTTCCCACTACATTGGAAATGCACACAATCATTCCAAAATGTACTACATTAATGCCCATGCTCTGAGCGATAGGCCACAATACCGGAACTAACAAAACAGCTATGGCTGTCCCCTCCATAAAGGTTCCGAAAATCAGAAGAATCACTGCTACCACCAGGCAGAACATTGTTGCATTTAAATTCATGCCAATCACCGTATCCACCAGGGCCTTGGAAGCGCCAGAGATTGTGAACACCCACGAGAAGGCTGTGGACGCAGCGATGATGAACAGGATCATAGCAGAACTCTTGGCGGAGTCCTTGATGATTTGGATTGTATCCGGCAGATTCAGCTCACGGTAGATAAAAGCTCCGGCAATAGCTGCCCATACAACAGCCACCGCAGCGCTTTCCGTGGCAGTCAACATACCGGAATAGATTCCTCCCAGAATAATAATGGGTGTAAGCAGCGCTGGAATGGCGTCCAGAAAAACCTTCACCACCTCGGCGGGCGTGCGCTTCACATTCTGTTTCGGCCACTTTTCCTTATGGGCAAACCACAGCACCTCCACCATCAGTACCAGCATAATCACAATACCAATCATCATCCCCTGCTTGAACATATTTCCAACAGAGGCACCGGTCAGCGTACAGTAAATCACCATGATAATAGATGGCGGGATGATGGGCCCAAGCCCACCGGACACTACCAGAAGTCCTGCGGTCCGCGGCCCTGGATAGCCCTTTTTGATCATATCCCCGTAGAGCATGGTTCCGATGGCAATGACTGTTGCCGGGGCCGATCCAGACAGGGCAGCAAAGAAAGCACAGGCCAGTACCAGCGCCAGGCTCATACCGCCTCTCACGTTGCCCACCAGGCAGTCCGCAAAATCTACAATCCGCCTGGAAATCCCCCCCTTCGTCATAAGATTGCCAGCCAGCACAAAAAATGCAATGGCCATGATAGAGCTGGACTGCAGCCCGCCAAAGATCCTTTGGGCGATAGCCGTGGAGGAGGCCGGAAGGCCCCCGAACACCACGGCCGTCAGAGAAGCCACACTCAAGGAGATGGACACCGGTACCCCGATTACCAGGCAAAGAATAAAAATCAAAAATAAAATCAATCCTGCATTCATGTCCTGTTTCCCTCTTTCTTTCCGAATTCTGCAATCTGCTGTACCAGCGTAATGGTCTGAATGACGAAGATAAGTCCGAAGGCCAGTACCAGCGAGAAATACATCAGAGACATGGGAAGCTTCATCACAGGCGTAGTTTGGCCGGCTTGAAGCTGCTTTAAGACCAGGGCCCCTCCCGCTTTAATCATGATAAAAGCAAATCCCACCAGAATCACCTGCCGGATAAGATCCACAATCTTGCGGGCCACACCGTGTAGTTTGTCCACCACGGCAGTCACCGCCACCTGGGTGCCATCTCTTAGACCCACCTCTGTTCCCAGCAGCGCCATATAGGTCATACTGTATATGGCTATCTCTTCTGTCCAGGGCATGGAGGCCTGGATAAAATTCCGATTCAGCACAGAAATGAAATAGGAAGCGACCATGGCCACAAAAGCAGCGACCATGACTGCATACTCTGCCGATGTAACGCATGACAGAAGCTTTTTCATAAATTTCATACGAATCCTCTCCTCTGTTTCTACTGTACCGCACTCTTGGCTGCGTCGACAGCTGCTGCCCATTTCTCGTCGTAGGAAGCACCATTCTTTTCCTGGGCCGCCTGATACTCTGCCTTTAATGCCTCGGTATCAATATCATAGAAGGTCACACCTGCACCCTCTAAATTTTCCACTGCCTCTGCATTAGCCTCATTCAGGTAGGTCCACTGGGCCTTGCACCCCTCCTGCACCGCATTGACAAAGGGCTCTCTCATATCTTCAGGAATCTTGTTCCAGGCATTGTCGCTCATACAGATCGGAATGTAGACAAAGCAGTGCTTTGTATTCGTGATTGAATTCACTCCTGCCTCATAATACTTATTAATCCAGCAGTTAGATACTGCATTCTCACAGGCATCAATGGTTCCCTGCTGAAGCGCTGTGAACTGCTCGGAGGCAGAGATGGCCACCGGATTAGCCCCAAAGGCAGTAAATGCCGCCAGCTGGCCCTCGTTCTGCATCACCCGGATTTTTACACCCTTAAAATCTGCCGGGGTCTGAATTGGTTTCTTAGAGAACACATCCCGAAATCCTGACTCTAAATAGCCAATGACGTGAAGGCCATGCTTTTCCGCCTCGGCAGAAATCAGATCTCCCAGCTCATTCTGCACCGCGTAATTAGCCTGGTCTGCGCTGTCCCAGAGAAAGGCCTGGTCTAAAATAGACATTTCTGGAATATAGTTGGCCAAAACCGAATTAGCGCAGGTAGCGATGTCCAGATCGCCCTGGATCGCCATATCCAGGGTATCTGCCTCTCCACCCAGAACGCCGCCTGCCTGGATGGTAAGCTGGATTTTTCCTTCCGTGGCCTCATTCACCAGCTCGGCAATCTTTTCTGCTCCCTTGTAATAATTCGACTGGGAATTATCCACCAATGCCATTGTGAAATTCAGAGATTCTTCATTGGCAGCAGCTTCCGTCTCGCTGTTTCCCGAAACGCTTCCCTTTGCCTCTGTTTGTCCGCTGCCGGACGAGCCGCAGGCCATAAGCCCAAGAGCTGTCAGTACCGCAATTCCTGATAATAAATACGTTCTTTTCAACACACTGATTTCCCTCCGTTTTCTAAATTGTTCTGTAAACAAAAAAATATATCCGACGAATGCAGTGTAGCACATCGGATATATTTTGTCGATATGTTGGATTTTGTTTCTATATTTGCAGATATTTATTGTGTATATTGTACAATATTTTTAAAAGTCATTCGATGACTTTCCCGCCTTCTGCTGTTCAATCTCCTCAATAATCTTTCTTCGGGTACTGTTTAAGTGATCGATCATACTGTAACGGGCTCCACTGGCATCTCCCCGTTCGATAGACTCCGAAATCATATGATGGAATTTCACCGTCTGATTTGCCAGCTCGTCATTTGTGACCTTGCAGAACAGAGGGATTCCCTTGACTACAATCTCCATCAGCTTGCAGGCAATCTCATTCTTAGAACACCTGGCAATCTGAAGATGGAACTCTATATCCTTCTCATAATGGGATTCCTGCATCTGGATCTGCCAGCGCACCTCTGCCTCCAGCTCCATCAGTTTCCGGCAGTCCTCATAAGTCGCGTTGGTAGCTGCCAGGGCAGCGATATCCGGTTCCAGCATCAGCCTTACTTCTGAAAATTCCAGCGCTTTATTTGGCAGCTCTTCCGGCAAAAATGCTCCCAAAAGATTTGGCGTCTCTCCCCCGCTAATCTCAATGGGCTTTTGCTTCTGCCTCAAAAGATAGGTGCCGCTGCCTTGAACAACCTCCACCAACCCTTCAAACCGCAGCAGTTTTACCGCGTCCCGGACAGTCCCTCTGCCAACCTCGCAGTATTCGGCCATCTGCAGCTCATTTGGAAGCCTATCGCCCGCCTTCATTTCATTCTCAATAATATACTGCCGTATCTTCACGGCCACCCGCTCCGAGAGCGTCTCTGTCTTTTGTCTCACCCAGCCACCGCCTTTTTCCATCATGTTTTCTGTCAGTATACAATACCGCCGGGGTTCTGCAGGTGCAGGCACATTCAATCATCCAATCCCGCCATACACAATTCCCAGTATGAACACTATCACGGCCAGCGGCACATAGACATACCTGGCTAAAGGTCCGAAGAACTCTCCCAAAGGCTTTTTCCTGCCTTCCTCCAGTTCCTCCCGTATCTCCTTATATCCCAGAATATAATAAATGGATACAGCCCCCAGCACTGCGCCAAAGGGCACCACAATAATGGTGATGAAATCCATCCACGAACCCACCTTAGGCTCTGACTCCAGAAAAATACCCACTAACAGGGCAATGCCGCTGCACAGGGCCACGGCCGCTTTCCTGGGAAGCTTAAACCGGTTCTGCCATGACTCGCTTACTGCCTCAAACATATTAATTAAGCTGGTGATGCCCGCAAAAGCCACGGACAGGAAGAATATCACTGCGAACAGCCTTCCCATGGGCATCTGCCGGAAAATCTCAGGCAGGGTGATAAACATAAGGGGCGGGCCTGCGTTTGGCTCAATGCCGAATGCAAATACAGCAGGCATAATGGCAAGGGCAGCCATCATGGCAGCCACCGTATCAAAAAAAGCAGTGCGGATGGATGCCTTGGGTATATCCTCTGTCTTGGCCAGATAGGTGCCGTACACAATCATTCCCGAGCCCGTGATGGACAGTGAGAAAAATGCCTGTCCCATTGCCATGACCCAGGTATCCACCTTTAATAAATCACTCCAGTCCGGGGCAAAGAGGAATTTATATCCTTCTGCCGCCCCCGGCAGGAAGGCCACACGGATGGCCAGTATTGCAAACAATACAAAAAAGGAAGGCATCAGGACCTTATTAATCTTCTCAATACCCTTGGTTGCCCCAAACATAAGGATGCCGGCCGCAGTCACCACCACCAGGACATGCCAGGGAACACTTCCGAACTCACCTGTGGCCTGGCTGAAATAGGCCGCCGCGTCCGCTGTAAGGATGGCCCCTGTTACGGAACCGGCCAGGGCTCTTATCACCCATCCTACGATGATGGCATATCCAATGGCAATACCCAGGGAACCCAAAAGAGGAATCCAGGCCAGGAAATACCCCAGCCTGCCTTTTCCTATTTTCTCCCAGCAATATTCATAAGCTCCCAGGGTTCCGGTCCTGGCCCGGCGCCCAATGGCGAACTCAGCCGACAGCCCTACCAGGCCGAATAATACAATGAATAGAATATAGGGCACCAGAAACGCGCCGCCGCCGTATTGCCCTACACGGTACGGAAACATCCAGATATTGCCCATTCCCACTGCGGAACCCACACAGGCCAGCACAAATCCCAGGCTGCTTCCAAAGCCGCCGTTCTGGTGCACGGCTGCCGGTGAGGAATCCGTTTTTTTCTGCTTGTTCATAACTTCTCCTTTATGACATACATTTAGACGGCCTGCGGTCCTGCATGAAAATGAAACAGGACTGCCTGTAACGCCATCTTTAATATACTACCCCATTTACACCATTTAGTCAAAGTTTTAAAGCAAAAAAGCGGCAATTAGAAAAATCCGAAAAGCAATCCACAAAGAACCGGCATCTGTTATAACATATCGACCACATCATAGCTGCTTCCGTTCCACACTGCCGGACGCACCTGCCTGGTCTTAAGCTGTTCCACAAAATCCTTCAGACAGTCTACCTTCTCCGGCAGCCATGTGGCATACTTTCCAATCTGGCCCATGGTGTGGGCATCACTGGCCCCTATGGTCTTAAGCCCTAATTCCCGGCAGTAAGAGAATGCCCTGCGGTTGGCCTCCAGGGCCGTACTGCCGTTTAACACCTCCACCCCGTGGAGCCCTTTGACCGCGCGGAGATTTTCCTCCAGACCGCGGTTATTGTTCCGGAAAGGGTGGCAGGAGACACAGAAACCGCCGGCCTTATTGACATGGTTTATAAATTCCTGGGCATCCACCCGGCAGCCGGGATAATCTTCAATCCCCCACGCCGTGATATCCCCTTGAAGGGAAAAGAACTCAATACCCACAAAAATGGGAAAACCGGTCCTGTCTGAATACTCTGCCGCATATTCCCTGAGTCCCATGCTGTCATGGTCCGTGATGCAGACAGCGTCCAGCCCCCTGCCCCGCGCTGTGGTCACAATTTCCTCCAGGCTTATTTTGCTGTCCGATGAATAAGTACACTCATGAAGATGCATGTCAACCAGCATTTAGGTTCCTCCTATCTCTTGATAATTTTAAGCAGCCTGCCGTCCTCTGTCCATACCAGGCTCTCCAGATCCATGAATTCAGCCACAAACGGGCTGGCCGGCTTCCGGCAAAGGTCCAGGGGCGCGTCATTCTGGACCAGCTCGCCCTGGTCCATGATAGCGATACGGTCAGCCAGGATAATGGCCTCCTCCTGGTCGTGGGTGACGAACACCATGGTCAGCCCCAGGTCTTTCTGGAGCCGTTTCAATTCATAGCGCATCCTGGTGCGCAGGGCAGCGTCCAGGTTGCAGAAGGGTTCATCCAGAAGGCACAGCTTAGGCTCCACAATCAGCGCCCTGGCAAGGGCCACCCTCTGCTGCTGTCCTCCGCTGATTTCCTGGATATAGGCCGAGGCATAATCTCCAAGCCCCACCATCTCAAGATAACGCATCCCCTTCTGCCGGGCCTGTTCCCGCTTCACTCCCCGGAATTTCAAGCCGTAAACCACATTCTGGAGCACTGTCATGTGGGGAAACAGGCCGTAGGACTGGAAGACGGTTGTCACAGGCCTCTGTTCCGGAGGGATACGGGTGATGTCCTGGCCATCCAGCCGCACGCTGCCGCTGTCCGGCTCCAGGAAGCCTCCTATCATATTGAGGGTCGTTGTCTTCCCGCACCCTGACGCCCCAAGGATGCACAGAAGCTGGCCCTGTTCCAGGGTAAGGGATAAATCCCGCACCACTTCCCTGCCGTCAAAGTGTTTTTTCAAATGGTCAAGTTCAAGATACACGTCGCTTACCTGCCTTCCATGTTATTAAATAAGCCATGCCTTCCACTGCCAGCACCACCAG
>OIYD01002022.1_pt1 | contig 10573 bp, 8 predicted proteins | sample 1588141 | NCBI WGS metagenome assembly OIYD01 (sample SAMN03283259) | human gut metagenome | biome: human-associated habitat; material: feces | host: Homo sapiens | place: USA | collected 2013
GCTTCAAGGAACCGGATGGCTGCGTCTATGTCTGTGAGCTGTCCCGGCGGGGCGAATTATGCGGAGATATGGAGTTCGGCCCGTTCAGTGATTTTGACCGCTGCCTGTCCGCAGCGATCCGGAGGGCGGCAGAGGAAGAAACAGTCGGTCTCCGCATTTTCAAGCGCCCCATGGATCCGGGTGAGGATTTGACGTGGGATGATTATTGCATCCTGACCCTGCAGGGAGAGGTGTGCCAGTTGGATTGCAGAGCGATCAGCGATCGCGACTTAGATCTGTCTCTTGCCTTCGACGGGATGTGGTTCGACTTCCCCACTCCGTTTCACGCCGGGGACATCGTGTGTTCCCACAGAAGGCCCGACGAGCCCTTTGTGCTGACCGACCTCTGCACTTGGGACGCCGAAACCCTGCGGCGTGAGCTGCCCGTTTCGGAATACTCAGACAAATGGCTCAGCAACCTGGACCGCACACTGGCAAGAATGCGTGCCAAAGGCGATGCCAGCGACATGATCTGCAGTGGATACACCGTGTCAGGCGATCCGGGAGAGGCCATACCGTTTGTGTTTCACGATCATCCTCTCAACAATTATTTGGATCTGGAATACTACCGAGGGCCGCTGAAGGGCATCCACAAACTGCTGAAACCCATCAGCAGATTTCTCAAGGGCGACCGCAGCATTGAATATCTGCTGAACATCTACTGTCTGGCGCAGCAGCAAGCAATGTTGGAGAACAGCATCGCATGGTTTCGGAACTGTTATAGCAAGGAAGCACTCGCAGATATTGGTATTCTTCCCGAAAATGAATCGTCTCAAGAAAAAACATGAAAATATGGACGATGCTCAACACTTGACACCGTAGGGCGAAAAAGGCGCACAGAGTGCGCTATCCTGTCCATATCAAACGAAAAGGAGAAAACACTATGGAACACGAAAAGCAAGTGGAAGTCGTCAAGCAGGCGCTGGAGCTGGAAACGCAGATCCAGGTGCTGGAGCAGTTTCTGCCAGAGGAGCGGGCGGAGACCTACGCCGAACCGGAGCCCCAGCCGCCGGTGCGGCAGGAGGCCCATTACACCGAGCCGCCTATCCGGCACGGCTGCAAGGTCAACTGGCTGCTGATGCTGGGGCCTGCCGGGATCACGCTGGCCCTCTCCACCTTCAGCAACAGTGCTTTTTTGATGTGGATGTTCGTGCTGACGCTGTTTGTCTGGGTGCCTGTGTATTACTTCGCTCTTTACCGCAAGCAGAAGGCAGCGACCATCGAGAGAATCCGCAATTCCGCCGAATACCAACAGCAGTGCACGGCCGCCCGTATGGCCACAAACCGGCAGCAGCAGGAGTTTGACGAGGCATACACCAAGGCGAAGGAGGAATATGACTCCGTACTCCTGCCCCGGTATCAAGCGGCCCGCAGCGCATGGGAAGCGGAGCATCAAGTACAAATCAGGAAAGAGGAACAGGAACTGACCCAGGCAAAAAAGGAACTGGCGGCGCTCTACGGGGAGACCCGCATTGTTCCGGCACAGTACCGGCGGGTGGACGCCCTGCAGTACATCTATGACATGATCTCCACCTCGGACTACGATGTGCGGCAGGCGATTGAATACTTCGATAAGAGCCAGCAGCGGGCGCTGGAGGAAATGCGCCTGCAGGAACAGCAGCAGGCCAACGCCCTGGCCATGGAGCAGAACGACCTGCTGGATCGGCAGAACTCCATTGCGGAGAAAGCCCGGCGGGACGCCAACATTGCGGCGGCGGTGGGCGCCGTGCAGCGGCACAATACCAACAAGACTATCAAAAAGTGGATGGAGAAATAAGCAGCGGCGGCAGGTATATCACCTGCCGCCGTATGCGTTTTATTGGGGCTGGAAGAAAATGCGGTCACTGCACAATATCTTGCAGGGAGATATGATCCAGTGTGCGTCCGACCTCGTCCGCCAGATATTCATTGTGTCCGGTGCTCTCCTGATCCCACAGCACGGTAACGGTGTCGGCTTCGGCGGCATAGACCTCGGCAAAAGCCCGGATCAGCGGCAGCCAGTTAAAATCCGCCCCGGACACTCGAAAATAGAGATCCCGGTTTCCGGGTACGGTGTCATACAGTCCGCCCAGACGCACCCGGAGAAATTCGCTGTTCAGCGCTCGGTTTACGGCGGCGTTCAGCTCCGGCAGCCGGGCCGGGTCCACATAGAAAAGCTCCCCGGCGTGCCGCTCCACAAAAGCACGGCTGAGGAAAACATAGGGCCGCTCCCGGACGGCCAGCAGCAGGTTCCGCACCAGATTTCGGTTGGACCGCAGCGCCACACCGTAGGCGGCAATCAGGTCAAGGCACCGCCGCCGGGTCTCCTCGCTTTGGGTAACATCATACAGCCATTCGGCGGCGTAGAGGGTCTCCTCCACCTCCGCCGGGTCGGCGTTTCCGTAGTAGTGCCATTGACAGGGGAACGCCGTGCCGTCCTGCCGCAGCATCCACGCAGTAGTCTTATCCATACACATCAGCTCCTTTCAGAGGATAGTGTAGCACAGTGAGTGGGATAAAAAAGGCGCACGGAGAACAAATCGTTCTCCATGCGCCTTTTAAGGTTTACTTATTTTTTATTTTCTTTCTTGTTCCTTCTTTCTCGTTTCTCTGTTTTGTGCAACTTTAATCCATACAGGGCCTTCCCACTGAATAGGGGAAATCCCCTGTTCTTTTGCAATGTCCCTGATTTCCTTTTGCAGTTTTTTGTAGTTTTCAGGATCAGATATGGCACTCCACGCTTCGCCGTTATAATAGTAGGATTCGCCGGAACCGGTAATCTTGTTTCCCTCGGTGTTGAACTGCTGCGTCTCTTTTAGAGCTTCAAGAATAAAGCTGTCAACCGGTACATGCAACTCCGCCTCAGAAAGGCCATTCGGCAGCATATCAAGCAACCACAGATATTTCAGCGTCATATTCACCCATTTTTGTGCAAGCCCATATGTAAAAGAATTGCTTTTAAGAATCAGCGAATCATCTTGAAATATCGCCGTGTTCATAGTACCCATTATTTCTTCGCATTTGGCCTTATGCCACAAACCGAACTGTCCGTCGACACATTCGTATTTGTCAGCCGAGCATAGAATTATGTCACAGACACTTTCGATAAGTGCTTTTTTTGCTTCTTTGTATTTTATTGCAATGTTCTTGTCCTCTTCGGAAGCCTTCCTGCTTTGCATATTGTCTAAGGCATTCGACGAGTAAAGGTACTCAATTCTACGATTCAAATCTAAATACGCGCGGTACGCGCACTTTTGTATACCTTCTCTTGCAAGATCCTTACTTTCACACCCAAAGTAGCTATACAGCAGAAAATCCATTAGTTTTTTGTTGTCGGCAAGCTGATTCATAGTGCTATCTCCTTTGCTTATATTATTCATATTTCTCCAACGCTTTTTTCAAAGCGCTTTTGACCTTTTCCCGCAGGCGCTGGGGCTCCAGCACCGTCACATCCGGGGCGAAATTCAGGGCAAACTGCTCCATGGCCATCTCATTGGTAAAGGCCGTCACGGTAACACCGGCGTCGTCCTCGTCGGAGAAGGTCACCTCTGTGCCAAACAGGTCGATGACATCGCTGACCATGGCCTTGGCCACCCGAAACACTGCCCGGACATTGTCGCTGGCATACATATAGGGGTGCTCCTTCATATAGGTGGCCAGATCCAGCGTCCGGCCGTTGGCCCATTTCAGGTGCTCAAAGGGCTTGGCAGGCTCGTCCAGAATCTTCAGCTCCGTGATGCGGTCCAGCCGATAGTTGGAAATGTCGTCATACTTGTCATAGTTGCAGATCAGGTAATATTTCCCCTCCTTGGCCGCCATCTGGTAGGGGGAGATGATGTACACCCGCTCTGTGCCGTCGGGGCGGGTTTTAATGTGCTGGCGCTTGTCCGTGCCATACTCCAGGTACTTGAAGCTGACCTTCCGCCCCCGGCCGATGGCCTCGTCCAACAGCTCGATGGTGAGAAAGAGCTGCTTGTTGTCGGTTTTGTCCTCCGGCAGGCGGGCAATGTACTTCACCCGGCTGCGGAAATACACGTTGGACAGACCCTCCAGCTTGTCCACCAGCTCCTTGCACTGGCTGTAAGGGATGTGCTTGGAAAAAAGCAGGCTGTCAATGAGCAGCCGCAGTTCGCCATCGGTGAAGTCCCGCTCCAGATAGAAGTCCGACCACAGGTAGCTCTCCTCCGGCTGGCCGGTCTTGGGGTTCGGTACCATGCGAATGGATTCGCTGTACTCGATGTTGTAGCCGCAGTCCATGAGGTTCAGAATGTTCCGCCGGATGGCCTTGCGGTCAGCGGTCATGTCGTATTCGGTTTTCAGAATCTCGGTGATGTCCTTCTGACTCAGGCGATGTTCCTCGTCGGAATACTTCCGCAGGATATCCAAAATGTTCAGAATCAGCAGTTTTTTCGGCTGTTTCACAGGCATAGGATCGCTTCCTCTTTTACCATATTCTATCACGGTATCTCTTATAATACAAGATGGCGTGGGGCAAAAAACAGGCCACAGAATACCGAAGTAGGCACACATGGCGCTAATCCGTGAAGGCTCCGCACTCCGCACGCACGGCGATCTGCTCGCGAAGCCGGCTGGCCTCTTTTTCGCAGGCCGCCAATTGATCCGAATCAAGAATTAGCGCAGAAAAAGGGCATGGGTAGTCACGCCGAAAAGCCTATCCTCGGCCTTGCCGGGGCTGCAATCTCCGGCATTTCAATATCCTCGGCGCTCAGGGTCGTGATGTCTTCTTGCGTGAGACTTTCATAGTCCTTAGCCAGCAGCCGGGTAGCCTGTGCCATTTTGGCCTTCTCAATGATATTGCGGACATAGCGGCCATTGCCAAAGTCCGCCTGTCTCCGTGCCGTCTCAAAAACAGAGGCCAGTTTTTCCTGTGCCCGATCGTCCAAGTGCAAGCCCTTCTTTCGGGCCGTCAGCGCCGCAATGCTGCATAGCTCCTCCACGCTGTAATCCGCAAAGGGTACATGATAGGCAATGCGAGAGCGCAGGCCGGGATTCTTCTGCAAAAATTCCTCCATCCTATCCGGGTACCCGGCGAAAATCACCACCATATCGTCCCGATGGTTCTCCATCTCCTGCACGATGGTATTGATGGCCTCATCCCCATAAGAGCCGCTGCGGTCATCCACCAGAGCGTAGGCCTCGTCAATAAACAGTACGCCGCCCTCCGCCTGCTCAAACTTTTTCTGCACGGTCTGCGCCGTCCAGCCTACATATTTGCCCACCAGGTCGCCCCGCCCCACTTCCACCAAATGTCCCCGGGACAGCAGCCCATTTTCCCGCATGATCCGGGCAAAGAGCCGGGCCACGGTGGTTTTGGCCGTGCCGGGATTGCCGGTAAACACCATGTGCATGGCAGGGCGATCGACTTTCATACCTTTGTCCGCAAAAAGCTTCTGCGCCTTGTGGTAGTTCAGCGCCTGCAAAATGACATTCTTAGCCTCGGTCAGGCCGATCATCTCCATCAGATCCTTGTAGGCGTCGCCTTTCGGTTTGGCTTTTTCCACCTCGGTTTTTACAGTGGTAATCTCTTTGTACTGGGGATACACGGTAGTTTTCAGCTTGTTGTTATACCAACCATCGAAGATTGTCCTCAGTTCCGGCGCCAGATATCCCCGGTTTCCCTCCAGCTTAGCAAACAACTTTTTGTCTGTGCGGACATGGTTTTCCCGGGCCAGCAGCTTCAAGTAATCTCCGGCCCGCTCTCCCACGGCAAATTCTTCCTTTAGTTCCACAAAACTGACCGTGCCGAGATTTTCGTAAAAAAGCTCTTTCAGCTTCGTGCATTCCCGGGGCAGACAAAGGATGGTCAGCACCTGATGACGGTATTTTTTGATGTAGTTGCATAGCTTTTCAATGGTATCACGGATCCCGTCAGCCGTATCCTCGTCTGTGTCACCGTAGTCGGCGCTGTATTGGACGATCACTGTGCCGCCGGCGTTACTTTTGTAAAACTGGTCGTAATCCGAGGACTTCCCATACAACGCCTCTCCGCGAAAGTAGACAGAGCTGTACCGCCTGTTTTGCAGTCGACCGTTAGCGTAGAGCGATGGCAGCAAGGACTGGATCATCTCCCGGCGGATGCCTGCGTCATCGGTCTGTATCAAGTAGTGGACGGGATGACCAACGATTTTTGCGGAAGCGCCCCCGGCGTAAATGCGGTCCAGCTCCGGGAGAAGGCAGTCCTTCGTAAAGAGCCGTTCGGCTTTGGCATAGATCTCGTCCTTGCAAGCCTCGTCCATGAGATCCTCCCAGAAGCGGAAGTCACTGAAGCGCTGATTTACCATGTAGTCCAAATCCAGCGTCTTCAAACCATCGTCATCATCTTCAATATAATCATTTCGGCTGGCTCGGTGCAGCAAATTACAAGCAGTATGAAGAGAAACCTCCTCCGCATGGATATCCGTCAGCTTTACGCCCAATGCCTCCGTATACGCAGGAAACTGAGGATCCATATTCATGCGAGGGTCCTTCTGCACGGCCATTGCCGTAAAAGTGCCGCCGGAGGCGTTGACCTCATAGAAAAATGCCCGGCCCCGAAGCCCTTTGTTGAAGGCCTCGCTCTTGGCGGCCAGTAAATCCACATTTTCATCCGCCGTCCGTTTTCTGTCCTGTCCGCCGCTCCCGGCTGCGAATGCCCCTACCAGCTTAAAAAACTGCATCTCTGTACCTCCCATGTCTCTTTATCCTTGCAAAACGAGTATAGTAAATTGAGTGGGATAAAAAGGGGCCATCGGCTAGCCTGCACATTACAGGCAGGGAGGCATTCAAGAGATGATGTAATGTGCATCCCGTTCTACTACTTCATCCCGAAAAGCATCCTGTCCCGCTGTGGGGCGGATTTTGGAGAAATCTCCGCACCTGTATGAACTATTAAAACAAGAGCGCGAGCTGGAGAAAAAAGTCCGTGCAAGATACAAGGAAAGAGGTAGATAAAATGAAAAATACGATGAAAAAGCCGGTGGCAATTCCGGTAGAAAATTGCGTCCCTTTGCCGGACACCCGTTCAAGGTCAAGGACGATGAGGAAATGAATACGCTGATCGAAAGCATACAAACGCAAGGCGTTCTCTCGCCGCTGATCGTCAGGCCGATTGAAAATACAGAGGAATATGAAGTCATAAGCTGCCGCCGGGGTAGTACGAAGAATTTACCACCTTTGTCTTGAAGGAAAAGGCCCGGAGCAAATTGCGAGGCTTCTGCAAAAGGAGAAGGTTCTTACCCCTACCGCATATTACTATTCGGTCGGTTCTTCTTCCGCCAATCGTCCTATGCCGAGCGATCCGTATTTATGGAAGGACAGCACCATTGACGCCATCTTGAGCAATCGAAAATACACCGGCTGTATGGTTAATCTGAAAACGACTACCGTCAGCTACAAGGTACACAAACTGATTCGCAAGCCGGAGGAGGAATCGAGCATCGTGCCGAACGCACAGGAAGCGATCATTGACGAAAACACTTGGCTCCGAGTGCAGGAGCTGCGCAAAAATAAGCGCCGCCCGACTGCGACAGGGAAAACAAGCCTGTTTTCCGGATTGGTTTTTTGTGCAGACTGCGGTTCAAAGCTCCACTTTTGTGCGGCTAAGAGTTTGAAAGCAAATCAGGAATTTTTCCGCTGTGCCAATTACAAGTCCGGTCGAGGAGAATGCACAATTCACTATATTCGGAATGTCGCGCTGGAACAAATCGTCTCAGTGGCAGTCAGCGATCTTGCAGATTTCGTTGCCTGTCACGAATCATTCTTTCTGCAAATGATTGGAAAGCAACAATCTGCGGGGAAAGATCAGAATATCCGATCTGTCAAATCGGACATCGCTGCCGGAAAACACCGTATCGATGAAATCGACCGGCTGATTGCCAAGCTCTATGAGGATAATTTTGCGGGCAAGCTGTCTGATGAGCGTTATTCCCGTATGGCAGCAAAATACGAAAAAGAGCAGGCAGAGCTACTGCAATCCGTCAGCACGAAGGAAAAAGAGCTGGCCGAACTGGAGCGGGAGAGCGTGGATATTCGACTTTTGCTGGCAGGACTCAGGGAATACTCCGGCATGGAAACGCTCACGCCGGAGGTGGTCAATAAGATCATCAAGCGAATCGAGGTTCACAACAGTGAAATGTTGAACGGACATAAGCGGGTGGGCATTGACATCTACTTTACCGGTGTCGGACTTGTAGACCTTGCAACCATAAAGGAGATGCTTGCTATCGCAGAATCGTCAAGGCCGTGATCTACCACAGAAAGAGAAAAGGCCGCAGCCTCCATAACAGAGGTTGCGACCAATCTCTCATAAGAAAATACATCCTTATGAACGGAAACGGTTGGTTTTAACCGCTTTTTGGAGTGTTTTTTATGTGGCGCAGGGTTTTAGAGAGTTGCAAAGAAGTGCCTGTTTATGCGGGTAAAAACGGTCGGTTACAATAAACCCGAAGAAAGGCGGAAAGCCGAAACGGAAGGAGTTTTCCCACATGAACGAAGTCATAGGCTCACAATTTTACCGCTCAAGTTTTTATAGAAGAGGAAATGTCTCGGGCGCAAACGGCGTTTCATGGAAGACGATGCGCCACGTGATCTTCTTCGAAGGCGCAAAATGCAGCGCCGAGCAGGTGGTCAGCACGGCTTTGTCTTCGCTTTTTGCCGCGACAAACAGCGCCGTGGGTCCGTCTGCGCCACCGATGATGCCGATAACGGCAGCGTTTTGCGCTTCGGGCATGAACGGGTAGTCCTTGGGCGCTTCGCGCTCAACAGGCGGATCGTTCTGCGTGCAGTCCTCAACGGAGATGAGGCTTTTCGGTGGGGCAGGCGAGACCGTATAGGTCATTGCGGTAAATCGATTCGGAAAATCGAAACGCGCGTCGGGAAAAGCGTTTTTCGGCAGCGTCTGCGGCTCCAAATTCTGAGCCGTCAGCGTGTACGGTATGCCGTTATGGGAAAACGCAAATATGTCGCCGGGCTTTTGAACTTCAAACTCTGAGCCGGGCACGCACACGGGCTGCGGGGTCAGCGTCAACGCGAGCGACGAGATGCTTTTCGGGCGGCGCTTTGTCTTCCACGGGAACGAATAGCGGTGAATCGCCCAGCCGTCTTCGGGGTTTAGCCCGTAGTGGTCGATGATCGCGCGCTCGGTGGGCGTGTCAAAATCGCTTTCGCCGTATTCGTCGAGTGCAGGCTCACAAGCCGCAGCGTTTTGAAACAGCGGGTGGTACGAAAGCCCGTGACCCTGCGAAAACGGGAGCGTCTGTCCGTTCAGCTCAATTTGCGGCGAAAACTCAAAAGCCAGCGGATTTTCGCGCTCCGCCTGTTCGAATACATCGTTCGGCATGTCTTCATCTTCAAGGTGCTCCCATTTTTTACAGAAATCTTCGAGCGCCGCTTTATCAGCGCGCATGAGAATGTCGAGCACAAGTCCTTTTGCGGTAAGGTACGCCGCGGGCACGTACCAATCGCGTCCCGCAAAGCGGAATTTGTGATTTAGCTCGAGCGCCTGCCCGGGGTGGCTGCCGTCCGGGCTTTTGCCGCCGAAGCTGCCGTTAAAGTAGACTTTCCACACGTCTTTCATGGTTATTCCTCCATTTCCTTTTTCGCCCAGTCGGCGTCCTTGAAAATCGCGCGGCCTACGCCGATGAGGTCGGCGGCGCCTTCCTCAAGCAGTGCTTCGGCTTCGTTCGCTTTTGTCACGCCGCCCGTCAGAATGACCGGCACATGCACGGCTTCGCGAATCGCGGAGGAGGCGTCCGAAAAGAAACCGGGATCCTTTCTGTTTTTCACCGTAAAGCCGTTGAAACCGCCGGAAATATCGAGCAGGTCAACACCGGCTTTCTCAAACTTTTTGCAGGCATACACCGCGTCGTCAATGGTCGCGCCGCCCTCGGTGTAGTCGCTCGCGCCGAGACGCAGGGCAATGAGGTAATCCGCACCCACGGCTTCGCGCACCGCGCGGATGACGTCCAAAAGCAGGTGAATGCGCCCGTCGAGGTCGCCGCCGTAAGCATCCGTGCGCTTGTTGCCGAGCGGGGAGTAGAACTGGTCAAGGAGATACCCGTGTGCTGCATGAATTTCTACGCCGTCAAACCCGGCTTCTTTTACGCGCAGCGCGGCTTCGGCAAACTTTTTTGCAACGGTGTGCATGTCGTCCGCAGTCATTTCGCGCACGGGCTTTTCGCTTTTGCGTGCATACTCCGACTGTGCCGTGACGCTCGCACTGATTGCCGGATAGCCGGTGATTTCCTCCATTGCCGCGCTGCCCGCGTGGTTGATCTGCGCGATGACGCGGGTGTTGTTTTTATGGATGGTCTCCACAAGCTTTGTGAGGCCCGGAATATCGGTGTCGCGTGAAACGGAGAGCTGGCCCTCGTGCGCCTTGCCCTCGGAGCTGACGTAGGCGTGTTCGGTGACGATGAGTCCGATGCAGCCGCCCTTGGAGCGCGCGTCGTAGTATGCGAGCAAGTCGTCCTGCACGGTACCGTCCGGCGTTTTGCCGGTTGCCATCGGCGGCATGACAAGGCGGTTTGCGAGTTCCACATTATGGACGGTGAGCGGG
>OIYD01002037.1_pt1 | contig 10532 bp, 8 predicted proteins | sample 1588141 | NCBI WGS metagenome assembly OIYD01 (sample SAMN03283259) | human gut metagenome | biome: human-associated habitat; material: feces | host: Homo sapiens | place: USA | collected 2013
TACTTGGCTCGTTGCTCGCGGGAATAAAAAATCTGCGGCCTGGTTTCTTTGCGGGAAACGGAGGGCGCAGATTTTTTGTAGATATATTAGTTTTAATTTGAATCCGGAAAAGATAAATGTTCGCCTTTGAATTTTCAAAAACTTAAAAAGTTATCGAAGAGCTTATCCTTCGTAAGGTACAACAGAACCCTGGTAGGTGTCGTTGATGAATTTTTTCATTTCATCGGATTTCAGGACTTCTACGAGTGCTTTGATTCCTTCGTTGTTTTCGTTGCCTTCTTTTACGGCGATGACGTTGACATATTTTTTAACTGCATCGGAATCGGAGGTTTCTACGGCCAGGGCGTCATCGGCTGCGTTCAGGCCCGCTTCCAGGGCGTAGTTTCCGTTGATTACGGCAAAGTCAAAGTCAGGAAGGCTTCTGGGAATCTGCTCTGCCGCCAGCTCTACGAATTTGATTTTGTGAGGGTTTTCCTTGATGTCGTTTACGGTTGCGGTGATGCCTGCTCCATCATTGAGGGTGATCAGGCCCTGTTCCTGGAGAAGGAGAAGCGCTCTGGCTTCATTGGTTGTATCGTTGGGAACTGCAATTTCAGCGCCATCAGTGATGGCTGCAAGGTCGCTCTGCTTTCCGGGATATACTCCCAGGGGTTCGTAGTGGATATTTCCGGCATTTACCAGATGTGTACCTTTTTCTTCGTTGTAGCTTTCCATGTAAGTAATGTGCTGGAAGTAGTTGGCATCCATATCGCCTGCTTCCACTACTTCATTGGGCTGTACGTAATCCGTAAATTCGGTTACTACAAGCTCCCAGCCTTTGGCTGCCATTAAGGGTTTTGCTGCTTCAAGGATTTCCGCGTGGGGAACGCTGGTTGCCGCAACGGTAACCTTTCCTTTGGATTCCACAGCAGTTTCTGCTGTGCTTTCAGCTTCCTGGGCGGCAGTGCTTTCGCTGCCTGCCTCTTCGGTCACAGCTGCCGCCGTGCTTTCAGGCGCTGCAGCATCGGTCTGCGCGGCAGTGGTTGACGCATCGGAACCGCATGCGGTGAGAAGGCCTGCTGATAAAACAGCGGCCAGGGCAAAAGATAAAACTTTCTTTTTCATAATTTTCTCCTCCATTCATCCATACATAAACATGTATTTCTATGTTAAGCCTCTGCCAGGCTGTGCCTGCAGGTACATGGCTTCAGTGTGAAGCGGCTGCGCCGCTATCCGGTAATTCTTTTGTCCAGCTTCCGGGAAAGCTTCATGCAGACGGCCTGCATGATTTGTACAAGCGCCACCAGAAGGATAACCGTCACGATCATGATATCCAGCTGGTATCGGTTGTAGCCGTAGCGGATGGCGATGTCTCCCAGTCCGCCGCCGCCCACGGCTCCGGCCATGGCGGAATATCCCAGGATGGTGCCCAGGGCAATGGCAAGTCCGCTCAGCAGGGAAGAACGGGCTTCCAGCAGCATTACTTTAATGACGATCGTCGGAATCCCGGCTCCCATACTCTGGGCCGCCTCAATGACTCCTTTATCCACCTCCAGCAGGGAGGATTCCACAAGTCTTGCAATAAAAGGGGCTGCTGCCAGAGTCAGCGGCACAATTGTGGCGCTGGGGCCATAGCTTTTGCCGACAATGGCTCTTGTCAGAGGTATGACAAGAATCAGCAGAATGAGAAAGGGGATGCTTCGCATTACATTGACAAGCACATCCAGGATCCTGCTCACCGTCTTGTTGGGCCTGAGTCCCTCCCTTCCGGTCACCACCAGGGCCACGCCTGCGGGAAGGCCGATTACATAGGCCATCAGCGTGGATACCAGCGTCATATATAAGGTAGCAAAGGTACCTTCTACAATCATCATAACCGTTGCACTATTCCACATAATCATCCAGCTCCTCTACGGTAAGATTCCTGTCCTTCAGGTATTGAATCATTTTCTCCGCAATCTGCATGTCCTCCGGCAGCTGCAGGACCATCTGCCCTCTGGCTATACCGCCCACATCCTGTGTGTCGGCCATGAGAATATTGACAGAGGCTTTACATTCCAGAACCATATTGGCAATCACCGGCTCAAAGGAGGAATTTTCCGTAAAAGCAATGCGGATACAGCGCTTACTTTTCATCAGGCTGTATTTCCTCTCTCCCTGGAACACCAGCTTCCTGGCAGCCCTGGATTTGGGCGCGGAAAAAACTTCCTCCACAGTTCCCGTTTCCGCCAGCTCACCGTTATCTATAATCGCCACATGGCTGCAGATTTCCTGTACCACGCCCATTTCATGAGTAATGATAACGATGGTAATTCCAAATTTCTGGTTGATATCCTTAAGCAGCGCCAGAATGGACCGGGTTGTCGTAGGATCCAGGGCACTGGTAGCCTCGTCGCACAGCAGGATTTTCGGATTCATGGCGAGGGAACGGGCAATTGCCACCCTCTGCTTCTGTCCGCCGGAAAGCTGAGCCGGATATGCGTCAGCCTTTGCCTCCAAATCCACAATTTTCAGAAGTTCCCTGGCCTTTTCCCTAGCCTCTTTTTTCTTCATACCCAGAATTTCCAGGGAAAAACATACGTTGTCCAGCACAGTTCTCTGCATCAGCAGGTTAAAATGCTGAAAAATCATGGCAACGCTGTTGCGCACCTTCCGCAGCTCCTTATCGGTACAGGCCGACAGATCCTGCCCTTCGATCAGAACCGTTCCCCCCGTGGGCTTCTCCAGGAAGTTCAGGCAACGTACCAGCGTGCTTTTTCCGGCGCCGGACATACCGATAATGCCGTAGATATCGCCCTTATTGATTTCCAGATTAATGTTCTTCAGGGCTTCCACCCTGTTTTCCCTCGTCTGGAAGGTTTTGGTCACATTTTTAATTTGTATGATAGGCTGTTCCATTTTCTCAAGCCCTTTCGCTTTAGCTTCTGTCTGTCCGTCACATGCGGACAAATGTTTTCAAACCAGTACTGCAGGAACGCGGCAATTCTGCCGCCCGTCAAAGGCTGCCGTCAGAATCCGGCAGGCTTCCCCGATTCCCGCGCAAGCTTTATCATACCACATTTCTTCTAATCCTGTAAATAGTAAACGAGACGTAACTGTCACGCAGGCCGGCACATTTACTGTGCTGAACGCAGGAAAGTGATCCAGGACTGCCAAAAAGCATCCCTGCAGGCGGTTCAGGATGGTTTTTGGCAGTCTTTGTGAAGGAATTGAACGGTTATACCGCCCCATAATTTTCAGAAAAAAGACTTTTTCATAAATCCTTCCCTGGCGGACATTTGCGAGACTTCGTCTATTCCTCGCCAAAAAGCGGGGTGGAAAGGTACCTGTCGCCGGAATCCGGAAGCAGCGCAACAATTACTTTTCCTTTATTCTCAGGGCGTTTCGCCAGAAGAGTTGCCGCATACAGGGCGGCTCCGGAGGAAATTCCCGTAAGCAGGCCCTGGGTCTGCGCAATAGCCCTTCCTGTAACATAGGCATCTTCATTTTCCACCTGTATGATTTCATCGTAGATTTCCTGATCCAGCACGCCGGGAATGAATCCCGCCCCGATTCCCTGGATGGCATGAGGGCCGGGCTTTTTGCCGGAAAGCACGGCCGACTGGGCCGGTTCCACCGCAACCACCCTGACCGCCGGATTTTTTTCCTTCAGATAGGATCCTACGCCGGTCAGTGTCCCCCCGGTACCTACTCCCGCCACAAAAATATCCACATTTCCATCCGTATCATCCCAAATCTCAGGGCCGGTGGTAAGTCTGTGCGCTTTGGCATTGGACGGATTCTCGAACTGTCCGGGGATAAAGGAACCGGGAATCTGGCTGTGCAGCTCCTCCGCCTTCGCAATGGCTCCCTTCATTCCCTCCGCCCCCGGGGTGAGGACGATTTGCGCGCCATAGGCCTTCAGCAGCTTGCGCCTCTCCACGCTCATGGTTTCCGGCAGGGTCAGAATTGCCTTGTAGCCCTTGGCCGCAGCCATAGCCGCCAGGCCGATTCCGGTATTTCCGCTGGTGGGTTCAATGATGGTGGCTCCCGGCTTCAGCAGCCCCTGCTCTTCAGCATCCAGAATCATCTGCAGGGCAATCCTGTCTTTTACGCTGCCAGCCGGATTAAAATACTCCAGCTTCGCCAGAATCACAGCGTCTGTAACGCCTGCTGCCTTTTCGTAATTCACCAGCTCCATAAGAGGTGTTCTTCCAATGAGTTCTTCCGCACTTTTTTTAATATTTGCCATAGTCTGTTCTCCTTTTTTATTTGACTGCCGCCGAGGTATTGTAACAGTCCGGGCTGCTGAGCTGTTACGATGTTTTTATTCCTAGTATTTCAGTAGGTTTATTATGAATTGACTATACTACTGCCTTCTTTACCTGTCAAGTCAATTTTGCATAACGGTCAAGAGCCGCCTTTGCAGCCCCTGCCGCTGCTTCTTCCTCAATATCAATAAAATGAAGCTGCATATGGAATCTTTCTGCAACCGCTTCCGCCATCAGCCTGTTTTTTCTGATACCATTTCCACTGGCTACAATTTCCCTTCTCCCCTCTCTGATTTCTTCTGGGAAATCCATATACAGCTGATACAATTCCTCTGCCATCCCTCTGACGTATGCCCTGATAAAATCGGATGGATGGAAGTTCTCCGGCGTCAAATTCTCTATTTTACCATATTCATCCCTTCTTCCTCTGCTGCCATATAAACAGGGATTTATCACCAGGGTTGATCTCGTATTCTGCGAACCTATAATATTCATTTTTTCAAAAGCATTAATCTTCATACCGGTAAACTCATATACTGTTTCCTCAAAAAAGGAAGCCAGCCTTTCATAGGTTTTACCGCCGTTTACAGATGCTCCAACATAAAGCTTCCCTTTTTTGAAAAAAGGGCGTACATCAATTTTTTCATTATAAATGCAGCGTTCGTCAAAGATAACAACCTGTGATCCGGTCCCTACATTAATATTTATCTGTTCTTCCGGCTTATCCATTATGCAGTAAAAACTGGCCTGATTATCACCCAGAGCACAACCTGTCGGTATTCCCTTATAAAAACCGAATGGCTCTCCCGAGCGTGAAATTTCCGGGTAAAATTCCGTTTCTATCCCCGCCTTTTTAAGTTTTTCCCATGCAAAATTTTCCGACTCTATTATGTATCCTCCGAAACTGGCAGCAATTGATTCGTCTAATAACGGACTTTTCCTTCCCGTCAGCCGCATGGCAATGTAATCACCAATATTAATCATTCTGTAAGCATCCTGAGGTATCTGACCTTTTTGTCCCAAAAAATAATGCGTAACTGTTCCATATCCGGAAAACATTAATAATCCTGTCTTTTCCTGTAAAACAGCTTCATAACTTTTTCCATCTGCATTAAGAAGCTTCCCCTTTTCATCTTTCCAGGTATAAAAAGGCGACACAGCCTCTCCTTCCTTATTCACATAAAGGATACCGTGCATCTGACTGGAAATACCTATCGCGCTGAGCGCATTCCTTCCAAACCCACACTTCTCAGCCTCCGACAGCATTTCCATAACTTTATCTGCTATAGCATCCGGATCCTGTTCAAAATTTTCAGAAATGAATTCATTTTTCCTTCTGGCAATAAAGGGCAGCGTCCCATTTTCTCCTTCATATACAACTACGCATATTGATGTCGTTCCAATATCAATTCCTAAAGCTTTCACCGCAAATCCTCCACGATTACACTTAAATCACCTGGCAGTTTACCATTCTCTTACAGCCGGGGATTTCTTTATTTAACTTTGTCTGTTATCTGCATAATAAAGGAAGAATCCAAAAACATTCTCGGATTCTTCCTTTACTCAATATATTCTCTTCTTACACCGGCGAAGCCGAAACAATCATCCTCCAGCTATTGCAGCTGCACAGCTTATGCTCCTCCCCGTCCTTCACCGGCCGGTAAGGCAGACGCGCCTCTTCCAGCTCCGGCAGCTTATCAAGCCTCCCGGTCAGGTAATTCTTCAGCCTGCGCTGCGCTGTTTCCATACGGGACAGCAGCCCTCCCAGACGGATATCCAGCACCTCATAGCCGAAAATTTTACTCTCCGAATCCCAGATTTCCTCTCTGCAGCGTTTATACTCCTTTATCTTTTCCATGCAGGAAGGGATCTCCTTTTCCGCGATTTCCTTCAGCGCCGCCTTGTCGCCAGCCGCATATGCCGCGCACAGGCGATTGCCCATGCCGGCCTTAACGGAAAGCACATCCGCCAGGTGAATATACAGCTCCAGCACCTCATCCTCAATAGCCGCCTCGCTTCCCGCCAGCCCCTGCAGCTTCTCCCGGAGCCGCTCATAATAACGCTCCAGACAGGATTCCGCAGCACCACCGGCTTTCATGGAACCGTCGGCCTCCTTCACCTGCCCGTCAAATAATCCCATCATCACATCCTGATAAAGAAGATACTTGGAAGGATTGTCAAAGGTTTCGCTCCCCGGCACCGCGTCAAATTCACCCAGGGCAAGGTACGCGTCAAAGCTGCTGCCCGTCAGGAATTCAAACTGCTCCTTCAGGCACTCCCTGTCAGGCTCCCTGGAAAATCCATGCTCTGCAAAAAGCACGATAGAAGGAAGGCCTGCCGCCATGGGAGTTTCCGCGCCGTCATCCTGCCACATGGTGCATACCGCTTCCCGGACGCCCTCCGCCTTGCAGGCGCGCATCGCCGCTTCCGTAGTTGCAAAGGCCACCCGGAAGTTGGGAGCCACGCCGTTCCATACCCAGCCGCCCCCGGCAAAAACAGTCTTTTCCGACAGCTGTCTGTGCATACGCAGATATGATTTATAAAAATTCTCATCATCATGGTAATAATCCCAGTAAACCAGCCCGATTTCCTGCGGCGGCTTCACGGCATCCGACAGATCGGAATCCAGCGGCACATCATAATATTCGCTGGCCGGCGATACCATGCGCAGATACATATCCGACCATATCATGGGCTCCAGCCCCAGTTCCCTGCAAATATCCGCAACCCGCTTCAGATGCTCGGTCATAATCTCCGCTTTGGTATGATACCCGTTTTTCAGAAGGTAATTGCCAAGGCCCAGCGACCAGGCTTCATCCATTCCCAGATGCACCCTCCTACTGCGGAACGGCTCCGTAGCGGACTTGATGCAGGCCTTTACAAAATCATAGACCTTCTCCTCCCCCACCAGAAGAATATCCTCCGTATCCCGGGTTCCCTGCATCACATCCCAGCGAAGCGCCGTCTTCAGATGGGCAAGCGCCTGAATACAGGGAATCATTTCAATTCCAAACAGAGCTGCGTAGTTGTCGCACTCAGCCAGTTCTTCCTTCGTATACCTGCCGCGGAACGCGCCGAAATAAGGATACTCCGGCACTTCATAGGTATCCTCTGTGTAAAGCATCATGGTATTCATGCCCAGCGCTGCCTGGATACGGATATACTTCTTTATCGTTTCCACATTGAGTACACTGTTTCTGGAACAGTCCAGCATGGTACCGTTTTTATCCAGGTACACGGTTTCCTTTTTTTCAAAGCTATCGTCCGTCCCTTTTCTTTCCAGTTCCCGTACAAGCGTCATCAGCGCACGGAAAAGGAACGTTTTCCCGCAGGCCCTGAGCACCGCTTTCCCTTTGCGGCAGCCCTTTTCTTCACAGCAGCTGTAGGTAACCGACACCTCCCTGCCATCTTCCACACCGGTGAGATCCATTGTAACCTCCACAGGCATTTCCAGCCCGCCGTTCAGCACCGGATTCACCGTCTGGGCGTCTGTAACCACCTGATGGCGCCTTTCCTCCAGCAGCTCTCTCATTCCGGTCAGAAGCTCCGGCCTGTTATTCATCAGCTTAAAATACATATTCTTCACCCCTTATCTTACTGCAGCGACGGCCGCCCTCCCGGCCCCAAAAACCGCCGCCATGTAGTCTAATTGCATACTAGCATACTTCACTGCAAAAGTCATCCGGCATCTTTGCGGTATACAAACTTTTTTGTTTTTGCTATAATAGGAACATAAAAAAGTAACTGTCCAATCATCCGGGCAGCTGCCGGAAGAAACATGAAACAGACAGGGCGCCCGGTCCGCCGGGGCCGCCAACAAACTATAAAAGCGAGGAACCCCATATGAGCAAAATAAGAGCAGTTGTTTCCCTTGGGCATCAGGCTCTGGGATATACCACCACAGAACAGCTGGACGCCGTGAAAGTGACGGCAAAAGCGCTGGCCGACTTAATTGAGGCGGACTACCAGCTGACCATCACCCACAGCAACGGCCCGCAGGTAAGCATGATCCATAAGGCCATGACAGAGCTGCGCCGTGTTTACATTGATTACACCCCCGCTCCCATGTGCGTCTGCAATGCCATGAGCCAGGGCTACGTAGGCTACGATATCCAGAATTCCCTTCGCGCAGAGCTGTTAAGCCGCGGGATATCCAAGTCAGTCAGCACCATCCTCACCCAGGTCACCGTTGACCCTTATGACGAAGCGTTCTATGAGCCCACCAAGCTCATCGGCCGTTATATGTCAAAGGAAGATGCGGAAATAGAACAGAAAAAAGGCAACTTTGTAATAGAAGAACCGGGCAAAGGCTACCGCCGTATTGTAGCGGCTCCCAAGCCCATCGATATCCTGGAAATCGACGCCATCCGCGCCCTGGCTGATGCCGGCCAGGAGGTCATCGCCTGCGGCGGCGGCGGCATCCCGGTCTATAAGACCGAAGGCCACCACCTCAAGGGCGCGGCGGCGGTCATCGACAAGGACTTCGCCTCCTGCGTGCTGGCCCAGCAGGTCAACGCCGATACCCTCATTATCCTCACCGCCGTGGAGAAGGTGGCCATTAACTTCGGCAAGCCCAACCAGACCTGGCTGGACAGCCTGACCCCCGCCGAGGCCAAGGTCTACATGGAACGGGGCCACTTCGCCCCCGGCTCCATGCTGCCCAAGGTGCAGGCTGCCGTGGAATTCGCCGAGAGCGCCCCCGGCCGCACCGCCCTCATCACCCTTCTGGAGAAGGCCAAGGACGGCGTGGCAGGCAGAACCGGCACGGTTATCCACCAGTAAAGTGCAAAAAATGGAGTTCCCGCCCTGCGGGAACTCCATTTTTAACGTCCGAAGATCAGTACATAGTAGAGCGGAATGGTGAGAAACAGCATCCAGCCCGGGTGCCAGTTGTCCAGCAGGAAGCCGGTGATCAAAAAAGCCACCGTGACCACCACGGCATAGACCTCCGAGATGCCGAGCCAGTAGGTCAGGTTGGGCAGAATCACCATCAGCGCCAGGGTGAGCAGCCACAGCAGCCCCTCCTTCCACTTGGCCCGCGCCCGCTTCCGGGCCTTCTGCTCCGCCTCCTCCGCAGCGTCCCAGGCCCGGGCGGCGGCAAAAATCTCCGCGTCCTCGTCCGCCGGGGCCTCCTCCGGCTCCGGCGCGGCCTGGGCCGCCTCCCCCGCCGGGGTGTGGAGCAGCAGCGCGTCCAGGGACACGCCGTAGAGCCGGGCCAGGGCGAGCAGGTTGTCCGTGTCTGGAGAGGACTCCGCCCTCTCCCACTTGGACACCGCCTGGCGGCTGACCCCCAGCTTGTACGCCAGCTCCTCCTGGGAATAGCCGTGCTCCCGGCGCAGGGCCAGCAGGCGGTTTGCAATCTCCAGATTCATGGGCACTCCTCCTCGCCGTTCAGAATAGCAGAGACGGGCCTGGGCCGCCACCGCTTCCGGGTTTCATGGCCGCAACTATTGGTTGCCCACCTCCAGCAGCAGGTCGTACACCGCGCCGTGGACGTAGTCCAGCTCCTCAAAGGTGGTAAACGGCCCCACGGAGAAGCGCACCGCCCCCTTGGGAAAGGTGCCCAGGGTCTTGTGGGCCAGCGGGGCGCAGTGGAGGCCGCAGCGGGTCTGGATGCCGTACTCCCGCTCCAGCCGGAAGGCCATCTCGGCGTTGTCGGCGCGGAGAAAGTCCACAGACACCACCCCCACCCGGTTTACCGGGTCGTCAGAGCCCAGCACCCGCAGGCCGTCCTCCTCCAGCTCCATCAGCCGGGCCCACAGGTGGCCCGCCAGCTTCCGTTCCCGCGCCCTCAGGGCCTCCCCCTCCCGGTCCAGGTAGTCCAGGGCAGCCCTCAGTCCGAAGATCCCCGGCAGGTTCAGCGTGCCCGCCTCCAGCCGGTCGGGCAGGAAAGAGGGCATGTCCAGCGACTCGGATTGGCTGCCCGTGCCGCCGGCGAGGAGGGGCTCCAGCTCCGACGCCAGGGCGTCGCTGACCACCACGCCGCCGATGCCCTGGGGCCCCAGCAGGCCCTTGTGGCCTGGAAAAGCCAGGCCGTCGATGCCCATGGCCGCCATGTCCACCGGCAGGACACCCAGAGTCTGGGCCGCGTCCACCAGGAGGAAGATGCCCCGCGCCCGGCAGAGCCGCCCCACCTCGGCAATGGGGAAGATGGTTCCCGACACGTTGGAGGCGTGTGTGAGCACCACCGCCCGGACGCCGGGCGTCAGCCGCTCTGCCAGATTCTCCGTCACCAGCTCCCCCCGCTCCGTGCAGGGCAGGTACTCCACCTCCACCCCCGCCCGCGCCAGCTGGCGGAGGGGG
>OIYD01002042.1_pt1 | contig 10512 bp, 9 predicted proteins | sample 1588141 | NCBI WGS metagenome assembly OIYD01 (sample SAMN03283259) | human gut metagenome | biome: human-associated habitat; material: feces | host: Homo sapiens | place: USA | collected 2013
GGGGATTGGAGAATGTCCAGCAGTTTCAAAACGCGCTGGACGGAATGCTTTTGAATGAGAGCGTGTATATGCCTGTTTTGCATTTGCTGCTCCCTTTCAGGTTCAGGGAAAAGGACGTCATGTCGGAATTATGGATTAATCCGGATTCAGAAAAAGAGGGGGATATGGGGGGACGCAGGATTAAACTGCTGCTGAAATTTGATGTGCAGGATTTAGGGGGATTTCAGCTGTTTTTGTCCCTTCAGGACAGGAAGGTGGACATGCAGCTGGATGTTCCGGATATTTTGGTTAAAAAGCAGGATGTAATCCAGAAAGGCATTGCCGAGATTTTTAAGAAAAACGGTATGGGAGTAAACCGTTTTCTGGTAAAGGGGAAAGACAGGGATATAGAAATCCAGGATGCTTTCCCGGAAATAAGAGAGAGGGGGCATGGAGTCAATGTCAGAATTTGACAACCTGATTAAAAAAAGAGCGGTTGCTTTAAAATACGATTCAAAGAATAACCGGGCGCCGATTATTGTAGCTTCCGGAATGGGGTATCTGGCGGAGAGAATTACGGAAGCCGCCGCTGAGGCGGGAGTACCTGTATACGAGGATGATTCCCTGGCAGTCCTGCTGAGTCAGATGAAACTGGGTTCAGCCATACCGGAGGAACTGTATCAGGCGGTGGTGGAAATATATTTGTATTTTTTGGATTATAAACCGGAGGAGGGGCTATGAAAATACGGCGGATAGGAATGGCTCTGGCCATATGTTTTCTGATGCTGGGAATGTCGTCAGAGGCAGAGGCGGCAGCCAGGCCCATCCATACTGTCAGCGTGAAAGTGAATTCCAAACTGGAACCGGGAGGGCGTCTGCCTTCAATCGGGATTGGGACCCGGAGCCTGAAGGACGGGGAAATAAGCGTTTCGGGCAGCAACAGTAAATATCATGTGACGGAAGCTGAGTGGGTGGACAAGGGGGATAAGGTAATCAAAGCCGCGGATGAACCGCGGATGAAGGTGACTCTTGAACCTGCTGATGTGGGTGAGGACTACTTTCTGGCAAGCTATAAGAAATCAGACGTAAAAGTCAGCGGTGGAACATTTGTATCGGCAAGGCGCGATGGAGACGCCCTGGTTGTAACCATTCGGGTAAACGGCGTAAAGGGAGAGTATGACCCGCCCCCTGATGCATTCTGGCATGAAGATAACCTGGGGGAAGCCAGGTGGGAGAAGCCGGAAAATACCTCGGGATATTATGAGGCGCAGCTTCTGAGGGATGGCAGGACAGTTTATAAACTGGCAAAAGTATCGGGCCTGCGCTATAACTTTTACCCCTACATGACGGAAAAGGGCATGTACAGTTTTAAAATCAGGACCGTACCGGAGACAGAGGCGCAGGTAAAGTACGGGAAGAAAAGTGAATGGATTGAATCAGGCGAGCTGGAGATTACGGACCGTTATGTTTCCGATGGAAAAGGACAGCAAAACAAAGAAAGCACAGTGGTAAAAGGAACAATGGACACCGTTGGCTGGACAGAAGAGAACGGCGTCTGGAGGTACCGTTATCCCAGCGGAGAATTGTGCCGTGGAAGATGGGCTGAAATAAACGGGTACTGGTACTATTTTAATGTGGACGGCATTATGCTTACGGGCTGGCAGCAGATTGGAGGCAGGTATTATTACTTATATCCCAATGGACAGATGGCGGTGGGCTGGGCCAGGCTGGACGGACTTTGGTATTTCTTCTGCACGGAACAGGAAGGAGAGAACCCGTTAGGCAGTATGGCGGCGGGAGGCTGGAGAGTCATAGGGCCGTATTATTATTATTTCAATGATGACGGTTCCCTTTACACCGGCTGGCTGTTTAAGGATGGACATTGGTATTATCTGAATACAGTGGATAACAGCCTTCTGGGAGCTATGTTTACCGGATGGATTAAGAGGGATGGAAAAACATACTTTGCGGATTCAAACGGAGAAATGGCTGAAGGATGGTGCCAGATTGACGGAGCCTGGCATTATTTTTATCCGGGCTCCGGGGAAATGGCGCATAATGCAGAGATAAACGGATTCCGTGTAGACGAGGACGGTATCTGGAGATAAGGAGGCAGGGATGAAAAGAAGATATGGTCTGATGCTGGCATTTGCAGCGGCATGTATGGTTACGGCAAAGCCGTGTATTTACGCGGAGGGAGCCCAGTCCAGCGTGATTGAGAAGGTTTCGGTAAATCTGAAAACTGACTACGGGGAAGCGGGAGTAATTCCGGAGCCGGTAATCACTGTAAGCACAAAGGGCTGCACCCTGGAGGATATTCAGTACAGGACAGACTATGAAAAATGGAAACCGGGAAAAAAGGTGAGGATAGAAATCACGGTAAATGCAGATGACGGGAAATATTTTCCTGCTTCCCTTAACCGCTCTGAATGTAAGGTAACGGGAGCCGATTTTGTGTCGGCCCGCGCCCTGGAGGACGCGAGACTGCAGATAAAGGTGGATTACAGACCTGTTTCCGTATTGGGAGAGACAGAACGGGCGGGCTGGAGCAGCAGTTCCAAAAAGAAGGCGGTATGGAAATCAGTGGAGTATGCCCCAGGGTACACGGTAACGCTCTATGGGGATAATAAGGTAGTAAAACGGATGACAGTGGAATCCAACAGCGCTAATCTTGCGGAATTTATGGAAGATATGGATAAGACATATTATTATGAGGTCAAGGCTGTTCCGATTACTGCGGATGAAAAGAAGTATCTGAAGGAAGGGCAGTATGTATCCTCCACATCCCAGGAGTTTGACTGGGATGATTATGGGGAGGAAGAAAAAAGGACACAGAGACCGGACGATGGAGGGGAATTTAAGGGGGATTCCTACATTATGCCTGATGGAAGCAGGGCGTCCAATACCTGGAAAAAGGTTTCAGGCAAGTGGTATTTCTTTGACAGCAGCGGAATCCGGGTCAAGGGCTGGGTGCAGACAGGAGGCAGATGGTATTACATGGACCAGAACGGCGCCATGTGCACGGGCTGGGTTTCACCTGACAGCCATACCTGGTATTATCTGAATGAAAATGGAGAAATGCAGACGGGCTGGGTGCAGCCCTCCCCCGGTTCCTGGTACTATTTGAGGGAAGACGGCCTGATGAAGACAGGATGGCTGTTAGACGGGGAACGTTGGTATTATCTAAGAGAAGATGGAACCATGGCTGTGGATACAACTGTGGATGGATGGAAGATAGGGGCGGACGGCGCAGCATACTTGAATCCCTAAGGACCACCGGAAAGCGTAAATACCATAGAGAGGAGGACTGATTTACCATGGGATTAATTTCAACCGTGGCGGAAGCGGAGTCATTCCGTTTAAGGGCAGGCGAAAGCGGGAAGCGGGAAAAGAACAGCTGTGAATTTGGAAATATATTAAAGAACAGCGCAAAAAACATGGCAATGGACGCTATATTTGAACAGGCTGGAAAAACATTTGGACTGTCGCCGGACCTTCTGCGGGCAGTGGCCAAAACAGAGTCTAATTTTAACCCCAATGCAGTGTCGAAAGCGGGGGCAATGGGCGTTATGCAGCTGATGCCGGGCACGGCCAAAAGCCTGGGAGTTGCGGACCCATATGACCCATGGCAGAATATTATGGGAGGAGCAAAATATTTGAAAGAAAACCTGGATCGCTTTAAGGATGTGAAGCTGGCTCTGGCCGCTTACAACGCAGGTCCGGGAAGCGTTCAGAAATATGGAGGCATACCTCCTTATGAGGAGACACAGAATTATGTAAAAAAGGTAATGGGATATATGGGGGAAACCCTGACAGCTGACCGGGATGTCAGAAGTCCGTATAAGGGCATGGCGGGGAACAGCATGGCGGGGAACAGCATGACCCACAGCTGCCAGTTATGCTGTATATATTTTCCAAAACCCCGGCCCTGGCCGGTTACAGCATTCTTTTTTTGTTTAGCACTCATACGATCTCCCTTCCTTTAGACAGAACGTGGGATGCGGAAATTCCACATCCCACTGCCCTGTTTAGCTCTGCTTTTTGGTATGAAGCATTATTTTCCCAGATACGCGTCGAAAGCCTTCTGACGGATTTCAAGTATCTGAGGCAGTCCTGCATCATTGACACTCTTAACGTAGGAATCCCAGTCAGCGTCGATATCGGATTCGCCGGTCATCCAAAGAGACCAGTAATTATCAATGATATTGTTGATATTGGCCTGGGTGAGCGCCATGGTATTCTGATCTTCTTCCGAATATTTCATGAACATCTGAGGATAGGTATCGGATTCGCTTGCCTTGGCAATCACATCATCGTATACTTTTCTTTCCTCCAGGGCAAAGGTCATATCCTGTGCCATTTCGATTTCCGTGCTTCTTCTGATATACATGGGCGCATTATCCGCCATGGTGCTTGTCCATTTCCAGGTACCGGGATCCGTGTCGGGATCGAGCGGGTCAAGAACCTTGAAGCTGTTGTCGCCGGTCTGCTCCACACAGCCGTCGGAAATACCGCCGAACAGGCCCTGAACGGAAACGGCCGGATCATAGAAGCAGTCGAGGAATCTTACAGCAGCTTCCATATTCTCACATTTGGCGCTGACACATACTCTGTTGCCGGACATATTAAGTCCTGTGTAGTCATCCCTCCAGCGGGTATCATAGGTGCCGGGTTCACAGTCGATATCATAATCAAGCGCGGGAACCGGTACATACTGGCTGTAAAGGTTGGGGCCGAATTTGTCTGTTTCTTCCCAGCCGAAGACGCAGCCTACCAGGGCGTCCCCATTTTCATTGCCGCGGGAAAGGGACTGGAATGCGGAATAGTCGTTGGAAATGGCATTGGTATTGATCAGGCCGTTGGCATAAAGATCAGTTACGTACTTCATGAACAGCTTATAACGGTCGTCAACTGCATAGCATTTAATCTGTCCGTCTTCCGCAAAGTAAGCGTCTGTTCCCCAGTTGGTCAGCTGGATTCCAAGGGAGCCTACCAGGTTTGTCATGGAATAAGCGCTGTTGAACCAGCCGTTGTTTGCGCCCGCGTTGAAGTCCATGGGGATTTCATCGCCAGGGTCGCCGTTGCCGTTGGCATCCTGCTCTTTAAAGGCCATCAGGACATCCTTCAGCTCCGTGAAGGTGGTGGGAACCTCTTTGCCTACCGCTTCCAGCCAGTTTTTGTTGATGAACATAACGGTATTGGTGGAAGGCCATTTGCCCTGGAATTTGGGAAGTCCGAAAATTTTTCCTTCCATTGTGGTAGCCAGCGTTTTGGTATCCGGCTCTTCTTCAAACATTTCCATGATATTGGGGGTGGTTTCCTTGCTGAGGTAAGGCGTCAGGTCCGCAAACAGCCCGGCATATTTGGTATAATCGGAATCGGATGTGGCGCTGAAGAGCAGATCCGGAATGTCCCCGGCTGCGAAACGGGTGGATTTCACCGTATCCCAGTCAGCCCTGATCTGTTCCCATTCGATTTCCACTCCTGCTTTCTCTTCAATTTCGGATACCCACTTCATTTCCGTGATATCCTTGGTAAGCGGATGGGAAATGATGACAGCGGTCAGCTTTACCGTCTCTCCTGTGGAAGCGCCTGCGTCCGCAGATGCGTTTTCTTCCGTTTTTGCCGCTCCTGTGTCGGCGGCCCCTGCATTTGCATCGGTACTGCCTGTGGTGCTTGTACTTCCGCAGCCTGCCAGCATTCCTGCCGTCATTGCCGCTGAAAGCATCAGCGCAATTAATTTCTTTTTCATTCTGTTTCCTCCAATCTTTATTTGAAATTTCACGGTAACCGTGTTATTTCCCTTTGATTTCCGAGCCTGCACACACTCCCGGTCCAAAATACTGACAGATGTCCGAAAGTCATCCATCTTAAAATGCTGTAGCTTTTGCTGCTATTTGCATAGTGTATCGGATAATGCTTAGTGAATATTTATATTTTTTATTTTCTCCAGCGGAAATTTATGGGTATATCTTACAATTTGATACCGGTTTCGTAAATGTCATAAGGATACATTAAGTGTAAAAAGGTTGTGGCTTACTGCTTTGCCTTTTAAACTCACAACCTTTTTACACTTAACCTAACCTTTATACACCTTGTACAAATTAAAGCCTTTAATTATACTTATTTTATGCACAATTTACTAATTTCCATATTTTACCATTAGTATAAAACCCGAATTTCCCGGAATTTTACAGAGAGTGTTTTGTTGGCCGACAGGTTTTTCACTTTAATAAACTGATCCGGATTTTTTCCCCTGAAATGCGGGGCCAAAAGATACACCTCTGGTGTCAAAATTCAGAATGAAAACGGAGGGGAGGTACGCTATTGATTGAAGGCTTATGAATTTACGATTGACAACCCGCTGGAATACGTACTCACCGGGAAGTTTGAGGCGCTGTCTCCAAACTGGATGCATGAAACGATGGAGCTGATTGATTACGAACTTTTTGTCATTTCCAAGGGGCCTTTATACCTGTCCTACCAAAATCAGGATTTTACCGTAAATACAGGTGAAACGCTGCTCCTTCCGCCGGGGCAGCCTCCCGCCAACCTCCGGCGGGGCTTCAGGCCCTCGGACTGCAGCTTTTACTGGATGCATTTTACATCCTCCCATCCGGTGACGCCTGTAATTACTGAGGATGGCGTTACCGACACCCTTTCGTATCTGACGGAAAATAATATCCGGCTTCTGATCCCGCAGTACTGCAGGACGCTGAATACGGAAAAAATAATTGTGCTGATGAAACAGCTGCAGGACGCTGTCCGTTCCCAGTACGACAGGCTGACCATCAATTACATGACCACCCTGATTCTGTGCGAAATCCACAACCAGCACATTCGGCAACTGAATGTGAGCATACCTGCCAAAAACCAGAGGCAGATGTTCCAGGACATCCTTGATTATATCAAACGGCACATTCAGGAAAATATCAGGGTAGCAGATATTGCCGGTCATTTCGGCTACAATGACAAATATCTGTCGCATATGTTCAGTTCCATTGCGGGGATGTCTTTAAAAAGATATATTATGAAGGCAAAGATTGACGAGGCCAATTTCATGCTGACGGATACCAACATGACCATACTGGAAATCAGTGTCGCGCTGGGCTTTGCCGACAGCCACAACTTTATGAAATTTTATAAGAAGATGACCGGGCTGACGCCCAGTGAATACAGAAATGCCTTTTCCAAAAGAATGCTTTACCATAAATAAAACAGGTCCAAAAATCGGAAGATGCCTCCCTTTGAACCTGTTTATTGCTGTTATTCAATATCAAATCTGTTCCTGGAAATGCCCAGAAGAACACGGGTGCCCTTTCCTTCCTCCGATTCTATGGCAATCGTCTGGCCAAGCATATCCATGGTCCTGCGGCAGAGAAAGAGGCCGATTCCCGTGGAACGCTTTTCCCTTCTGCCGTTGTAGCCCGTATAGCCCCATTCAAATACTCTGGGAATATCCTCCGGGCGGATACCGATGCCATTATCCTCCACAACCAGGAACGCTCCTCCCCCACTCTCCTTTGTGTAAATCCGGATGCTGCCGCTGCCGTCCTTTGCCGTATATTTCACCGCATTTCCAAGCAGCTGCTCCAGAACGAAAAGGAACCATTTTTCATCTGTGAGCACAGCAGCTGCCATATCCTCCAGATGGATAGCTGTTTTGTTATAGATGAGTACGGACGCCATATTTTTTACAGCCTTTTTTACCAGGGATGAAAGCGGGTATTCCTTTAAGACCAGATCCCTTCCGTCCTTATCCAGGCGCTGGTACTGGAGGGCCATATCCACGTACTGCTCCGCCTTCCACAGCTCCTGCTCCATGGAACGCCGATCCAGCTCCTCCTCCTGTAAAAGCAGATGCATGGCGGCCACCGGGGTTTTTATCTGATGGGACCAGAGCGTATAGTATTTGCTGCTTCTCTCCCTTTCCTCCCGGCCGTTTTCCTTTTCCTGTTCATATTTTTGCTGCCAGCCCCTGGCCAGCTGCGCCCACGCCCCTTCCAGGCCGCGGCTTTCCTCTTCCGGGAAAAAAATTCCCGCCTCTGCCTGCGAAGCATATAGTTCCAGCAGCCTGCGTTTTTTTACGTATTTGCTGTAATCGGAGTAAATCAGGACAGAGGACAGCACGGCGAGGACCAGAAGCAGATAGACCGCCGGCTGCCAGGGCAGATCACAGAGCCACCATATAAAAAGAAGGCAGACCGTGGGAAGAAGATATAGCATAAAGCTGACCTGCTCCCTGATATAGTCGGAAAAACAGCCGCGGGAAAATTCCCCGGATACAGTCTTGTTTACTTCCCTCTTCATGTTTTTTCCCCTTTCGCCGATCCGCCGTCTTCAGGCCGGTAGTTCTCCGGGATCAGGTAGCCCATGCCCTTCCTGGTTTCAATAAAGCCCTTCAGTCCTGTTTCTTCCAGCTTTCTGCGAAGCCGTGTCATATTCACGGTCAGGGTGTTGTCATCTATAAAGGCTTCATTTTCCCAGAGCGCACAGATGATTTCATCCCGGGATACGGCGCAGCCTTTCTTTTCCATTAGCAGGCTGAGAATGCGAAACTCATTCTTGGTAAGCTCCAGCTTCTGTCCATTATAAGCAAGCGTGGCGTCGCTTAAGGAAAGTGTGGCTTCCCCTGCATGGATTACGTCCTTTCGCGTGCCGAAGGTATACGCCCTGCGCAGAAGCGCCTGGATTTTAGCCAGAACGACTTCCAGACGGAAGGGCTTTGCCAGGAAATCATCCGCTCCCATATTGACGGCCATCACCAGATTCATATCGTCCGCCGCAGATGAAATAAATATAATAGGAACCTGGCTTGTCTTTCTGATTTCCTGGCACCAGTAATAGCCGTCGAAAAAGGGCAGGGATATATCCAAAAGCACCAGGTCGGGGGAAAACTGTGCAAACTGCTCCCCAACACGGCCAAAATCAACAACAGCCTGTACCTCATAATTCCATTTTAACAGGGTTCTGGTCAGCACGGCGGTTATCGTGTCATCATCCTCCACAATCAAAATCTTATACATAAATCCTCCTGTTTTACGTCCCATCACACAGTTGACGTGGAATAACGCAGCTGTGTATCTTTTTTTATCATAACCCGTCGGCGGCTGTTTTTCCACTTTTTTATAAATTCTTTGCAAATGGTTGGAAATCAGCGGAAGATATGATATCCTAGTACTTAACTGATTCCGGGGAAACGCATGTTTTTTGCCTGCTTCCGAACCGGAACCGGCAGATTGTGAAAGGATGGTATACAGCTATGAAAAAACATCAAAGAATATCCATACTGCTGACATGTCTGCTTCTTGCCCTGCCGCTGCAGACAGCGGTCACAGAACCGCTTCAGATAAATGCCGCCGAGGCCCTGCCCGCAGGAGGCATAACCACCACGGTTTCCGACAGCCGTTTTATTGATGCCGGATGGATGAACCAGAATATCATACTTACCCTGGACGGACAGGTCTGGGCAATGGGAATTAATATGATGAAGGATTATCCCGTATTTCTGTCCAACGACCTTGGCGTCCCTCAGTGTATCCTGGGGGATACGGCGGTTCTCGACGTTTTCCTGAATGCTATTAATGAGCAGCTCAAAGCCCAGGTTTTCCAGAGCGACAGTCCCATTTTTGACACAGGCACAGGAAGCTATATCTACAATTCCGGGCAGACCTATTACCAGCTCAACGCCAATGTGAAGAACTGGCTGATAACCACACTGCAGCAGCAGTTTATCGCAGGAACGCCGCAGCCCATTACCCTGGATCTTACCTCCGGCTACCTTACAAGCATTGTCAATGAAGGCGTGCTCACCTACAGCCCTGATTTCGTGCTGGCCGGCAGCTGCACCACCAGTTTTTCAACCAGCTCCTCCAACCGGATCAACAATATCAAGGTTGCCGCGGGACATCTGAATAACATGATTATAATGCCCGGCCAGGAGGTTTCCGTCAGTACGGCAATTCTTCCCAGGACTTCCGCCAACGGCTACCGGGAAGCCGGCGCATATCTGAACGGAGAAACGGTAATGGCTATTGGAGGCGGCATCTGCCAGGTATCCTCCACCGTTTACAATGCAGTTAAGAATGCAGGCCTTGTCGTGCTGGAACGCCATCCTCACAGCATGCCTGTGCACTATCTTCCTCTCGGGCTGGATGCGGCGATTTCTTCCGGTTCCAAGGATCTTCGTTTCCGCAATAACTACTCCGCTCCCGTTATCCTCCAGGCATATACGGAAGGGAAGAAGCTGACGATCAATGTGCTGGTATGGAACCATGATTTGAACGGCCGCACCTTCAAGCTCTGGGCGAAAAACACAGGAAGCCTTTCTGCAAAAACCTATTTTACCACGTATCAGGACGGCCAGGAGGTCAGCACGGAATATGTGGGCAATTCCTCTTATATGGCTCCCAAGCCGAAGAAAACCGAAGCCGAGGACGAATAGCGGCACATAGGAAAGGTTTTTTAAGATTTAATAAACAGCTGATAAGTAATAAAAGGCAGGCCGGAAATCCCAGCAATGAATTTCCGGCC
>OIYD01002044.1_pt1 | contig 10508 bp, 10 predicted proteins | sample 1588141 | NCBI WGS metagenome assembly OIYD01 (sample SAMN03283259) | human gut metagenome | biome: human-associated habitat; material: feces | host: Homo sapiens | place: USA | collected 2013
AACAGCGTCACGCGCCACCTTCACCGGATCGCCGGTGGTCAGGCCCGGTGAAGCAACGGCTTCGCCACCATCGGACTGCACACCCTTTTCCGGAGCGTACACGGGCACGCCTGCACGTTCGCCAACCACCTGTAGCTGCGTCACTGCGTTCGGACGCTGCAAATCGGCCGCCACCAGCAGCGGCGTGTGGCCGGAATCCTTGAGCCAGTAGCCGAGCTTGCCGGCCAGCGTGGTTTTACCGGCACCCTGAAGGCCGCACATCATGATGACGGTGGTTGACTTGCCGGGCTGCATGGCGATTTCCGTAGTTTCCGAACCCATCAGGGCGGTCATTTCCTCATTTACGATTTTGATGACCATCTGACCTGGGTTCAGGCCGTTCATAACATCGGCGCCGATGGCGCGTGCCTCCACGGATTTCACAAACTGCTTTACCACGCGGAAATTAACGTCCGCTTCCAGCAGCGCCATCTTGACCTCCTTCAAGGCTGTTTTCACATCCTCTTCCGTCAGACGGCCTTTTCCTCTCAGGTTCTTGAATACATTCTGGAGTTTATCTGTTAAGCTTTCAAATGCCATAAACACTGTTTCCTTTGCTGATGTGTAACTGTCTGGTTACATCACAGTCACAGAATAAATTACATTTCTGCCAGAATCTCATCCGCCAGCTTCCTGATCTTTTCATCCGGCGTCAGCTGTTTGATCTCTTCCAGCTTTTCTGTGATAATCCTGAACTTTTCCATCAGGTGCAGCCTGCTTTCGTAATCCTCCAGCGTCTTGTCGCACCTCTTTATCAAATCGTGAACGCCCTGTCTGCTGATTCCCGCTTCCTGGGCAATCTCGCTTAAGGACATGTCATTCATTACCGCATCTTCATATATCCGGCGCTGGTGCTCATTGAGCAGCTCGCCGTAAAAATCATATAACAGACCCTGTTCCACTATCTTTTCCATTGCCTTATCACCCTGTGCCTGTTATCTGCTGCCCGGCTCTCTCCGGAAGCTGTGAAGATTCTCATCAGCTGCTGCGCCCGGATAACCGCAGTTGTAATCTTACTATAAAAGGAAGAAGGTGTCAAGTATTTTTTCTTGACACCTTCTTTTTTTCCTTAACATCTTCTTTTCCCTGAATATCTGCATTTTTCTGCAGTACCAATCCCGCCAGCTGTCAGCCAGGCAGCGCCATCCGCCTCATTATCCTGTCCCCGTTCTCACGAAGCCATTTTTTCCGAAGCTTATAATCCGGCAGCACTCTTTCCACTTCCTTCCAGAACCGTTCCGAATGGTTCATTTCCAGGCGGTGGCAAAGCTCGTGGACCACTACGTAATCAATCACCTCCGGCGGCATAAGCATGAGAAGACAGTTAAAATTCAGGTTTCCCTTGCTGCTGCAGCTTCCCCAACGGGACTTCTGGTTGCGTATCGTTATCCTTCCATAGCTTACTTTTACCAAAGGCGCATAATAAGCGGTTCTCTGCGGAATATACTTAAGCGCCTCCCCGGCAAGCTTTCTGATTTCTTCTGTTGTGAGGCGTTCCTCAGGCTGCAGTTCTTCGTTCCTCTGTCTTTCCTTTATCTGCTTTATATGTTTTGTGATCCAGGAAGATTTTTCTTCCACAAACCTGCGGATTTCCGAATCAGGCATCCTGTATGGCGCGCGGACCGTAATATCGAGCTTCTCATCTATCTGCAGACAGACCGTTCTGCGGCCGCTTCTGACTACCCTTATTTTCAATTCTTCCTGTTCCGCTGCTGCTTTTTCATATCCTCTCTGTAAACAATAATCCATTTTCTTCTTTAACATCCTTTAAATTTTCTCGCTGAAAATATTCTTATACCCTTCCCCGTAAATCTCCGTGGCGCTGGAAACAATCATGAAAGCGAGAGGATCCTCCTCCTTCACGATCTCCTCCGCTTTGGGGGACATGGTATTGCGCATAACGCACATAATCACCTTTTTGGGACTGTTGCTGTAGGCGCCCTTACCTTCCAGATAGGTTACACCGATATCCAGCTCCTCCAGAATCCTTGCGGTGATTTTTTCCGAACTGTCACTGATAATATAGATAAGCTTCGCCTCATCCCTGCCATAAAGTACCGCGTCAAACATAATGCTGCACACCACAACGGCCAGGATAGCATACATAATGGTATCAAAATCCCCGAATACCAGGAGGGAGGCGGATACAATCAGGATATCCGTCAGGAAGAACAGCCTTCCTGTTTTAAGATGTTTATATTTAAGCCGAAGGAATTTAACAATAATATCCGTCCCTCCTGTAGTCGCTCCGGCTTTGAAAACGATCCCCAGCCCGATGGCCATGAGAATCCCCCCTGCCAGGGCGGCCAGCAGCGGCTGTGAGGTGAGCGCCCCGAACCGGGCAAAAAAATTGGTAAACACGGCACACATCAAAGTAGCGTAAATGGTGGAAATGATAAACCTTAAGCCGAACTTCCACAATCCCGCTATCAGTATCGGGATATTTATCAGCAGCATGCCGGTACCGGTGGGAAGTCCGGACAGACGGTTTATGATCACCGCAATACCCGTGACGCCTCCGGGCGCCAGGTTGTTGGGATCCAGAAACAGACTGATGCTCACGCCATAAATACAGGCCGCCGCCGTAATCATGACGTAATCATAAATCCGCCTTTTCACCGATTTCTTTTCCACAAACTTTTCTGTCATAAAAAACCTCCCTTTCCATAATCCCACAGTCAGCACCCCGCCGCAGGCAACGGGCATCAACTCTAAAATGCCGTGCCTGCCACGGTAAATCCCTATTAAAAAAACCGCATAATTAACTTACGCGGTTTAATCAGCATCTAAAAGCCTCCGGCTGCTTTCGACACATCTTTCATATCAACATTCTCTCCAGAGCCGGCGGAAGCCAAACCTCCGCCGGCAGGCGCAGTAAACCTGGTTTACTGCGATATATTTCCCGCAGCAGTCACCGGATGGATTTATCCCCGGCCTGCTTCCTTCGGAAATGAACCGCCATTGTCCATTTTCTGCAATATGGCGCTTAAATATTCGTCCTGACCAGTTTCGGCTGATAACCTTCTTTCTCCAAAGCGGCCAGAATCTGATTTTTATGATCCGTCCCAAAGGCTTCCAGAGTAATTCGCAGCTCCACAGCCGCACTGCGGTTGATGGATACAAACTGGTTATGCTCCAGCTTGATAACATTTCCGTTTTCCTCTGCAATCACAGCCGCCACGCGGGAAAGCTCGCCCGGCTTATCAGGAAGCAGAACGGAAACGGTAAAAATACGATCCCTGAAAATCAGTCCGTGCTGCACCACGGAGGACATGGTAATTACGTCCATGTTGCCGCCGCTTAAAATGGAAACCACTTTTTTATTCTTTACGTTCAGGTGCTTGAGCGCCGCAACGGTAAGCAGTCCGGAATTTTCCACCACCATCTTGTGGTTTTCCACCATATCAAGGAATGCTGTCACCAGTTCCTCATCGCCCACGGTTATGATTTCATCAATATTCTGCTGTATGTAAGGGAAGATGATGCTTCCGGGCGTTTTAACGGCCGTGCCGTCGGCAATGGTATTGACCTTGTCAAGCGTCACTACTTTTCCCTGCTCCAGGGACGCCTGCATACAGTTGGCCCCTGCAGGTTCCACGCCAACCACATGAATCTTGGGGTTGAGAAGCTTTGCCAGCGTGGAAACGCCTGTGGCAAGTCCGCCGCCGCCGATGGGCACGAGAATATAGTCAACCAGGGGCAGCTCCTTGAAAATTTCCATCATTATGGTTCCCTGACCGGTGGCAACTACAGGATCATCAAAGGGATGGATAAAGGTATATCCGTATTCCTCCGCCAGTTCGTAGGCCTTTGCGCAGGCTTCATCATATACGTCCCCGTAAAGAACAACCTCCGCGCCATAGCCCTTGGTGCGGTTTACCTTCATCAAAGGAGTCGTGGTCGGCATTACAATCACCGCCTTGCAGCCATAGGCCTTTGCTGCATAGGCCACTCCCTGCGCATGATTGCCGGCGGAGGCTGTAATCAGTCCTTTGCTTCGTTCCTCCTCCGTCAGGGTGCTTATTTTATAATAAGCGCCGCGAAGCTTGTACGCGCCGGTCAGCTGCATGTTCTCCGGCTTAAAATAGACCTTGTTTCCCGACTGGTTGCTGAAATATTCACTGAATACCAGCTTAGTCTCCTGTGTTACTTTTTTTACCACCTCGGAAGCCTCTTCAAACTTCTCCAGGGTGAGCATTTTGTTTTCTTCCATGTTTACTCCCATCTGCGCACTTTGGCGCGTACAATTCAGTCCGGAGGCATTGGTTTTCTTCCAGACATGCCCTGCCTTTTTATTCTTCTTCCGTCTTTACATCAAACAGAGCATTGACAAACTGCTCCGGATCGAATTTCTGCAGGTCTTCCATATCCTCTCCCACGCCGATATATTTCACCGGCACATTCAGCTCCGACTGGATTGCCACCGCAATCCCGCCTTTCGCCGTACCGTCCATCTTTGTAAGGATAATACCGGTCAGGTCGGCTACCTCGCCGAATTCCCTGGCCTGTGCAAGGGCGTTCTGCCCTGTGGTTCCATCCAGGACCACCAGGTTTTCCCGATGGGCATCCGGAAATTCCCGGTCTATGATCCGGTTCATTTTCTTCAGCTCTTCCATCAGGTTCTTTTTATTATGAAGCCTTCCGGCGGTATCGCACAGAAGCACATCCACATGTCTGGCCTTTGCTGCATTCACCGCATCAAAGACCACGCTGGCGGGATCCGAGCCTTCCGCCCCGCCGATCATATCAACGCCCGCCCGGTTGGCCCAGCCCGCAAGCTGTTCCCCTGCGGCGGCGCGGAAAGTATCCGCTGCGGCAATCAGTACCTTCCTGCCCTCTTCCTTGAGCATGCCCGCCAGCTTGCCCACAGAGGTAGTCTTTCCCACGCCGTTTACGCCGATTACCAGAATCACCGACTGCTTCTTTTCAAAGTCATAGGCGGTTTCCCCTACCTGCATCTGCTCCTTTATGCTGTCGATGAGCAGCTGCTTGCAGGCGGAGGGTTCCTTGATATGCTGTTCCTTCACCTGCTGCTTCAGGCGATCCAGAATATTGGAGGTGGCATTTACGCCGATATCCCCCATAATCAGGATTTCTTCCAGTTCTTCATAAAATTCATCGTCAATCGCCGAAAAGCCGCTGAATACGGAGTCGATTCCATGCACAATATTATTTCTTGTTTTATTCAGGCCCTCTTTCAGCCGGGCAAAAAAGCCCTTCTTTTCTTCGCTCATAGCTACCTCCTACTGATTAGCCGCAGCATCTCAAACCATCCTGCTGTTACGATTAGTTTTCCAAATCCCTGTCTATCAGGCTTACGCTTACCAGCGTGGAAACACCCTTTTCCTGCATGGTGATACCATAGAGCCTGTCGGCCTTTTCCATGGTTCCTCTTCGGTGTGTAATAACAATAAACTGCGTGGACTTTGTCAGCTTATGTAAATAATTGGCGAACCGGCCTACGTTGCTGTCGTCCAGCGCCGCCTCGATTTCATCCAGCAGGCAGAACGGCGAAGGCTTCAGGTTCTGAATGGCAAACAGGAGGGAAATCGCAGTCAGCGCTTTTTCACCGCCGGAAAGCTGCATCATATTCTGCAGCTTCTTTCCCGGCGGCTGGGCGATGATTCGGATTCCCGCTTCCAGAATATCCTCATCCTCCATCAGCTCCAGGGTTCCCTTTCCGCCGCCGAAAAGCTCTTTGAACACTTTGTCGAACTCCTGGCCGATCTGGGCGAATTTTTCCTTAAACTGCCTGCGCATCGCTTCATCCAGCTCCAGGATAATCTTTTTCAGGGCTTCCTCCGCCTGCACCAGATCATCATGCTGGGTTTTCAGGAAATTATAACGTTCCATCAGGTTTTTATAATCCTCGATGGCGTTTACGTTTACATCCCCCAGCTTTCTTATCTGCTCCTTCAGGGAAGCGATTTCCTTTTTCATGCCTGCCAGATCCTGCAGGCCTTCCTTTTTAAGCGCTGCAGCGCTGCTCAAGGTAATTTCATACTCATCCCACATGTAGTTGATCTGGGCTTCCACAGCCTCCTCCAGCTTTTCACGCTGGGCGTTCAGCCGGTATACTTCCTTATCCAGCCCTGACAGCCTGTCCGACAGGCTTTCCCTGTCCGCAAAAAAGTTTTTCTGCCGTCCGCTTAAGGCTTCTTTTCTTTCCATGTCGGCCTTCAGCTTCTCTTCGCCGTCGGTCTGGGTGCTCAGGGAATCCGCTATGGTCTGCTGCAGCCGGCGGATATCCTCTTCCCTCCGGGTGATATTCACAAGGTTTGTTTCCATTCCCTCCAGGATTTCTTCCAGCTCAGCGGCAAACCGGCTGATTTCACCTTCAATACGATCCAGGTTGGTCTGTTCAAAGCCCTGCTTCTGCCTGATTTTTTCCACTTCCAGATCCCATTCGGCCACACGGGAGCTGTGAAGGCTTTCCTCGCCCCTTTGCCCCTCCAGCAGCTTCTGCGCCTCGCCGATTCTGGCGTCCACATCCTTTTCCAGCATTTCGGAGGCTTCCAGCTGTCTGAGGATTTCATCTTTTCCGTTTTTGATCTCTTCTATCTGGGCGGCAATTTCCTTCTGCTCGGTCTGCAGATCTCCATATCCCTGTTCCGTCTGTTCTTTTTTCTCTCTGGCGGCCGCCACATTCATCCGGGCCGTATTCTGATGGATAAATTCCTCCTGAAGGGAGGCCTTTACCTGCTCCAGATCCATGCGCAGCTGGTTTCTCCGCTTTTTTGTCTGTTCAATGGAATCCAGCAGCCTGTCAATAGCCATCAGGGTTTCCCTGACCTTTTTCCCAAGCTCCTCCATTTCCCTGCGGCGTCCCAGCAGATTACTGCTGTTCTTATAGGCACCGCCGCTGATGGAACCGCCGGGATTAAAAAGCTCGCCCTCCAGCGTTACCATCCGCAGGCTGTATTTGTATTTTCTTGCAATCCTGACCGCATTGTCCACGTTGTCAACCACAACGATTCTTCCCAGAAGGGAGGCTGCAACATCGCGGTAGCGCTCCTGCGTCGTCACCAGGGAGTCCGCAAGACCCAGGACACCGGCTTCCTGCAATACCTCTTTTCTCTGGAATTCCTGCCTGTTCCTGATGCTGGTCAGGGGCAGGAACGTGGCGCGGCCGGCTTTGTTCTGTTTCAGAAAGGCGATCATTTCCTTGGCGGTTTCTTCATTTTCCGTCACAATGTTCTGGATGCTGCCGCCCAGGGCCGTTTCAATGGCCACCTCATATTTTTTGTCCACCTTTATCAGATCGGCAACAACGCCTATAATCCCCGGGCTGTTTTCCTTCTGCTCCATGACACGCTTTACGCTGCCGCCATAGCCTTCATAACGCTCCGTGAGATTCGACAGGGCGTCCAGCCGGGATTTATCCTGATGGTAAAGCACCTGGGTATCCCGCAGCTTCTGATCCTTCCCCGACAGCTCATCCCGTATCTGGTTCAGCTCTTCCTCCAGCAATGTCTGCTTATCGTTGAGGGCCGATATATTTTCATTAATCTGAAGGAATTCCTCCTCCAGCCTTTTAATGTTTTCCTCCTGCCAGGCTTCATCCGATTTTGCCCGCAGCAGCCGGGAATTCAGCTCTGCCCTGCGGATCTGAATCTGTTCCAGCATGGTATCAAAACGTCCCATACGGGATTTGATGGTAGCGCGTTCATTCAGTTCGGTAATAATCGTATTTTTACCGTTTTCTATTTCCGTATTCAGCTCATCGATCCTGGCCTGTACTTCGGACAACCTGCCCTTAGCCTCCTGCCTTGCAAGCTCTACCTCCTTCAAATGGGCGTCTATCTTGCCCTTTTCTGTAAGGATTGCCGCTTTGTCCCCGCTCTTTGCATCAATTTCACGCTGCAGGGTTTCCTTACGGTTTTGCAGATGCTTTTCATTTCCTCTGGCGGAATTGATCTGCTCTTTCAGGACGTTGATTTCCCCTTCCAGCTTTCCCCTCAGCATGCCGGTGTCGTTCAGCTGGGAACGGGCCTGTTCAATGCGCTTATCCAGTTCTTCGATTTCCGTCTGGATTTGATCGTATTCCTCTTTGATGTGTTCATATTTCTCTGTGGTTTCCTGCAGATCCCGGGAGGCTATTTCGTATTTTTCACCAACTCCGGCCAGCTGCTCACGCAGACGGTCATTTTCCAGGAGAAACACATTGACATCCAGATTCTTCAAATCTTCTTTTTTCTTCAGGTAGACCTTTGCTTTTTCCGCCTGCTTTTCCAGCGGCTCCACCTGCTTTTCCAGCTCTGAAAGAATATCGCTGACACGCAGCAGATTCTGTTTTTCATCCTCCAGCTTCTTCTGGGCGGCGGCTTTCCTGCGCTTGAACTTAACGATTCCTGCAGCTTCGTCAAAAAGTTCTCTTCTTTCCTCCGGCTTTCCGCTCAGGATTTTGTCAATCTGGCCCTGGCCGATGATGGAGTAGCCTTCCTTGCCGATACCCGTATCGTAAAAAAGCTCATTCACATCCTTCAGCCTGACCGGCGAACCGTTCATCAGATATTCGCTTTCCCCCGAACGGTAAATGCGCCTGGCCACCGTCACCTCATCATAATCGATTGAGCTGGTGATCCCTGTTGTCCAGGGTGATGGCCACATAGGCGTAGCCCATGGGCTTTCTTTGCTCCGTGCCGGAAAAAATGACGTCCTGCATGGAAGCGCCGCGCAGCTGCTTCACCCGCTGCTCGCCCAGCACCCAGCGGACGGCATCGGCCACATTGCTTTTCCCGCTTCCATTGGGTCCTACGATTCCGGTGATTCCATTGTGGAACTGAAAGGTTATTTTGTTGGCAAAGGATTTGAATCCGTGTATCTCAATACTTTTTAAGTACATTAGTTTAATCCTTATTCCTTATTCTTCCGAAGCGCCAGGATCGCTTCATAGGCCGCCTGCTGTTCCGCCGCTTTCTTAGTGCGGCCCTTTCCCTTCCCGATAAGCTTTCCGTCAAGCACGGCGTCTACCAGAAATTCCTTGTCATGATCCGGCCCTTCCTCCCCGGTAAGCACATATTCAAATACGGCCTCCGGCATGGTCTGTATCATCTCCTGAAGCACGGTCTTACTGTCATAAAAAAGGATTTTATTCTCCAGATCAGAAAGCACAAACCGGTGAATAAAATCATGCGCCGCCTGAAAACCTCCGTCCAGATACATGGCTCCGATTACCGCTTCCATAACGTCCGAGGTAATGGAATCCCGTCCTCTGCCTCCGGTAGCTTCTTCTCCCTTGCCCAGCAGCATATACTGCCCCAGCTCCAAATCACGGGCGCAGTACGCCAGCGCCGGTTCACAGACCATGGAAGAACGCAGCTTCGTCAGCTTGCCTTCAGGCATCTGGGGGTTCTCATGGAACAGGAAATCACTGGATACCAGCTCCAGCACCGCATCCCCCAAAAATTCCAGCCGTTCATAATCTTCCAGTTTGTTTATCTTCTGCTCATTGGCAAAGGAACTGTGGGTTAAAGCCTGCCTCAGCAGCTTTTTGTCACGGAAGGTGTACCCGATCCTTTTTTCAAGCTCTTCCAATGTATATTTCACACTTATCCGATCCTTTCTGCATATCAAAAAGCCCTCCAGGTTTCCCTGCCACGGGCTTTTCTTATACGATTATTAGATTCATCGGCAACTGTTTGCATGCCCTGACGGGAGTCGTTTTCCCTCTGCCGTCCTCTATCTTGTATTTCTGATCAGCTCGACCGCTTCGCCTACCGTGCTGATTTTTTCCGCATCGGCCGGTGCGATTTCGATACCGAATTCTTCCTCAATGCCCATCACGATCTGGAACACATCCAGAGAATCCGCACACAGATCGTCAACAAAGGTGGTCTCTTCCGTAATTTCCTTGGGATCCACGCATAACACTTCCGCTATGATAGTTCTCAGCTTGTCAAGTTCCATATCTTTCGTCCTTTCTTACTTACTCAGCCGCTCCGGAAATCACTTTCTGGATCTTACCGTTAATATCCTGTTCCTTAAAGGTTAAGCACTGCAGAATTGTGTTTTTGATTTCCACGGCTTTGGAGCTTCCGTGTGTCTTAACCACCAATCCCTTCAGGCCAAGCAGCGGCGCCCCGCCGTACTGCTCCAGGTCAAAGGCCTTCAGCGTCTGCTTCAGCGCGGGCTTTACAAGCAGCGCCCCTATCTTGCTTCGCAGATTCACCATCATGCCGGACTTGACTTTACTGATTAATGTAGCCCCCACGCCTTCATACAGCTTCAGGACCACGTTTCCCACAAATGCCTCGCAGACTACCACGTCAGCCGCACCTGCAGGGATATCCCTCGCTTCTATGCTGCCGATAAAATTGATATCGCTGCATTCCTTCAGCAGCGGGAAGGTTTCCTTTACCAGCGCGTTTCCCTTTTCCTCTTCCGCGCCGATATTGACGATGCCCACCCTGGGCTTCTTAATTCCCATGACATTTTACTCCTTTTCTTTTTCTTTTCACGGCGTATGA
>OIYD01002057.1_pt1 | contig 10446 bp, 9 predicted proteins | sample 1588141 | NCBI WGS metagenome assembly OIYD01 (sample SAMN03283259) | human gut metagenome | biome: human-associated habitat; material: feces | host: Homo sapiens | place: USA | collected 2013
AGAAGTTGCCCACACCCATGGACGGCTCCAAGATGTTGCCAGACCGGAAACCCATCTTTTCGACTGCCTCATAAATAGAGCGAATCACCACTGGGGAGGTGTAGTGAGCGTTCAGGGTGCTGGAACGGGCGGCAGCATATTCGTCCTCGGAGAGCAGCTCTTTCAGCTCTGCGTATTCCTTTGCCCAACTGTCCTTGTTGGGGTCAAAAGCGTCTGCGAGACCGCCCCAGCCCACATACCGGGAAAGCACCTGCTGTTCCTCGGCGGTGGCACCCCGGTGCTCCTGTTCCAGCTTGAACAGGGTGCGGATGGCTTCAATGTTCCGGGCATATTTCTGCTTTGCGCCGCCCTCGCCCAGATGGTCGTCCGTGATGCGGAAGTTCCCGGCAGGCTCCGGCACGGGTTCAGCATTCCGAGCTTCATCCAACGCAGCGGCATCCGGGAAGGTCTGCACCTTTCCGTCCATCACGGCAGAGATAGGCAGCTCGTCCAGTTCCTCATCGGAAAGTTGCCGGTCGTCCTGTTCCTGCTCGTACAACTCCCGGACAACCGCCAGCGGTTCCTGCCGGAAAACAGGCATCCGCATTTCTGCTAATGCCACATCCTGCAGGGACACGCTGTCCTTATCGAAGTTGACGTTATCCACCCGGAATGCACGTCCTTCCATGTGGACGGTAGCACCCAGCGGCAGATAATCTTCCCGGCGCAGGTACTTGGTCTGGTGGTGGGTACCGTCCTCGTTCATCCCGGCAAGATAGACGTTCTCGCCGCACTGCCACAGTTGCTTGGCACGGTACGCCCACTGGTCGCGGGGGAAGCCGGTGACCGGGACTATGCCCAGCGCCGTTTCCTTTTCCAGCAGCTTTCCGCCTACAAGCTCGCAGACCTTCCGGGCGTCCTCGCCGTAAAACTCAAACTGTCCGTTCTGCTCAAAGCCCACCAGAGCGTCCGGGTGCTGCTCTTTCAGGGTGTTGTACTCTGTGGCGGCAGCCAGCGGCAGCAGCGCCGGGCGTTCCTCCGCCTTACTGTGGTAGTGCTCCAATTCTTCATCCGTGACGCTGACCAGCTCTGAAAAATCCAGAGCCTCCAACTCGGTTTCGGTCAGCTCCTCCAGACTTTCGTACTGCCGCTGGTCTATCAGCACATCACCCAGATACCGCTCCACACGGTATCCCACCAGATCTACGTTGACCTGAATGGGGATCTCCTCGTCGGTGGCATAGGTGTAGGCGATGTCGATCTTGGACAGGTCGGAAAAATCTGGCTCGGAGTCGTATTCCTCCTGACAAAACTCCCGGAGCAGGTTCTTTGCACGGGTCAGGGTGGCATCCGGCTTTGTGCTGACCGGCGCAGGCGGCGAATAATGCTCCTTCTCCTTGTCGGTGAGGTAGCGGTCGGACTGGATCATCAGGTCGATATATTGTTCCACCTGCGCCCATTTCAAGGTGATTTTCTGGTGGTCGGGGTAATGGTCAAATTCCAGACCCTTCCGATCGTGGTTCACAAAACCCCGGCTTCCGTCCAGAAAATCGTGGGAGTGCCCACCAATGCCGTACTCCTTTGCCAGTGCTTTGGCACGGAGTTTGCGGTCAGGCTGGGTCTGGTACAGTGCCATAATGCGCTGCTTGCCGCCCATAAATCCAGAACCGTGCCGCCGCAGTTCGTTCTCAATTTCAGCCTGCGACAAAACAAAAGCAGAGGGCGTTTTTTCGCTCTCCGCTCGGTCGATCATTCCAATTTGCTGGGCTTCGGTGGGGATGTTCGCATCCAGAAAACTTAGCTGTAGATCAGCTCCGTCAGCACCAGTTCCTCTGCCTGCGCTTTCAGGCTGTTCATGTGCTGCACCCAAGCCATCTGGTTCTGCTCCTTGTCCGGTGCCGGGTTCGCTTTCAGCAGTTCGGTCATCAGATGCTCCTTCATCGCTGCTGCGTTCTGCTCCACCTCCATCAGGTGCGGGTACAGGCTCCCGTTCAGGAGCATCGTGTGGTACAGAACCGGGCGATGGTTCATCAGGTACGTCCGGCGCAGCCTGCCGTACTTGCCCAGCGGGTTCTTCGGCTGATGCAGAGTCAGGTTCGGGAGAAGATAATCCCCGGTCTGCGTGTAGTTCAGATTGCTGCTCATATTCATGCTGGCTCCTTTCATTGTTTCGGCGGCGGATGGTCGTTTTGACTGCCCGCTCGACGGTGCGCAGGACTTCGCGGCTGATATCGCTGACTGCGGCACCGAGTGTGTAGACAGTGTCCGGGGTAGAAAAATCGTAGATGGCCTGAAAACTGTCTTTGTCAAAATAGCCATCCGGTTCAAATCCGCACCGTTCCAGCAGCGTGTAAGTGATGCTGATTGCGGCGGCAGACTTGAACTGCATCTCCACCCCGGCTTCATCATAATCCATCAGCAGCGAACCGTCAACGATGGCGCTGATGTCCTCGCTGTTGTTGTCCCAGTAATCCGCCACCAGTTTCCCGGCAACATCCGCAAGCTGCTGGCTGACACGCTCTCCGCTGATGCCGTAGGTCTTGCTCAACATTTCCGAAACCGGCTGCACCAAATCGGGACCGAGCTGCCACACCTCCGGGTCACGGGAATTGCGGCGCACCCCGGTGTCGCTTACGTCAAAAACGTAATGCAGCCGGGGGAATCCGCTGGATTCGTCCAGCAGGGCGATGCCCTTGGCACCCCGGCGCACATAGCGGTTCATCCGGTTGTTCCAGATGTCAAAGTCGGCGCAGGCGGTAGCATCCGGGCGCTGGGCGTAGATCATGAGCTGGTCCGCAAAGGGGTACTTGTACAGCCGGGATGCGGTGGTCAGGTAGTCCGTCCAGCTTTCCCAGTACCGGGTCAAGCCATTTGCCGTGCGCTGGGCAAGGGCAAGATATTCTTCGGTTTTGCTTGGCATAGCGTTCCTCCCTTCGGTTTTTGAGCATAAAAAGAGCGGGCAACCGTTTTAGGGTTGCCCGCAGGGATGTAATGTTATTTGTTTTTCTAAATCAATCAGAGCGATTCACCAAGTTTGACAACCGCATCCAGATTCGGTGCAGTGGTCATGCTGCCCTTGGTTTCCATGTTCGGCACCGTAATGATACCCATATCTTCCCACTTGAGATAGGAAGTCATTGCCTTATACTGGGCGATGGCTGCATCGAATACATGGTCGGCACCGGCATCCAGCAGCAGGGCAGTCTTATGGAAGTGGAAGCCCACACTGCCGCCGGCATACAGGCGGTCAATGACGGTTTTCATCTGTGCGGTAATGTCGAACCAATAGATAGGTGATGCAAAGACCACCACATCAGCATCGGCCAAAGCTGCAAAAACCTTGCCCATATCATCTTTCTGGACGCATTCGCCCTTATGCGCCCAGCAGTATTTGCAGCCCAGACAGCCGCAAATATTCATAGATGCCACATCCAGAACGCTGACTTCATTCTGGTTCTTGCGGGCGGCTTCTGCAAAAGCCTGCGCCATGATTTCTGTGTTGCCGCCCTTGCGAGGGCTACCGTTCAAAACTACGATTTTCATTTCAGATACTCTCCATTCGATTGTGTTTTATTGAGATAAGATTATTTGCTATTGTCCTTTATGTACTTCATAACGCAGCACCCCATCACGATGACAGGAAGCACTGTTCGTAAACCGAGGTCGCCGACCCGCACATTTACATCAATCACAAGTCCTGCAAACCATGCCGCTAAGGTAAAAACAGTTGCCCAACCGTAGCTCATTGAAATCACCTCGTAAAGTTATCTCAGTGCTTTGATGCCAATTTCTCGGCCATCTCCAGCAGACGGTCAAAGGTCTGCTTTTCTTCTGGCTCCTCGATCAGTTTTGCAAGGAGCGCACGGAACACATCGGTGCTGTCCTGCCCCAGTGCGGCGGCAACTTTTTCAATGCAGTCGTGCAGTTTCATGACCGCTTCATCGGAGGGTTTGGATTTTGCAAGCAGGTCGGACAGGTAGCTGATGAAGGGATAGGTGGAATCATCATGGATGATCTCGTTGGTCTCCTCGACGATCTTCTGGTTATCTTCGGGGGTCATATCGCCCTTTTCTTCCCATACATCACGGGAAGAAGTGCGGCCTTTCAGAAAGGTGGCAAAAAGCAGGCGGTCGATGGGTGATCTTTTTTTGGTATCCATTGGCTATCCTCCGCTTTCAATTATTCTGTGCATTAAAACTGGTTTTAGTATAGCATGAATGGAAGTATTCTATCAAGCCCACTTTCTTGCGGGTTATGAAAAATTTTTCGGAGTAAGGGCCTAGGCCACTATCCCGGTTGACAACCATCGACAAACTGGAAGTTATCTTTCTTTTCGCTTGTCCTGCTCTAATGCAATAAATCCAGCGGTAACAGCAAGGGCAAGCATAATATGATGTTCGCCTAATGGGTCTGTTACTATGGAATAAATCAAAAACACCGCACAAACCAGCAATACTGCCAATATAATCCCACGAACAATTTTTCTTTTTTCCATTGCATAACGCTCCTTTACAACTTTCGATTTGTCAATCAAAAACAGAAAGAAAAATATTTTTATTTCTTTCGGGTATCCTTCTGCTGAACTGCCAGCATAAGCAATGATCTTAACTAGAGGATATAAAATCCGCTTTACTCTTCGAATCTTCCCTTCATGCGCAGTTCCTTCTGCCACAGCGCGAGCTGTCCTCGCGCGAAGAGGCTGTCGATCTCGAGCTCTTCATCCAGTACGAGGAGATCTGCGTCGGCGCCTGCGGCGATGCATCCCTTTCGGCCATCCTGCGCGAGCAGAGTCGCCGGTGTGGTCGTCAGAAGCTTCAGTGCCTGCTCGAGCGGCATGCCCATGCGCACCAGCGCCCGGATGGTTTTATGCAGGTACTTCGGCGACGCATAGGTCAGTCCCACGCACTCGCCTGCGTCGTTAAAACGCGGCTGGCTTCCGTAGGCGTCACTTGACAGGCTCACATGATCCGGATTTACGCCCTCGCGGTGCAGTAAATCAAAGAGCTTTCGGGCATCCTCTTTCACCGCCACCTCATCCGAGCCGGCGGTACAGTCGATGTAGCCGCCTCGCTTCACGAGCTCTACGCCAGCGTCGATGAGCTCTGGTGAGCGCAGCATATGCGTCGGGAGCAGGTTCTTCGCCGGTACATCCGAGTGATCCAGTACGTAGAAAATCGGATCCAGCTTCGCCTTCCCGCTGCCCATGTGCATCGTCACGAGCCCTGGTGTGCCGCTTAGCAGACCGGCGCGGCGTGCAGCTGTTGCCAGTGCGATCAGCTCCGCTCCACCCGGATTCGAGCTTCGATGATCAGATACCGCGACCTTCACACCGATCATCGGTGGGATCAGAACGATGTCCCGCTCGACGCTGCCGGTGAGTGTCGTCGGCGGGTAGCCATAGGACGAGGTCAATGTATACACCGTCATGCCTTCTTCTGTCAGTGCACGGGCCTTCGCCACCAGGTTCTCGAGGCTTCTCGTGATGCCGTCCGTGCCCAGAAGCCCGACGACGGTCGTGATACCATTCTTAAAAAAGGTGCTGAGTGAAGACTCCGGCACACGGGAAGCCGGACCCTGCTCTCCGCCGCCACCGGTGATATGCACATGCAGATCGATGTAGGCCGGCACGAGGGTCTTTCCCGAGAGATCATAGACATCGACATCCGGAAGTTCATCATAGCCTGTGATTTCTTCCGCGATTCGGAGGATCCTCTCCCCCTCGATCAGCACATCCCTTTTACCGAGAGGAGCTGGTGTGTAAACATTGGCATGCTTTAATAATTTCATAGAATCATCCTTTCTATGGCTTCGTGTTCTGGCCTTGATTGAGGCGATGTTTTATATGGACATGAGCTTACATCTATCTAGTATAAATTTTGACACGGCTTATGTCTGTACGTAAAATATGATTTTCGTGATTTTACGGAACCATTATAGACATTCTTTACTCAGATTTTACCCATTCTATGTGTTTTTTTTATTTTGCAGAATTATCATACAGATAAATTCCGATTTGTCGAGTTCAGTATACTACACCGCCCCCCATTGTAAAAGAGCCTATGTACGCCGCCCGCAGGCGGCAAAAGTCAGTTCGGGGGAAATTCCAGCTCGGCAAACTCCGCATCGGTCAGCAGCTTTAACTTTTCGATAACCCCCTCCGACAGTTCCCTCAGGGCAGTTTCATCGGGCATCAGGTAGCACTGCATGAGCCGCAGTTCGTGGATAAGCCCCAGCCGGGTGCCGGAGTTGTAAAGCATCATCAGCATCAGCTCTTCGTGGTTAAAGTTCATGGGCATCCCTCGCTTTCCGGCAGACGGTGGGATTGCACTCCGGGGCATCGCACTTCTCTTTGAGCGTTTGCAGAACCGAGGTGCGTTCCGGCTCTTTATCCAGAAATCCCGGCAGCTCCTTGAAGCCGATGCTGTCCACATAATGCGCTGAAATCCTCCCATCCTGCTTCAGCATGATCACATCGCTGACCGACAGGCTGTGCCCATGGTAGTCCAGAGGGCGGTCGCAGTTGAATTTCTGGTACAGTTGTTCCAACAGCTCCGCCTGCGGAATGCTGCGCTTTCCTTCCGGGAGGTTGCCCCGGTACAAAATCTCGTAATTTTCAATGGACGGAGCGATGTTCTGCTTATTCAGATAGCGCATGGCGGCAAAGCGGAGTGCAGGGTCTGCATCCTGATGCAGCTGCATGACCAGATAACAGTCGTGCCCGCTTTGCTGGAATTGCTTCATCCGGTATGACTGGATCTCGTTTCGGTCTGCGAGCTTCTGTGCAAGCTCCTCTTGCGTGAGCGGGATGCAGCCCTTGTTCCACAAATTGTGGCTGTACAGGATCTCGTCCCGCACCTCCTCAATCATCAGTTCGGGTGCGTCAATTTTTCCGCGCTCCAACAGGCAGCAGTCACCCTGATAGAGAGCGTACTCCCATGCGCCGCCGTTCGCCTGCACGGTGAGATAATAGTCGTATTCCAGATTCCACGCCCGGGAGTCCTGCTGTGTCAGCGGCTCCGGCTCCACGATGGCATGGCTCCGTGCCATGCGCTCGGCAAATTCGCAGATGTGCTGTACCGAGGAGCCGATCTTCATGTGGTAATCATCGAGATACTCGACCACCTCGGAACGCTGGTGCCCATCTGGATAGGTCATCTGCACAACACCGCCGTCCGGCACCCGGAATAGCTCGTTGTACTGCGGGTCGATGAAACGCACATCATTTTCCGGCAGAGAACGTGGAGCCAGATTCCGGCGTTTGCGAACCCCGGAGCGAAACTTTTCCAAGGTGGTGACGGCAACATTCTGGATCTTTCCCACCGGCTCATCCTGATGCTCTGCCAGATAGTACGCACGGGCGGTCTCAATGCGCCGCTGGGTGTTGCCCAGAGCTTCCCGTGGAATCTGCCCTTCCTCCACCGGGAGCGGGCTGCTTTTGTCAAAGACCTCATACCCGACCCCTGCGAGATTCTCCCGCAGATGCAGATACGTCTGCTCGTTGATAAGGTAGACCGCCTCGTTGTCCTTTATTACGGCATCATCCTTCATCAGCAGCCCCCATTCTCAAATTCCAGAGAAAACTTGCTGCGGCCATCGGGTTCGGTGCCCAGCAGCACGGTGGCGTTGTAGGTCTTGCCCTTGACGCTCTTGCAGTCCTTCAGGCGGACACGGCCATCCCGCAGCAGCTTGTCCGCCACATGAGCGTCCAGACGCTTGCCCAGACGCTTAAAGAACGCATTGTCCTTCCACAGCACGAAACGGCACTCCCGGTTCTCACAGAACCAGCCCTTTTCACGCTCCACAACATTTGCACCACAGTTCGGGCAGACACCAATGATTTTGTTTTTCATAAGCGCATTCACTCCTTTTTTCATTTCCGTGTTCTTTACCAGTTCGGTAATCATCGTATTGATTTCGGTCATAAATTCACTCGGCTCCATTTCGCTGCGCTCGATTTGCAGCAATTTCGCTTCCCAGTCAGCGGTCATTTCCGGGGATTGGATTTCTTCGGGCATCACGGTGATGAGGGCTTTGCCCTTGTCGGTGGGCAGCAGCACCTTGGTTTTCTTGGTGCCCTTGCGTTCCAGAAAACCCTTCTGCACCAGCTTTTCGATGGTGGCGGCTCTGGTTGCCGGGGTGCCGATGCCCTGACGCTCTGCACCCTCCGGCATACTATCCGAACTGGCGGTTTCCATAGCGTGCAGCAGGGTATCCTCGGTAAAGTGCTTCGGCGGGGAGGTCTGGCCCTCTTTCAGTTCGGCGTTGAGGATACCGCACTCGTTCTCTGCCGCATTGGGCAGGGCGGTGAGTTCCTGTTTTCGGTTCAGGATGTCTGCCAGCACCTTTCGCTCCACCGCTTTCCAGCCTTCCTCCAGAACCTCTTTGCCCTTGGCGGTAAATTCCTCCCCGGCACATTCGGTGGTCAGCAGGGTTTCCAGATACCGGAAGGGCCTGCTCACCGCCATCAGCGTCCGGGCGATAATGAGCTTCAGGACGTTCTGCTCGCCTTTAGGCAGAGCCTCCAGATCGGCTTGCAGCATACTGCGGGTGGGCAGAATGGCGTGGTGGTCGGTGACTTTTTCCCGATTGACGGTGCGCCGTGTCCGGGGCGCAGCCTCGTCCATGTCCTCCGGGCTGATGTCGAAAAAGCCTTCCAGTTCCTCGGTCAGTTCCTCCAGCATTTCCTCGTCATCGTCAGTGATATAGCAGCTATCAGTTCGGGGATAAGTGGTAAGTTTCTTCTCATAAAGGCTCTGCACATAGTCCAGCGTCTGCTGTGCGCTGTACCCCAGCAGGCGGTTGGCATCCCGTTGAAGGGTGGTCAGGTCGTACAGCGGCGGCGGATTCTCGGACTTTTCCTTGCGGGTGATGCGCTGGATCGTTGCCACCATCTCCTTTCGACAGGCTTTCAACAGGTTTTCAGCAACGGATTTTTCGGGAATACGGCGACTGGATGCCGTGCAGCCGCTGGTCAGTTCCAAATCCACCGTGTAGAATTTCTCCGGCACAAAGGCGGCGATAGCGGCTTCCCGAACCACCGTCATGGCAAGCACCGGGGTCATAACACGCCCTACCGCCAGCGGTTGACCGTACAGGCACGAAAAAAGCCGGGACGTATTGATGCCGACCATCCAGTCGGCACGTTCCCGGCAGAGTGCTGCATTGTACAGTGCGTCGTATTCAGTTGACGGTTTGAGGTGGGCAAAGCCCTCCCGGATAGCGTTTTCTTCCATGCTGGACAGCCACAGACGGGAAAAGGACTTTTTGCACCCAGCCTGCTGGTACACCAAGCGGAAGATCAGTTCTCCCTCGCGCCCTGCGTCCGTAGCGCAGATCACGCTATCCACATCCGGGCGGTGCATCAGCTTTTGCAGGATGCCAAACTGTTTTTGGGTGGACGCTGACACCAGATACTGCCACTTTTGCGGCAGGATGGGCAGGTCTGCGATGCTCCACTTGATGAACTTTTCATCGTAGACATTGGGCGGTGCCAGCTCCACTAAATGACCAATACACCAGCTCACCAGATAGCCGTTGCCTTCAAGGTAGCCGTCTTTGCGGCTGGTTGCGCCAAGGACTTTTGCATAGGACATAGCGACGGATGGCTTTTCCGCCACGACTAATTTTGCGATAAAAATCCCTCCAATCTGTTTCTGATTGCAATATGTACGGCGGCAAAATGCCGCCTTAAAATCAGATAGGTTCGGTATCTTCTTCGCCGGTCTCCTCCGGCTCATCCTCCACAGGAATTTCAAAGTCGCCCTTGTCCTCAGTGTAGTTTGCATCGGGGTCAAGGGCTTCTTTTTCGGCCTGCTTTTTCTGCTTCTGCTTCGTAAAGGCGTAGAAGCCGCCGCCTGCTGCCAGCGCAATCAGCACGACCACCCCCAGAAAGCCGGATGCGATCTTTGTGACCTTATTTTCCTTGGGCGCTTCCGTGCCAGATGCCGCCGCTTCTTCGGCGGCTTTCTTGGCTTCTTCTTCGGCTTTCAGTTTGTCCTGTTCTGCCTGTGCCGCTGCTTCCTTTTCAGCGGTGTAGGCATCGGCGGCATCTTCTTCCATCAGAGCCAAAAGGTCGGCTTCGTCCACCAGATTCATAAAGTGGACGGTCTGCTGCCCCTTGGCGTTGCGGTCGATGACCAGATAGAAAGTGTTGCCGGATTTGCTGACCAGCGTAATGAACTGCTGCCCGGAGCCGTCCGAATAATTGGTGTGGTAATCGTCCACCAATGTCAGGTTGCCCTCCGGGGTCAGGGCACCAGAAGTTTCGTCCGTGACGGTGACAACATCCTCCACCACCTCCGGCAGGACAGGTTGCTCCACCGGGGCAGCTTCGCCATCAAAAGCAAAGGCAGGAGCCGCCATGCCAGCGCACAGCGCCACCGACACCAGCAATGCGCCCAGTTTCTTAATCATCATCTGCATCGACCTCCTTCTCAAAAGTTGCACCCACGGCAGACAGCGCAGCCG
>OIYD01002063.1_pt1 | contig 10429 bp, 6 predicted proteins | sample 1588141 | NCBI WGS metagenome assembly OIYD01 (sample SAMN03283259) | human gut metagenome | biome: human-associated habitat; material: feces | host: Homo sapiens | place: USA | collected 2013
CTTGGCAACTGTCTCCGTATCAGTCTCACTTACAAAATTATAGCCCTCTGACGTAAGAAATTCTTTTATCTGTCTGTAGTTTTCTATAATACCATTGTGAACGATTGTAACTCTCTTATTTCCGTGAGGATGTGAATTAATATCAGACGGCTCTCCATGAGTAGCCCACCTTGTATGTCCTATTCCGCAGCTGCCGCATGGTTTTCCGTTAACAAGCATTTTTTCTTTCAGATTGGCAAGTCTTCCTTTACTCTTTTCAACCTTTATGACTCCTTTTTCCAAAACAGCTATGCCTGCTGAATCATAACCTCTGTATTCCAGCTTTTCCAGTGAATCAACTAAAATATCAGCACAATCTCTGTCACCTATATATCCTACAATACCGCACATATAAATCCTCCATTTTTTAACAGTCATCTTAAAAATAATAATTTTTGCCTAAAAATCATTTGTAATTTTGGGATACTTCATCAAACAGTTTTTTTAACCCATACTGGTTGTTAAGATTTTTAACAGCCATTGTGCGCCTGCCCACAAAGCCCTCAAGCTTATTCATATACTCTTCTTTTGTTATATCACCCTGTGCCACATAAGTAAGGCCTTTTTCCCAGCTTGCCGTAAGCTCAGGATTCAGCAGCTGCTTTATTGAATTATCCACAACATCATAAATAATTTCTCCAAGCTGTGTTGGCGTTATAATCTGAGTTTTGTGATTAGTAAAAATATATTTTATGTTGTTGAGTTTTTTAAGTATTTCTGCTCTTGTGGCACTTGTTCCTATACCACTTCCCTTAATCTGGGCTCTTAACTCCTCATCTTCAATAAGTTGTCCTGCATTTTCCATTGCAAGAATTATCGAACCTGAATTGTATCTCTTTGGCGGAGAGGTCTCGCCCTCTTTTATTTCAAAAGCATTTAAGCTTACTTTATCATTCTTTTTACACTTTTTAATTTTTTCTGACAACGATGCACCGTATTTCTCATTATCCTCACCGTCTGACGATTTCTGCTTTGCAAATGATGCTTCCGCCACTTTTAAATATCCCTCTTCTTCAAGTGCCTTAAACGAAGCTGCAAAACATTCATTTTTGCATTCTATCAAAATAGATGCTTTGTTATACTTAGCCGCCGGATAAAATATGCTTAAAAATCGCCTGACAATAATCTCATAAACCTTGCACGCTGTCTGTGAAAGTGTTCTTAATGATGAAAATCCCTGCCCTGTAGGAATAACTGCGTAATGGTCAGTTATCTTTTTGTCATCGCAATATCTGCTCTTTTCTATTCCTACATACTTTTTCTCATTAAGAATATGTTCTGCGTACTGCTTTACAGGCTCATAGTTTTTAAGCCCGCCTATATTTTTATATATTTCCTTAGCAACTGCAGTTGAGATAACTCTCGCGTCTGTTCTTGGATATGTAACAAGCTTTTTTTCATATAATTCCTGTATTATATTAAGCGTCTGGTCCGGGCTTATCTTAAACATCTTGGAGCAGTCGTTCTGAAGCTCTGCCAGGTTGTATAAAAGAGGCGGATTTTTCGTCTCCTTCTTCTTCTCAATCGAGGCGATAGTGCCGTTTCGCGGCTCGGCAGAGGAGAGAAAGGCTATCAGCTCCTCCGCATCCTTTCTCTCTTTGAAACCGTTTTCTTTATAAAGGCAGGGATGGTTAAAATATCTGGAGCCCTCCACGGCCTTCCACTCACCGTCTATAGTAATCCCCTCCGGTCCGAAGGTTCCTATCACGCGGTAGAATGGGGTTTTTACAAATTCTCTGATTTCTCTTTCCCGGCGCACCGCCATCCCCATAACGCATGTCATAACGCGGCCGACGGAGACCACCGTCCTGTCCGTACGCATAAAATTTGAAATCGAGGGGCCGTATTTTAACGTGAGCGCCCTGGAAAAATTAATTCCCATCAGATAATCTTCCTTGGCCCTCAGATAAGCCGAGGAAGCCAGATTATCATACTCCTCCAGGTCCTTGGCCTCCCGTATCCCGCGGAGAATCTCCTCCTCGGTCTGGGAGTCAATCCAGACCCTTTTCTGTGCTTTATCTTTAATCCCGGCCATCTGCGCCACCAGGCGGTAAATGTACTCACCCTCCCGCCCGGAGTCGGTACAGACATAGATTGTATCCACATCTTTCCGGTTCAGAAGCCCGCTAACGATTTTAAACTGCTTTTCAACGCTCTCAATCACCTGATATTTAAATTCTTTCGGAAGAAAAGGAAGTGTCTGGAGACTCCACCTCTTATATTTTATGTCGTATGCCTCCGGATAACTCATGGTAACGAGATGTCCCACACACCAGGTTACGACTGCATTCTCCGATTCAATATAGCCGTCCGCCGCCCTGCCCGCAATCTTAAGGGCTGCGGCAAATTCTCTGGCCACACTCGGTTTTTCTGCTATGTATAATGATTTTGCCATTCAGTTCCCCACATTCTGTTTTAATATAGTAATAATATCAGACTTCAGCCGTTTCTTCACTCTTCCTTTTTTTGGCCTTTTTCTTCTGAGACGGCGTGCGCTCGGCTAAAATGGCTGCGGCAAACATCAGGGCGCATCCCAGCAGCATCCTGGCCGTAACCGACTCCTGCAGGAAGATGACGGAGAAGATAAGGCCGAATACAGATTCAAACGACAGCAGTATCGATGAGGTGCTTGCGCTGAGATACGTCTGCCCCACCGTCTGAAGGAGAAAACAGAGCATACTTGATATGACGCCAAGGTACAGGACGGATACGACGGTTCCCCGGTCTGTAAAGACACTCAGATCACATGGACCTTCAAAAACTGCCGCCACCAGCCAGGCGAATACGGCACAGGAGGCCATCTGCACAACCGTCAGCTTGATAGGACTGTAACACATCGTATAGCGGTCGATAAACACCATATGAAGGGCAAAACAAAAGCCGCAGATGAATGTCAGGAAATCTCCGAAATTAACGGTCAGATCTCCTTTCAGGGAAAGGAGCGCCAGCCCTACTACTGCAATACAGGCCGCCGTTATATTATTTCCCGACGGTTTTACCTTGTTAAAAAACCAGTGCAGAAACGGCACGATGATCACGTACAGCGTTGTGATAAATGCATTTTTACTGGCCGTCGTAAACTTCAGCCCATAAGTCTGGAAATAATAGCTGATAAACAGGAAAATCCCCAGCAGGGCGCCGCATTTGATATCGGCCCATGTCATTGATTTGACCTGCTTCCGGAATATAAGAATAAGGCCTGCCGTGGCGATCGTAAACCTGTATGCCAAAAGATACGTGGGTTTTATCACATCCATGGAATTCTTCATCACCACAAATGCGCTTCCCCATACAATTGTCACCAGTAAAAGCCCGGCCGACGCAAGCAGCTTTACTGTTTTATCATTCATTTTTCCCTTTGTCGCTTCCATTTCGATTTCACCCTCCCGGCTCTTCAAGACCTCATATCCCCGGCCTGCCACCGCTCCGCGCTGCAAAACCCGGGATTTTGCGATAAACAGCGAAATCACCTCACGGAACGCATCATGGCTGAACTGTTACCAAAAATACAGGGCTGCAGCTTTTGCCGAAGGCTTTTTTCTGCATCCCTGTATCCATTTTCCGTAACAGTTAAGACAGCATGAACCTTTACGGCATTCGGCTAATTAAAATCGCTGCGCGATAAGCCGGCTGCCTGCTGCCACTGCCTTTTTGCACGGTCAGCGCAGCAAATGCGCAGACCAGTCTGAACTGTTACCATCTTCTCACATTTAATTATTCTATCATAAATTTGTAAATAGTGGTAGTATTATATTCTTTTCCTTCCTTTAAAACCGGGGAAGGAAAATCAGGAGTATTGATGGCATTCGGGTAATACTGTGTCTCAAAACAGTATCCGTGGCGCGGACCGTACATCACGCCCTCTTTGCCCGGTATCTCCGGCTCCAGATAATTGGCCGTATAAAACTGGATTCCCGGCAGGTCCGTATAGACCTCCATCACACGGCCGCTGGCTTCGTCCCAGGCCTTTGCCGAAAGAGCCAGTTTTCCAGGCTCATGGTTCAGAACCCAGTTATGGTCATAGCCATGGCCGTATTTAAGCTGCTCATAATCCTCATCAATATCGCGGCCAATCGGCTTTCCGGACGTAAAGTCCATCGGCGTATCTTTAACCGGGCTGATTCTGCCGTATGGGATGGACACCTCATCTGTCGGTGTAAAGCAGTCCGCATCAATCCACACAAGCTGATTCACCGCGCTGCCGCTATTATGTCCGGCCAGATTAAAATAGCTGTGATTCGTCATATTTGCGACGGTGTCCCTGTCGCAAATCATATGGTACCTGATTTTCAGTTCGTTCTCATCAGTCAGGGTATAGACGACGGAAATCCTTGCATTGCCGGGATACCCCTGATCTCCGTCGGGACTTATAAGAGAAAATGTAATGGAACTCTCCCCTTCCCCTTCGGATAACTCAGTGTCCCATATTCTGTCACGATAGAAGTCAGGACCGCTGTGCAGATTATTCGGGCCGTTGTTGGCAGCCAGTTTATATGTAACGCCATTCAGCGTAAATTCCGCCCTGCCTATCCTGTTTGCATTTCTTCCAACAATCTCGCCCAGATGGCCGCCGTTGACCAGACATGCTTCGATCGTGTCATATCCCAGCACCACGTCGTCCAGCCGGCCGTTGGCATCCGGGACAAGCATGGACGACCAAATTCCGCCCAGATCCAGAAAAGACGCCGTTACTCCGTTCCGATTCGTCAGGGTATACTGAAAGACCTCTCTTCCGTCTTCCAATTCACCAAACTTTACCTTTTTATACATAAAATATATTCCTCCTTAACCGGATGAAAACTGTTGTTACTATTCACAGTGTTACCGTTCAGTCCCCGGCCTTATTTAGCCTGAATATATCCCTGGGCCGTCAGAAGCTCTGCACACAGAACGGCTCCGCCTGCCGCGCCTCTCAGCGTGTTATGGGACAGTCCAACGAATTTCCAGTCGTAAACCGTATCTTCTCTCAGCCGGCCTACGGAAACTCCCATTCCCTTCTCATAATTCACATCCAATTTTACCTGGGGACGGTTATCTTCTTCCAGATACTGGATAAACTGCTTCGGCGCACTCGGTAGCCCCAGCTCCTGAGGAAGCCCTTTGAAATTCACAAGCTTCTCAATAAGCTCTTCTTTCATCGGGTTCTTTTTGAATTTTACAAAAACGGCGGCCGTATGTCCGTCCAATACCGGCACACGGATACACTGGCATGTGATTAACGGGCCTTCTGCCTTTACAATCTGTCCGTCTTTTATTTCGCCCCAGAGTCTTAACGGCTCCTGCTCACTCTTTTCCTCTTCGCCGCCGATATACGGAATTATATTCTCCACCATTTCCGGCCAGTCACCAAATGTCTTGCCCGCACCGGAGATAGCCTGGTACGTAGTAGCCACTACTTCATAAGGTTCAAATTCCTTCCACGCAGTTAAAACAGGAGCATAGCTTTGAATCGAGCAGTTCGGCTTTACAGCAACAAAGCCTCTCGTCGTTCCAAGACGCTTTTTCTGGAATTCGATTACGCCAAAGTGTTCCGGGTTAATCTCCGGAACCACCATCGGAACATCCGGCGTCCAGCGGTGGGCGCTGTTATTGGAAACCACCGGAATTTCCGCCTTTGCATAGGCGTCCTCAATGGCTCTGATCTCTTCCTTCGTCATATCGACGGCGCTGAAGACGAAATCAACGGCTTCGGCTACCTTCTCCACCTCGTTGACATTCATAACTACCATGTTCTTAACGGATTCCGGCATCGGAGTCTGCATCTTCCAGCGTCCTCCCACCGCCTCCTCATAGGTTCTCCCAGCGGATCTGGGGCTTGCCGCCACTGCGGTAACCTCATACCAGGGATGCTCTGCCAGAAGCGTAATAAAACGCTGTCCTACCATACCAGTTGCACCTAAGACGCCTACACGTAATTTCTTCTTCATTTCCATCTCTATTCTCCTCATTCCCGGATTTCTATTTCCCTATATTGCCGCCCGGTTCGGGACGCCCGTGGGATTGCCGCATTCCTGCGCGCTGCCGTTTTACAGTTCCGTAAGCTGTCCGGAACTGTTATACATAAGCAGCATTAACGTATATCCTAAACCAATTCTTTAAAAAAATCAATATTTTTCCGCAAAGAAAATACATTTGTCTTTCTTGCGCGCACATTCATACAATTTATGACGTGAACAACGGAATAATCTTCTGTTCCGCGACGGAAACGAGTCCCAAATCCGACATTTTTACATCAGGAATAACCGGAAGCGCCAGGGAAACAATGCGAAGAAGAGGATTTTCCTGGGCAGTCAGACCCAGACCGCGCTCTACTTCCTTCATTCTCGCTGCTTCTTTTGTCAGTTCCTCCGCATTCAGCCTGGTCATCAGGCCGCCCACTTCCAGACGGAGCGTGTTCAGAACGACGCCGTCCTTTACCGCCGTCATGCCTCCGCCTTTTGCAATCAGTTCCTTTGCGGCAGCCAGTGCATCCTCCGGTTTGAAGTAGACGATGGTTAGATTGTGGGAGTCATGGGAAACGGTGGAGGCGATGGCGCCTTCGCTGCTGCCGAAATTTTTGACAATTCCCAGAGCCTTTGTCCCTTTTCCATGTCGGTTGATGACGGCTACAAAGGCCATTCCCTCTCCCAGGACTACCTTATTGTCCTTCACCTCCAGCTCTTCCACCGCGCATCTTGTCATGCTCTGGAGAAGATCGTGGTACTCCATTACATGGACTTTCACCGTACCATTTTCCACAGGTGCTTTCACGATAAAGTCATCCAGTGACACATTCCCCGCATTCATGGAATTTCTTGTCTCCATCTCATACTCGCGGTCTTCGATTTCCACCGTCAGTTTTCCATGCTCTGCAACCAGCTTTCCGCCGTAGAATACGGCGTCGGCCCACATCGTATGGATGTCTTTTGTCAGCACCATATCCGCGGTGTATCCGGGCGCTACTGCGCCTATATGGCTCACGCCGATTTCCCTGGCCGTATTGATCGTGGCGCTCTTGATCGCCAGCACAGGATCCATGCCGCACTCAATCGCTTTTCTGACCACGGCATTCAGATGGCCCGTATGAAGCAGATCGTCACTCTCTCTGTCGTCGCTGCAAAGGGTCAGCGTATCATAGAAGCGAATTCCCTGAATCCCCTCCACAATTGCTTTCACGTTCTTTGTGATGGAGCTTTCCCTTGCATCCACATACATGCCTGCCCTCAGCTTACCGAGAGCTTCCTCCCCATTGGTCGTCTCATGGCAGGTATTCGGACCGCCGCACAGATAAGCGGAAAGCTGCCTGCCGCCCAGCCCCGGGGCATGGCCCTGGAGGTAAAGGCCGCTCTCCTGTGCCGCTTCGATAATATCCATCATCCGTTCGTCACCGTTCATCACTCCGTAAAAATCCATCACCTCGGCGAGGCCGACCACGCGCTTAAGCTTTGCCAGCTCACGGATCTCCCCGGCAAAAAACTCGGCTCCGGCATTTTCGCAGCCCGGCACAGCCGGAACACAGCTCGGAATATCCACAAGCTGGCGCATCGGGAGATCGTCCGCACTGTCATGCATGTATTTAACAGCATCCACACCGTAAACATTGGCAAGCTCATGGGGATCATGGATTATTGTAGTAGTTCCGTGAGGAATGACGACTCTGGCAAAATTCCTGGGCGTCATCATCGAGCTTTCGATATGCATATGGGAATCGATGAGGCCCGGGATCAGGTACCGTCCTTCTCCGTCGTAAATTTCAAGGGCACCATACGGCCCTTCCAGCTTCTCCGTCTCCACATGAGCGATAAATCCATCTTTTACATATACGACAGCCGGATAAATCTCCCCTGTAAATACATTGACCAGACGGCAGTTATTGATTGCCAGATCGGCCGGTTCCAGCCCCAGGGCCGTTTTTAAAAGCGCTTTTTTATTTTTGGGTTCCAGTTTAATCATCGTTCTATCTCCTTCTCAAATCATTGCGTAAGTTTCTGATTTACCAAGCCGCCACATGGCCGCCTGCCCTCGGCTCAGCCGCACCGCAGTAAACGCCGTTTTTGTCTTTCAGTATCATCTCACCCCGGCCGAAGCTTACCGCACTCTCCACCGCCTCCACCTCGTGGCCTCTGGCTGAGAGCTGCTTCGCCAGTTCTTTCGGAAACAGCGGCTCCACCTGCACCTTTTTATCTTTAATCCACTGCCATCTCGGTGCGTCCAGAGCTTCCTGCGGATTCAGCTTAAAGTCTATCATATTCATCAGAACCTGGACATGGCCCTGGGGCTGCATGAATGCTCCCATGACGCCAAAAGGTCCTACCGCCTCCCCGCCTTTTGTCAGGAAACCCGGAATTATCGTATGAAATGCTTTCTTTTCCGGTCCCAGGCAGTTCTCTGATTTTCCATCCAGAGTGAAGGCACACCCCCTGTTCTGAAGGGATATTCCCGTCCCCGGCACGACGACGCCGGAGCCGAATCCGTTAAAATTGCTCTGGATAAAGGAAATCATATTCCCCTCCCGGTCGGCCGTGCAAAGATAAATGGTGCCTCCGCTTCTCGGATCTCCTGCGTTTGGCGTTCCGGCAGTCTTGCCAATGAGACCGCTTCGCATTCGTCCATAGCTGCCGCTTAACAGCTCTGCGGCAGTCACTGTCATGGACTTCGGGTCTGCCACATACCGCGTGCCGTCGGCAAAGGCAAGCTTCATTGCCTCCAGCTGCCTGTGGCAGGTTTCGGCGTTTTCCCTGCCGTCCGACTCAAATTCAAAGTTCTTTAATATATTAAGCGCCATCAGAGCGATAATTCCATCCCCGTTCGGCGGTATTTCCCATACCTCATAATCCCGGTAGCCAATATGAATTGGTTTTACCCATTCACACCAATAGCCTTCCAGATCTTCTTTTCTCAGATATCCGCCGGTCCTGCAGGAAAACTCATCGATTTTGCAGGCCAGCTCCCCTATGTAAAAATCACGGGCGCCGGTTCCGGCAATCTTTTTCAGCGTCTCCTCCATATCCCCGGATTTCCAAATTTCACCGGCCTTCGGGGCATGGCCTTCCGGGGCAAAATGATGAAACCATGGTTCCAGCCAGTCCGTATCCTGTTCCTCACGGCGGATTTTGCCAAACAGTTCAAATGCCGCATTCCAAAGTCCGGCTATGACGGGCGTTACCGGATAGCCTTCTTTTGCATAGCGGATAGCCGGCTCCAGGTTCTCCTCCAAAGTTAGGCAGCCGTATTTTTCGGTCATCTCTGCCCATGCGGACGGCGCTCCCGGCACCATGACCGGCAGCCATCCGCGAACCGGCATCTCCTTGCAGCCCGATTTCCTCACTTTATCCGCATTAATCAAACGCGGCGTTTTACCACTTGCGTTTAATCCGAGCAGTTCTTTTTTCCGTTCCAGCCATACAAGCGCGAAGGCATCTCCGCCGATTCCGTTGGAAGTCGGCTCCAGCACCGTCATGGCTGCCGCCGTGGCAACAGCCGCATCGACTGCGTTGCCGCCCTGTTTTCATATGTCCAGTCCGGCCTGGGCCGCAAGCGGCTGGCTGGTGCATACCATCCCGTTCTTCGCAAATATAGCTTCACGGCGTGAGGGATAACGGTATTCCATATGATTAAATTCCATTTTATTCTCCCATCAGACGTCTGTAGTTCTCTCCTGCCGCCCGGATCAGGTCTTCTTTTTCGATATTTCTCACCCGGCAGATATGCTCTATCACATAAGTTATATATTTCGGTTCATTATCTCTTCCCTGCATCGGGGCAGGCGTAAGGGAGGGTGCATCGGTTTCTACCAGAATCCGGTCAAGCGGAACTTCCCTGACAGCTCTCTGTGTGCTGATATCATCCGGTTCAAAAGTAATATTTCCCGAAAAAGAAATATACATGCCCATGTCGAGAAATTCCTGCATTGCCTCAAAGCCGCCGCTGTAGCAGTGCATGATTCCCGGCACCCTTAAATGTTCCTTCATATAGCGGCATGTATCTTTCGTTGCAAGCCGCATATGGATTAACACCGGCTTGTTTACGTTATTAGCCATCTCAATCTGTCTGATGAAAGCGTCTCTCTGTATATCGGCCGGAACTGTCTTCTCATAGGGAAAATAGTCCATCCCAATCTCGCCCACCGCTTTCACCTGCGGACGCTTAACCAGCTCCTCCAGCCGTATAAAATCTTTATCTGTTACCTTCAGTATGTCATTTGGATAAAATGCACAGGCGACGTCAAACATCGATTCCTTCTTTGCAATCTCAATCGCTCTCTCCGCCTCGGAAAGTCCTGTGCAGACAATCATTATTTTTTCAATCCCCGCTTCCTTAGCTCCGGCAATCACCTCTTCCCACCTGGGATACAGGATATCGCCGCAGATGTGGGCGTGGCTGTCTATGATTCCCCTCAAAATGCCGCCAT
>OIYD01002082.1_pt1 | contig 10332 bp, 15 predicted proteins | sample 1588141 | NCBI WGS metagenome assembly OIYD01 (sample SAMN03283259) | human gut metagenome | biome: human-associated habitat; material: feces | host: Homo sapiens | place: USA | collected 2013
AGGGTTTATCTGCATCTTGCACAGCAGTCTTCTCTCCTGCATGAAGATATTTACCAGCTTGACCCTGTGTTCTTTAAGCGGTATCAGTAGCATAAAATACTTTTACGCCCCTGTGGAAACTTCTCCGCAGGGGCGTAAATACTTCATTTCTTTCTATTTCCCAGACACCTTTATTTTTCACTTTCCCGTAAAACATAAAAAACACCGTCCCCGCGGCAATCGCTTTGTCCGCAAAAACAGTGTTCTTAGTGCGCCTTCAGGGGTTCGAACCCTGGACACCCTGATTAAGAGGAATCAGTGTTGTTATTTTGGTATTGTTAAATCTATTATTATCTCCCATATTTCACCAAACTTTTGTTTTATTGCCTGAAAAGCTGTCGATAATGTTTCCGGATCATTAATGATCAGTATGTAAATAATCTCAATTGCAAGTGCCAGCAGAACTCCGATCAGGATACATTTGACAGCACTCGGTTCTCGATGTTGTCTTTTTCGTAATTCATGCTCTACCATCTTTTCATGGTTGTCTTTCCATTTGTTGTAGTTATAAATCTGTTCCGCTTCTCTTTGGGCATTTTCAATCTTTGCTCTTTGTATGGTTTCATCCAGAAAGTGCTTTGAATTTTTGTTATTCATAGTGATTTCTTATCCAATCTGTGAATCTGATAATTTTGTTTCCTGTGGCATATAAGGTTGAAGACTCAGCTTTACAATCTCCTGTGTTCTTGCATCGGCTTTTTTATAAGCCTGAATCAGCTCACTTTCTTCTTTTGTGAAATTACTTGGATTCTTCCCAGTAATTAACCATTCTATTGATACCTGTAGATAATTAGCTACTAATTCAAGTTTATTACATTGTGGAGATGTTTCATTCCAGCGCTTTATAACTCCATTTCCTAGGCCTGCTTCACGTTCTAACGCTTTTATGCTTATCCCTTTTTCGTCAGCTTTTTCTTTAATTCTATTATATATTGTCATTATTTTCCTTTCCAGTAGCAAATTATCTACATTTGTTATTGACAAGTAGCTAATTATCTACTATAATCAGAACTGTAAAAAGTGATACCTTTATTACTTTGTTAATATTCAATTTTACCATTACAAGCTGTATTTTTCAACGAGTTTTGTTCTAAATTACCAGTAATGTAATTATGTCCAAACAGTGTAAGACTATAAATATTCAGGAGGTGCTTCAATGTTATTGGGATGGTTAGTATATCAGGAAAGAAAAGACCTGCCGCAGGACTTAGCCCGTCAGTTAAAGGCAGCCTTTACATCAGAGATCGATGCAAGGCAGTACGCTTCACTGATGAGAAATGTAAGTGTGATGGCTGGTTATAAAGATATCTATGTAGTAAAGAAATCTGACATTGATGTAAGTCGTGTATGAGGTGCTTCTATGGCAAAGAAAAATAACCTCAAATCCGTCCGTCTGTCTGATCAGGTGATGGACTATGTGATTAACTTCGAAGGGGACGGCTTCAACCAGAAGTTCGAGAACCTTGTCCTGTTCTGTATGGAACAGGAAGAAACTAAAAAACAAAAGATCACCTTTTTAGACCAACAGATCGTTAAACAGTATAAGAAACTGGATGCTCTCCGGCAGCTTACGTCTGAGATCGGGGATGTCCGCAGAGCTCTTACACATCTTGAACGGCAGGCAAACAACCTGTCTGAACTTATGGATGAACTGCTGAAAGATAAAGACGAGGATCAGGAACTCCCCTTCCCCTGATCTCTGTACAGTAAGTCAGTCAAGGGTGAGCGTAGCTCATTCATCTCGACCCTTGACAGACTGGACACAGCCAGTACAGAGAATTAGACAGGAAGGATGGGAAGCCTGCAGGGTGAGCATCCTTCTTGATTACCCTCATGTACTCCTGTCCTGAGTCCTTTCCCTTATCAGGGATATGTCACACCGGGACAGACAAATCCAGCTTTTTCAGCGGCCGCTGTCCCTAGCATTCAGGAGACAAAAGTCAAGGTCTCCGCAGGAGCCCGGAGGGTTTAACCTTTACTTTTGGCTCTGTTGAACGGGCGGCAGCCTATCCCCGACACGACAGGGAAATCCGGCTTTTTACTTCAATCTGCTGAGATTCTCCTGCATACCGGGGACAGACAATTATAGATTTTCCCTCCTTCCGTCTCTTTGTTATTCCGGCAGTATGTACGGACTGACCTTTAAAACGTCTTTTCCTTGGCTCGTATGAGTCAGGAAGGAAAAGGTGTTTTAATGGGAGGGACGGGACACTCTGGACAGGGAAATCCAGCTTTTACAGCGTCCATTATGTTTATCATTCAGGAGACAAAAGTCAAGGTCTCCGTAGGAGCCCGGAGGGTTTAACCTTTACTTTTGGCTTTGTTGGACGTGCAGTATCCTATCCCCGGTACGACAGGGAAATCCGGCTTTTTACTTCGATCTGCCGGGACTCTCCTGCATACCTGGGACAGACAATTATCTTGACCCTCCCCCTTTGTGCAGCATAACGCTGTGGAGGGTTTACATAAATCATCGAAACATTAACTATCTCTTTCCCCCGGACTTCCGGGGACGGTAACAGCCCCATTGTGGGATTACATATTAACCAATGCCTTTCCTGCTCTTATACAGGTCTGGCAGAATTTTTCAAAGGAGGTTCATGATTATGAACAAAATGAAGATCTTAGTAACTTATGCAGGTGTCTGGAAAATGGATAACGGACAGTCAGGCATGACACTGAATTATTTCATGTACGGTGAAAACGGTGAGCAGATGATCTCCCGGGTGGATGCTACAGGCGGACCTGTCGGACAGCAGAGGGCGAAATGTTCCCTTGACCCATCCATGAGACAGAAGATCACATTTGTACCCGGTATCTATGATGCAACAATGGGGATGAAGATCGGAAGTGACGGCAAACCTGTCCTGACTGTGGAAGATCTTGATTTCTGCAGCCGTGTACAGATCCTGCCGGAACAGCCTGAAAAGAAATAGGAAGGTGACTGAATGGCATGGCGGATATATTCACAGACGGTCCTGTTTTTGAACAGGATCAGGGAACAGTTCCGGAACCTGTTGCACCAGCCCCGGCAGTACAGCCGGCTGCTACACCGGTACCAGTACCGGATCAGCAGGACACTGTGGCTGATCAAACTGACACTTCTGTCAGTTCCCCTGATACTTCAGGGCAGGAACCTGTTCAGGGAGTGGAAGAAGTTCCGGACGCTGGTACAGTAGACTATACTGCATTACTTGAGCAGCTGATCCAACAGAATGAAAAGCAGCAAAAACTAATGGAAACTCTGGTCAGGGAAAATAAGAAGCTTGAACAGGATATGAAGAATATCCAGAACGCTATGCCTTCTATGATGTGTATGCTCGGGGTGATCATCGGGGTTCTCCTGTTACATATACTTGCTTCTTATATCCGGCCATAGATAGGATTTTTAATTATGTTGAGTGAATTAATGGGACTTGATGGATTTCCTTTTATTCTTGATTATTTTTTGCCGATAGGCTGCCTTATTATTGGCTGGTGCAATTTTTTAATCAATAAAGAAAATTTATCAGAAATAGAAAAATTTGTAAATTTTTCTGTAGCAGTATTTTTTTCATTTATGTTTATTTTTTGGCTTTTATTTAAGATTATAGCTTTGGTGAAATAAAAATATGGAAAATGAAGAATTATTAACAACTCCGGAAGAAGAGACAGAGGACACGGTTGAGATAACAGACGGTGAACCGGAAGTCTCGGAAGCTCCCCAGCAGACAGAAAGCTTAACGCTTGCTGTTGAGGATTACAACATGATAGCGGTGAAATCAATCCCGATCGGAGCCCTGAGCGGCGCCATCTTCATGATAATAGGGTTTGCGTATCTTGGGATTGTTCACATATTTAAAAAAGTTTAAGGAAAGGTGGTTTTTTACTATGAAATTCATGAATCTGAAAAAGAAAATTGCCCCTGCATTAATGGGCGGAGCTCTTGCAGTTGCTACTGCTGTTCCTGCATTTGCAGCTGAAGCTGGTACTGGTCTTTCTTCTGTTGAGACAGCACTGACAACATCCTTTACCAGCGTTGGAAGTTCTATGACAAGCCTTGTCGGAAAGATCCTTCCGATTGCACTTCCGATCATGGGAGCTCTTCTCCTTGTTGGATTTGGTATCAAAGCATTTAAGAAAGTTGCAAATAAAGCCTGACGGTTTTCAGAACGGATTACTTACTTGGTGTAAGGTGAGGGAGGGAGACACCTTCCTCACCTTTTTTATGCAAATGTATCTCAAAAATAACGCAGCATGAGCCGGATCCGGATTACTGCAGCAAAGAAACGAGATACAAGAAAGGGGGAAACTTGAAAAGGATAAAGAAAAAACTTGTGGCTGTGATACTGGCAGTCAATATGTTGGTCATCGGAATCTTTGGATCATACCAGACAGCTCAGGCTGCGGAAATTGTGGCAGGTTATACTGCCGGACAGATTTTAGAAAGTATTTTGTTAGGATTCGGAATCTCGATTTTTACGACGGAAATGGTTCAAAAAGGAACCAGTGCCGCATGGTGGGACACTGACGGATCAGCAGCATTAAAACCATATTATGATGATCTGGAACAGGCATATGAAGAACAGAGATTTAAAGTAATCAATGGTGGTGGCGGTCAGAATCCTGAACCTTCTCCAACACCAGCACCGGGTAACACTCCTATTCCATTTCCAACAACGATTCCGGTACCAGGTGATATTCCAACCTTTAAAGAATTGGTTGCTCCTGCATTGGCTGGTACTGCAGCAGTCATCAATATGACACAAGGGGCTTGGGAATGTATGGCGGAAGCGGTTTCTAGTCTTTGGAATAAGATGATGGGACGTGCTTCTGATGTTGATGTTAGTCTTTCTGAAGATGTTGTTAATTTAATATTAAATAGTGGTTATCCTTATTATACATATGATGGGGTATATTTAAAGCTATGTTCTGTTGGAACTTTTGCCGTTCGAACTTCTGATACACCTAATCATTGGCGTATGTTCTGTACGGCAATGAAGCAATATAGAAACGGGAAATTGGATTCTGATTATCCTAGTGGCGTTTCTTGTGGTTTTGTTAGTGATTATGGTAAAAACAAGTATTATTCAAATGTGCCGTTGTTTACATCAGAAAAGGAAGGCATTGCGTGGCGAAATCAACAGCTTGCCAATGCTGACAAATATAAAAAAGAAAACATCTGGGTTCATCCAGATCTGCAGGACACTTATAAAAATAATGGTAAGTTGGAATATCCTCAGCAAGCTCCCCGTCCTTTGCAGATTCCTTCTGGTGAGCAGTTAGCTGATACTGTAAAGAAATTAAATCCGGAAATTAATCCAAATTATTCTCCGGAAATAGCACCCAGTTATATTCAGGAATTGATTCAGCAGCTGCAGAAGCAGCCTGATCCGAATCCAAATCCTGATCCAAACCCTAATCCGAACCCTAATCCGAATCCTAATCCAAATCCTGACCCGAACCCCGACCCGAACCCTGATCCAAACCCTGATCCTGAGGTGACACCTAAACCGGACGAAGATACTTCTAATGATATTGATCCTAAGAATTATACAGCTGATCTGAAAAAGATTTTCCCGTTCTGTATTCCTTTTGATCTGGTTCATCTAATCCAGGCATTTGAAGCAGAGCCGGAAGCTCCGGTGTTTGAATTTCCTTTTGACCTGGAATTAGAAAATCCCTGGACTGGTAAGAAGATCCTTGATTATCATCATGTGTTCAAGCTGGATATGTCAGACTATGAACCTGTGATCAGAATCTTCCGGATCTTTGAGATCATATTTTTTATTATCGGATTGCTGATGATAACCCGACAACAGATGATTAAGGGGTGATGATTTTATGATTAAGTTTATGAAAGAGATCCTGGACAAGCTGCTGTCCGTGATCCTGTCCCTGCTTCCGCTCTCTCCTTTTGCGGATGCCATTGATAACCTGTCCCAGCTTCCCTATCTTGGCTATCTGAACTATTTTGTCCCGGTGGGGACTTGCCTCAAGATCGGGACAGCCTGGCTTGCTGCTATCGCACTCTTCTATCTGTACAGTGTGTTAGCCCGTTGGATTAAACTGATTGAGTGATTGAGGTGATCGTATGATTTTCTTATACTCCGGGACTCCCGGATCAGGGAAGAGCCTGCACGTAGCAGAACGGTTGTATCATCTGCTCCGTGCTGGTCGCCCGACTGTGTGCAACTTCCCTATTAATTTAAACCGTATTCCTAAGAAAAAACGTGATCTGTTCTGTTACAAAAGTAATCTTGAGATTACTCCGGAGTTCCTGATCGAGTTCTCCCAGAAACATTTCCAGGGAAAAAAAGTAAAAGAGGGTTCCCTGCTCCTGGTCATTGATGAGTGTCAGCTGATGTTCAATGCCAGGGATTGGAGCAAGTCCGGGCGTGATAAATGGCTGTCATTTTTTACGCTGCATAGACATTATGGCTATGATATTATCCTGGTCGCCCAGTTTGACCGGATGATCGACCGCCAGATCCGGAGCCTGATCGAGTATGAATACATTCACAGGAAGGTAAGTAACTTTGGACTGCGTGGAATGTTCCTCTGTGCGGTCATGCTGTCCCCGAAGCTTTTTGTCAGTGTAAAGGTCTGGTACCCGATGAAGGAGAAGGTAAGCAGTGAGTTTTTTAAGTGTAAGCGGAAATATTACTCGCTATATGATACTTACCTGATGCTGGATGCCCCAGATTAGAAAGGATGTTGCTATATGAGAGGTAGATCTATTTATTTTACGGCTGATGAGATAGCCGCTATGGAGAAATTTTTTGATGATTTTGATATTTATTTTTCTGCTGAAAAGCATGAGGAAAAGTATGAATATCTTTTACATAATGGAATGTGGCTGATCTTACGTAAATTTGATATATGTAATGGTTCGTCTGGGAAAGGAATTTATTTTTCTTATTGTGAGATTGACTTTATGTCCCGTTTTTTTATCAGTCTTGATTATTTCTTTCCAGAAGCTGATGATAAGCCTTTAAAAGAAAAATTTATTGCTTTAGCTGGCTCTGCATTTAACAAGTTTTTCCTGTGCCTTGATAAATATTATGGCTCAGAACATCTTTTTCCTTTAGGTTGATCTGGGAATACTTTCAGGAAACTGGATGCCCCGGAGTGATGTATCTCATTTCCTCCGGATCTGCCAGGCTTGCTGCAGAAATTTTGAGATACATTTCAGGAAACGTCTGGTAGTCCCAGAGCTGGTGGCTGTCCAGAAACTCCGTCGGCTCTGCTGTGTGGGAAGACGGGGGTCGGGGGGACCCGTCTGACCGCGCGGCAGCGCTGACGGAGTTCCGTTACTGCCCCCTGCCACGGGCCTGTAATACGTGGTCTGAAAATACATACAAAATTCATGCGAAACCCTTGTAAATACTGGCGAAAATGGCAATTTTAAAATTTCCCCAAACTGCCATCTGGGGAAAAACTTTAGCAAACTAAAGTGAGGTGTAAAATGGACATTAAGAAACACTTAAATTCAACAAAAATATACCAGGAATTGGACGATAAAAACCGGGAATACTGGTTTGACTTCAAACAAAAGAAATTCCTGCATAACATTGATACTTTTTATTATTCTGTGAAATTAGTGGAGGACTTTACAAATGACTCATCTGATGATTCCGTTCTCAGGTTTCGTAAATTCTTTGAGCAGAAGAAATCAATCCTTGACTCCAGGTATGGACAACTTGTACAGATCTTCTTTCCTGGGTTTGACCGCAGCCTTAATCTGTGCGCTGGCTCTTACGCTGGTTTTTTCAGTATTCGTCTGGAATGCCCGGAATGGTTTGATATTTTCATTGCTCCTTCTGTTCCTCATGGTTCTGATGGTGGTTTCTCAGTTACGTCTGAGATCGTTGTACAACTCCGATCTTATATGCTGTGGATGTATGGAGTTCATGAAGCCTTTGAACGCTCTTATGAATATGTGAAACAGATCTGTGATTACTTCGGTTTACATATCGCATACTGTCAGGAAAACAGGATTGACTACTGTTGGCACAGCAACTACTTAAGTAATCCAGAAAAGTTCTTTTCACCGGAGAGCTTCTACAAGATGAGAGTGGACAGGTTCAAAGATGCCCTGATACATACTGCCAAAGTCGGATCAGAAGGATATGAGATTGATTATGTATCAATGGGAAAACGTTCTGACAAGGTATTTATCCGTATCTACCTGAAAAGTAAAGAAGTCATTGAAAAGAATTATAAACCATGGTTCTTCAAGGTATGGCTGTTCAATGGTCTGATCAACCGCTATGACCTGTACTGTTATGAAGAATGTTATAAAAAGCATTCCTGGCAATATCTGGATACTGCCAGACTGAAATATTACAGTGAATATGGTTCTGATCCGGAACTCCGGGAGCAGTGCAGGGATGTTGTGGAAGGCAAGGTTACCATGTCCCCGGATACGCTGCATAAACTTGCAGATACATTGACACCGAAGATCAACCTGATCATGAACGTGGAATACCAGACAATGAGAAAGCATACCAAGACTTATGAACTGGTACCGTTCCGAGATAACAGTGCAAGGGAAACGTCCAAAAGGATTTATGATTACCTGGATAACCGGAAGATCATAGCTGACTATCTGACCTTTTATGTGTTCCGCCTGGTCAAACCGGAAGGGGATTCCAATAAATCAAGACGTGACCTGTGTGCTTTCTGGACTGCTCTACGGAGTTGCAGGATGATAGATGTAAATGTCAGACCAAAAGATGTGAAGCTGATCCGGCAGTACTGCAGGCAGCTCAACAGTGACATAATGAAAAAGCGTGTGATCAATGCTGCGGTAACTCTCGGTATCTATACCAGGGGGATCAACAATGATAACGTGGTGCAGGATTGTGTTGAAGCACTTTGCCAGCTGAATGATAATGATATTCATGATGCAAACCGCTACAAACAGAAAAAAGCCCGCCAATTCAATAGCAGTGAACTGGCGGACACTTATGTAAGTAGTGTTACTCATGAGTATCAGATAGTCAATATCAATACTGGTGAAGTATCTACGGACATAATACCATAAGCACCTTGAAATTACAATAAAATTTAGGAGGTCATTATGAGATTAGTTAAATATGAAAGCTATATTGTTACTGTAAAATCTGCTTCCTGTCTTCCAGCAGGAGAATATCTGTTATATTTCCAGAATGTGTTTGTTTTTGAAGAAACCTGCAGTTGTGGTCTGGCTATTCTTAATTTTTCTGGAAGCCCTGATGATTCAAGTGTATTCTTTAATTTTTATGCTGATGATGAGATAGCAATCCGTAAATATGAGTAGTGTATCTCAAAAGTCATGCTGCAGCGTTCTGATCAGCTACATCTGCAGAAAAAAATGAGATACAAAGGAGGTACTTATGAGTATATCATTAGATCAGGCTTATCAGATCTTCATGGCTGACCGGGAGACTTCCTGTGCTGATAAGACTTTAATTTACTACAGAGAAAACTTAACAGGCTTTTTTACATATGTATCAGAATGTTTTAACAGGCCTGTTTCTGAGATCAGCTGTGATGAAGTTACAAGGGAACTCTTCCGGAATTATATCTGTTACCTGCGGAAGCGTCCGAAGTTCCAGAACCATCCTTTCCTGGAACCGTCCCAGGAATTGCTTTCGTCTACCAGCATCCGGACATATGCCAGGTCAATCAAGGTATTTGCCAATTTCTGTAAGGATAACGAATACTGTGATGACTTTACTTACAAGGTGAAGCTTCCCAAAGATGACTCTGGCGAGATCATTCCGCTTTATCAGTCAGAAGTTCAGCAGATCGATAAGCTGTTTAACCTGAAAACTGAGTTTGGATTGAGAAACTGGTGTATTGTTCACCTGATGCTGGATGCCGGACTGCGATCATCCGAAGTGATCAACCTGCGGTTTTGTGATCTTATGTTTGATAAAAATATCATTCAGGTATATAAATCTAAGGGATCCAAGACAAGACTTGTGATCCTTTGCCCCCGGCTGAAAGTAAACCTGATGAAGTATTGCGTGATCCATCGCAAGTATACAGCCCTTTCCCCTATGTCCTATGTGTTTTTACAGATGAGACAGCAGGAAGCCATCAACTCCAATGTGATCAAGCAGCTCTTCGCCCGGATAAAAAAGAAATCCGGCATAGATCGGCTTCATCCCCATCTTTGTCGGCATACTTTCGCAACGTCATATATTAAAGGCGGCGGTAACATCGAGATGCTCCGCCTGCTTCTCGGACATACGGATTATAAGGTAACCAGGGTTTATCTGCATCTTGCACAGCAGTCTTCTCTCCTGCATGAAGATATTTACC
>OIYD01002093.1_pt1 | contig 10286 bp, 5 predicted proteins | sample 1588141 | NCBI WGS metagenome assembly OIYD01 (sample SAMN03283259) | human gut metagenome | biome: human-associated habitat; material: feces | host: Homo sapiens | place: USA | collected 2013
TCTTTATAATTCTTACTGCTTGATGAAGTTACGTCAATAGCTTTCTGATAGGTATAATTGCCTGTTATTGATAAATCAATATTACGGTGGATCGGGATAGAGGTACGTAAAGTTATATCTGCCCCGGTGATATGTACTTTCCCAAAATTCATCATCTTCCAGACATAGGTTGTGGGTAAGGCGACAATTTTATCATTTACTTCATTAAAATATCCATCAACAGTTAGCATTACGTAATTAGTGAAAGAGAATGGAGTACCACTCCAGGTAATACCTATATTGTATTCGCGTGCCTTTTCAGGTCGTAGGTCAGTATTGCCCATACGTTGATAATAAAGGTCATTGAAAGTTGGTACGCGGAAAGTGTCTTTGTACATTAATCGCAGAAAGAGGGAGTACTTCTCCCAAGGGCGATATATAAATGAAAGGGTAGGACTGAAACGAGAACGATTATCAGGGCGGTTGCCTGATTTCACATCCTCGGCAATCAGCGTATGTACTAATGTTCCTGTGGCTGTAAGCCCTTTCCATTGATAGCGTAAATTAAATGCAGATAGCCATGTATATCGTGTTGGATTAGGATTGTTGGGCAAATTATTATCTAGTGTATTAAGTACAAGGTCATTTGCCCATGAAGTAGAAAATGTACTGCAAGGCTGCCATTGTATGGTAGCTGATAGATAATATTCTTGCTGCTTGTTAATGTCTGTTTGTCTACCTCCTTCATATTTCACGTCTGTATCTTCATATTTATTCCACGAATAGTTATATTTAGCTTGGCCCTGCAAGGTCCATTCCGAGGTAATGTCTTTTAGGTATCGGGCTTGTATGAAGATATTTCTGTCCCATAAACGCTCATTGGCTTGATCATTGTAGAGAATTACTGAACCTGGCAATCCACGTTCTGAATCGAAATAATATGCTTTTATGTTCAGTTGGCTACTATCTTTCAATGTATGAAACAGATTTGCTTCTGTGTGCCATGATTTTATATCAGAATTTTTTCTTTTTTCATTCGTAGTATATTTGCCGTTTATTAATTTAAAAGGATAATTTCCATCTGCTTGTAGATAATTACTATTCAAGGTATAACAGGTTCGTTGTGTTATACGTTGTCCCCATGTGAGAGAGGGATTTATTAAGCCAAAGGAACCACTTTTAATTTGTCCTTTGAAGGTATATGCTTTGTCCGTTCCTTCTAAAGGATTTTTACTGTATATAGAAAGTATTCCTGCTGAAGCGAAAAGCCGTGCAGGTTGCAGTAAATCATGATTTTGCCCAACAGACAGAGATAACATGTCTATATCATCCAATGCAAAACGTCCTATATCTATTTGTCCCGCTTGGGTGTTGCTCACAGCCACTCCATCGTAGGCTACTGCTGTGTGTGTAGCGCCAAGGCTTCGGACGGAAACAGTCTTTAATCCTCCTATACCACCATAATCTTTTACATTGGCTCCGGCAAAACGGCGAACAGCATCAGCTATATTCTGAAGTCCGAGATTTTCCAATTCGTTTTTTTCAAGTACTTGTATGGGCATCGCTACAGATATACGTTGGGGTACACGTCGCCCCTTTATTCCCACTTCCGGAATGGCATGTACCTTTCCTGTAATGGAGTCTCCCGCCTGCTGTGCCTGTAAATTGACACAAAGGCAGCATGTGAAACAATATAAACAAAACCGTAGCCAGATGCATCGGCATGGATTATCCTTGATCATAACAAATAGCTGTAAAAATATAAGTATCTCATGCCCTTTCCTCGAAGGCATAAAATTTGATAGGTTTTGCAGGTCTTCTGACTTACTCCGGATTTACCGCCTTCCCACCGTGCGAATACCGGCAGTGGCATAGGTGATTGGTAAATCCTTGACAATGAGTTTACAGCAGCGGGACTGTTTGGGAGTTACACCCAATTCCCTTTTCATGAAGCATACCGAAAGGCATACTTCAACAAAACCGAAAGGCAAAGATAGGAAAGATTTATGTTTTATTTATTATAGGATGCAGTATTTCATAAATTTATGCATTTATTCTAACAGAGTAACTTAATAGAAAACTAATACTATAATGCTTATGCTAAAGAAAACTATTGCTGCGCTAAGCCTACTCAGTATCCTTGCAGCCTGTCAGAATGATGAGAATCCTTCTCAACCGGAACCTAAACCACGTCAAGACATCAATCTTACCCGTGCGGAACAAGAGTTTATGGACAAAGGTACAGACTTTGCTTTCCGTTTCTTCGATCAGGTGTGCAGTACCGAAAAAGAAAAACCGAATGTTTTTGTGTCTCCATTGAGTGCATCACTTTGTTTATCCATGATTACGAACGGGGCTACTGATAATACGCTTGCTGAGATGCAGAATGTATTAGGATTCCCTGCCAATACTTTCTCTCTTGATGATCTGAACAACTATAATCAAAAGTTAACTTCAGCTTTGTTGGATTTGGACAATACAACTCAACTCGGAATAGCTAATTCTATCTGGATAGAGGAAGGTTTTAAGGTTTATGACTCTTTTGTTGATGTAAATAAGAAAATGTACGATGCTCAGGTGCAAGAACTTGATTTCACATCTCCGACCGCCAAAGATGTGATAAACCAATGGTGCGCCACTCAGACTAATAATTGCATAAAAGAGGTTATTCAGGAAATACCTGCGGATGCTCGTATGTATCTGATTAATGCACTCTATTTTAAAGGTATCTGGAAAAGCCAGTTTGATAAGTCGGCTACTGGACAGGATAACTTTACCAATGTTGACGGCAGTCAGCAGAAAGTAGCTATGATGAACCAGACCGCAACGTTCAATTACACCCAGACTGATGATTTCTCTATTGCGGAATTACCCTATGGCAATGAAGCTTTTAGTATGGTGATACTGTTGCCATCCGGAGATAAGACCTTGGATGAAAGCTTACCCAGCCTGAATTATGAGAACTGGAAACAGTGGAGTAAGAATATGGCAGGAAAAGAACTACAAATTAAACTTCCTCGTTTTAAAGTAGAATATGACAAAGAGCTGGAAGAGGACATGATAGCTATGGGGATGAAAGATGCTTTCGATGCTTATAAAGCAAAGTTTGCCAATATGTCCGGTGCAGAACTATATATTGGCCTTCTGCAACAGTTTACTTATATAAATGTGGATGAGGAAGGTACCGAAGCGGCTGCGGTTACAGTAGGAGGAATGTTTGATAATGCTGTCGGTTTTCCTTCTCCTGTTCCCTTCTTTGTGAATCGTCCTTTTGCCTTTATGGTTAAGGAAAAGAGTACGGGAGCCATCCTCTTTATAGGAAAGATTACAGAACTATAGTTTGATATTTATAAAGAAAGCGAAGAATCAACTCCTTCAATTGTGGGAGTCGATTCTTCGCTTTACTTTTATGATACAAGAATAATATTTTTATAGCTTACTCTTGTATATCTGTGCCATTACCTTCTGATACTGATTCTCCAATTGAAGTAGATTCTGCTTACTTTGATAAATCACAGAAACTTCTACAAAATATTCTATCACACTGATTTGTCCACCGGTGAGAGCTTGCTTCAGTAATGCAAGATCTTGTTGTGAACTGAATGCCTCCCTGTATTCCTGGATGGAAGTCTGCAATGATTGTGCTTCGCTGTATAGTTTTGCTAAGGTTGCTTCGGCTTGGAAAGCAGCATTCTCTTTCTGATAATCGAGGTTCAGAGATTGCGCTTTGGCTATTTTAACCTTATTACGATTCTCAAACAGCGGGAAGGAAAAGCCTACTACGACTCCATTAAATGGAGTACCGGACTCTGTATTACGGCGATATCCAAGTTCCAATTTAGGTAACCAACCTTGTTTGCTTGCAGAAATCTGTTTGCGGGCGGCAGCACTTTCACTGCTTAATGACAGCAAAGTCTGATCGGCTGCCAACACTTCCGAACGTAACTGTTCATAGTCGGTAGGAAGAAGGGGCAATGGATAGTCGTTGATGGAGCGGAAACTGCTCAGCTCATTATCTTGCAAAGACTGGTCTCCGTTGAGTGCAAGGAGAGATTTCCAGGCGTTATCAAGCGCAGTCTGATTGGTACGGAATTCTGTGCGTACATTCAGTAACTCCAGATTGATCTTATTTGTTTCCAATACATTGGCATCACCTGTCTCCAGACGTTTCTTATAGTATGCAGAGAGTTCCTCAGCCTGTTTCATACGTTCATTCAGAATCACTTGCTGGTGCTGCAACATGATGATGTCGAAACAAAGCTCTTTAGCTTGCAACAACAGTTGTTGACGGAAGGCGGCAGACTGCGCATCAAGCGCACCGGTTTTGAGCCGGTTTACTTTTCCGCGTGTAGCATACAAGGTCGGGAAATCAAAGCTCTGAGAAACAACAAGTTCACCTATCGTCTCACTCTTATCTTCCGATCCCCACAGATGGGCATACGAGAGAGTGGGATCAGGCAAATTGTTCTCCGACTTGTTCTCCAATTTCTGTGAAGTGATGAGTTGCGCATTGGCCTGCAACTCCTTATTGTTTGCTTCAATACGGTGCAGCACTTCGTCTATGCCGACCGATTGGGCACGCATTCCCGCATATAGGAAAAAAGTGATAAAACTAAATATGAGAATTCGTTTCATTGTTTGATATTGTTAATGGTTGTTTTTTAGGGTGCATCATCAGATAAACAATCGGAATGATGAAACCGTTCAGGAACGTGGAAGTTAAAAGACCACCAAGGATAACTTTCGCCATTGGACTTTGAATTTCATTACCCGGCAAATCTCCTCCCAGTGCCAATGGAATAAGAGCGAGAGCCGAAGACAATGCTGTCATCAAAATCGGATTCAAACGGTCCATTGAGCCACGGATTACGCTATCGTACACGTTTATTCCCTCTTCCTGTTGTAAATGGTTGTAGTGGCTGATCAGTAACATACCGTTTCGGGTGGCGATACCGAATAGTGAAATAAAACCGATAATAGCCGGAATACTCACCTCTCCCGTTGTCATCAACAAAGCAAACACACCACCGATCAATGCAAGTGGCAGGTTGATAAGTATGATTGCACTCTCTTTTACACTACGGAATTCATGATAAAGCAGTAAGAAGATCACCGCAATACTCATTAATGATGTGAGTAACAAAGTGCGGCTTGCTGCCTGTTCACTCTCAAATTGGCCACCGTATTCCAGATGATACCCTTCGGGCAATTTAATATCCTTGTCCACACGGGCCTGAATATCATTCACTACACTGCGCAGGTCGCGGTCGGCAACATTGGCAGAGATTACGATTTTTCGCTTCACGTTCTCGCGGCTGATCGTATTCGGTCCCATGGCAGAACGCACTTCTGCGATGTAGTTCAAAGGTATTTTCTTTCCGTCACTGGTATCTATCATCAAGTTGCGTATCTTCTCCATTTCGTCGCGAAGATCATCACGTACACGTACGGTAAGGTCGAAGCTTTTACCTTTCTCGTATACCTGTGATACGGTTTCACCAGCAAGACATACATTCACGAACTCAGAGAATTCCGGTAATGAGATACCGAACTTAGCCAACATTTCCCGCTTGGGCGAAATGATAAGCTGAGGACGTTCTATTTGTTGTTCCACATTCAGGTCGGCAATACCCGGAATATCCTGGATGGCACCTTTGATTTCATTACCCAAGGTAAACATACGGTTCAGATCGTCACCAAACAGTTTAATTGCGATGTTGGCTTTCGTACCACTGAGCATAGCATCGATACGGTGGCTGATAGGCTGGCCGATTTCCACATTTGCTCCTACGATAGTACCTAACTTCTCGCGTACTTCGGCAACCAACTCACTACGTGAACGTTCTTTCAATTCGAACGGAGCTTCTATTTCCGAAACATTCACACCAAGTGCATGCTCGTCCAGTTCGGCACGTCCGGTCTTGCGGGCAACGGTTTGTATTTCGGGAATGCTGAGTAGCAATTCCTCTGCACGGTGTCCCATCTTGTCACTTTCTTCTAATGAGATGCCTGGTAAAGAAGATATGTTAATCGTAAACGAACCTTCGTTGAAAGGTGGCAGGAACGAACGTCCCAATGTGAAGAAACATACCAGAGCAACTACGAACAAACCGATTGTACTGCCCAGTACGATCTTCTTATGTCCCAGTACAAATGCCAATGCAGCACCATACCACTGTTTCATCTTGCGTGCTACGAACGAGTCGCTGCTCTCTTTCTGTTCCTTCTTCTTGTCTCTTCCTAAAAGATAGGAGCAAAGTACTGGTGTAACTGTCAATGCCACTACCGTAGAAGCTGCCAGTGCTACAATGAATGCGATACCCAGTGGAACCAGCATGCGGCCTTCCATACCGGTGAGGAAGAACAGTGGTACGAAACTGACTACGATAATCAGCGTAGAATTCAGAATAGGCATACGTACTTCTTTCGATGCGTTGAATACTACTTCCAGTATGGAAAGGCGTTCTTCCACAGGCTTCAACTTATTCTCGTGGAGTCGTTTATATACATTCTCCACGTCTACAATGGCATCATCCACCAGCGAACCGATAGCGATGGCAAGACCACCGAGGCTCATTGTATTAATTGTGAAGCCCATATAATGCAGCGTTACCAGTGAAGTAATCAATGAAAGCGGTAGTGTAACCAATGAGATCACCGTTGTACGTACATTCGCAAGGAATAGGAATAGGACAATCACAACGAAGATACCTCCTTCAAACAAGGACTTCTGTACGTTTCCGATAGAGCTTTCGATAAAGCGGCTCTGACGGAAGATGTCTGTGCTGACTTTTACATCCGGTGGCAGGTTCTTCTGCAAGTCTTTTAAAGATGCTTCTAATTTATCCGTTAATTCCAGTGTGCTGGTGGCTGGTTGCTTGGTTACTGTTAACAGTACGGCGGATTTACCCCGTTCGGATGCTGTACCCAGTTTGGGTAACTTTGCTCCGATATGTACATCTGCAATGTCTTCCAGTAAGATAGGAGCATTCCCCGAAGCGGTTCCACCACGTACTACGGCACGTGCCAGTTGGTCTACACGGTCGGTAGAAAGTACTCCACGCACAATGTATTCGTTACCATATTCATATAACACGCCACCGTTTGCGTTCAGATTCATTTCGCGGGTTACAGTCATGATTTCATTCAGCGTAACGCCGTAATGCCGCATCCGTTCCGGGTCTAATTGTATCTGATATTCCTTTATATCACCGCCAAGTACTGCTACCTGTGCCACACCGCCCGTAGAGAGCAAACGCGGCCGGATGGTCCAGTCGGCTATTGTACGCAGGTCGAGCATGGAGGTAGAGTCGGCCGTCAATCCGATAATCAGCATTTCACCCAGAATGGATGATTGTGGGCCCAGCGTCGGTTTACCTACACCGGTAGGCAGGCTTTCACTTACGACGGCCAACTTTTCGCTGACAATCTGCCGGGCCAGATAAATATCCGTATCCCAATCGAATTCTACCCATACTACAGAGAAGCCGTTGGTAGATGAAGAACGTACGCGGCGCACACCTGTTGCACCGTTCACTGCTGTTTCTACAGGAAATGTAACGAGTTGTTCCACTTCTTCTGCTGCCATACCGTTTGCTTCGGTCATGATAACAACCGTAGGTGCATTGAGGTCAGGGAATACGTCCACTTCCGTGTTCATGGCGGTGTAGGTTCCGCCTATCAGTAACAACACCGAGGCTACAAGTACCAGGATGCGGTTATGAAGTGAAAAATGTATGATCTTATTTAACACGATGATATATTTACTATTTTACTATTTACTATTTACTATTTGATACACCTTGTCTTTTACCATTTGACATTTACTATTCTTATCATCAGCTTCACGCATTGCGCAGCCAAATAGTAAATAGTAACTTGTCAAATAGTAAATAAGTTTAGTGTTCGTGACTGTGTGCCGGTATCGCATTCGTAGCGCTTGCCAGTTTCACTTGATAAGCACCTTCGGTTACCACGCGGTCTCCGGCTTTTACACCTGAGAGAATCTGTACGCTTTCACCGTTATCGGCTCCGAGAGTCACAAGTTGTTTCTTATATCCTTCTTCATCCAGTTGCAGATAGACAAAGAAACTGCCTTGTTCTTCAGTCAATGCTGAATGGGGCAGGGATATTACGTTTTCTATAGGGGAAGACAATAAGAAGATTTCTACAAACGAACCGGGGATAATATCACCTTTGTTGTCGAACTCAAAGGTTACAGGTACGTAATATCCACCATCACCACCGGAAGCTTTGCCATAAGAGAGAAGACGCCCGTCTAAGTCTTTCAATGTATATACCTTATTATTATAAGGAGTGCAGAAGTTAGCAGAACCAATAGTACGCAGATATTGGTAATATTTCTCAGATACATCAGCACGCAGGAACAATTTGCGGTTTTGCGTAATGCTGACTAACGGTTGCCCTACGGCTACATAATCACCTTCTTTCACTAACAGGCTTTTTACATATCCGCTGATAGGAGAAATTACCGCTTGTCCGCTTGCTGAACTATTTTTAGCTACGGCTTCATAGCTGATACGTGCATTTTCGTATGCTTGTTCCGCTTGAGCGAAATCTTTTTCAGAAACAATTTTATTTCCTACGAGGGCTTTCATGCGCTCATATTCTTTCTTGGAAACTTCATAAGCGATACGTGCCCGTTCTACGGGGTCACCATCCGCCATGTTCTTGGAAGATAATGTCACCAGTGGTGTACCTTTACTGACACTCATACCTTCGATTACCTTTCCACGGAAAGATACTACACCAGCTACGGTTGCTACAGCCACGCTCTCATCTCCTTGTGCTGCCATTACCTGACCGCTGGTTTTTATAACCTGATGGAAAATCCCCGGTTCTACAACATTGGATTTTACTCCGGCAGCCTGTGCTTTGGCAGTAGTCAGAATGATTTCGTCACTATGTCCGGCCGCTGTTTGTTCATCGTGGCTATGTCCATCGTGGTTATGTTCGTCACCTTCGTGATTGTGGTCTTCGCCTTCATGATCATGATCACAACCTTCGTGCTCATGTTTTTCTGTTTCATGATTATGACCTTCGTGTCCGTCGCCGGATTTACTATTGCAAGAGCCTAACAGGAATAATCCCATGACTCCCATAAAAAGAATTTTTTTCATGATGATATTTTAATGTTCTTACTTTTATCTGTGTGCAAAATTAGAAATAAAAGCCTGCAATAAAGTTGCAGACTTTACGATAAAGTAAGAACACACGGAGGTGCGCGAAGTCCTGTGGCACGTGTGAGATACGTGCCATGAAGTGACTCCTGGTATATGCAGTCCTGTCTTTGCCCGCTTTCTTCGGGGAGGACCAATAGTCTGAGAAGTGGTTCGGAGAATAATGTGATAACCAGTGGAAAATCCGGATGTGTCCATCCGTTGTCCGAGCTGGGAGTTTGCTGGAAAAAGTGAGTAGTAACACATCCCGTATCGCAACAGCAATGTTCGCTATCCGGGGTGTGTTGTTGTCCGCAACAATTGGGAGTTATGTCATTCTTCATACATATCAACCCATTATTGTGATGGTGGTGAGGAATAACCGGTACCACCAGCATGACCATGCTGATGAATATAAAAAAGAATGTTATGTACCGTTTTCTCTGCATCCTTATTTTTTTTATTGCGGACAAAGATAGAAGTTAACGGCTTAATTACCAAATGTTAGTTATTAAAAAGCCTTGAATAATTCATTTAAACCTTCACTCATACTGGGATGGGTGAATATGAAGTTACGTAAAGCCGAAGATTTCTGTCCGGTTTTCATGACAAATGCTACTAGATTGATAAGTTCCGGTGCATCCACGCAGAAGAGTGAGCAGCCCAGTATTTTCTCTGTATCCGTATTTACAATAGCTTTTAGCATCCCATCCATATTCTGCAAAGTACGTGCACGAGGGATGGCGGAGGCGGGCAGACGTGAAATCTTGATGGGATATCCACGTTTCATAGCTTCTTCTTCCGTCAGACCGATATGTGCCATAGGTGGATCTGTGAAGATGGCGTAAGGTACGGGATTGCGGTCATCAACAGAACGTTCCTTATTACCGAAAAGATGATTTAAGATGATACGGGAATCGTCAATTGAAAGGTAATCATACATTTCCCCACCTTTGACGTCTCCCAAAGCCCAGACGTGTGGTGCAGTAGTACGTAATTGCTCATTGACAATGATCCCTCCTTGTGCATTAACCTGTATTTTTGCTTTTTCCAGATTCAGATCATCTATCATAGGTTTACGTCCTGTTGCAATGAGTAGGGCATCGCCTTCAAGAAAGTAAGGTGTGC
>OIYD01002126.1_pt1 | contig 10147 bp, 11 predicted proteins | sample 1588141 | NCBI WGS metagenome assembly OIYD01 (sample SAMN03283259) | human gut metagenome | biome: human-associated habitat; material: feces | host: Homo sapiens | place: USA | collected 2013
ACACTGGAATGCACCTGTTGACGGTATGTATGCTTTTTAGATCACAATAGGCAAAATGGTTAAGTATGACAGAACCCCTTTCGGTTGTTCATGGAAATTAGGGATAATACCTTTGCCTATTTATTGACTCAGTACACCAGAGTATTACTGCGAATAACCTAATTAACATCTCCGCCGAAGAGATAAAATTTGTCTGTAATAAAGCATACTCCAGAAAAAATATATAAATAGTAGAATTTATTAAACTAAAGAAGCACAAATGCCTGTACAAGCCATTCATGTGTCTAATAAATATCGGTAAAATAAAATTAGATATTTGCCGAAGATAGGTGGTGCATAAGTGGAAGAGGATTTGGACTACAAAGAAATTGGGCGTAATATCCGCTATTATCGTCAAAAGGCCGGATTGAAGCAAAACCGTCTTTCAGATATGATTGACGTGTCGCCGCAGCACGTTTCTCACATTGAGAGCGGTGTGCATCTAAGTTTGTCGGTGTTGGTAAAAATCGCAAATGCTTTAAATGTAGATACCGATTGCCTGTTAGGGAACAATTTGAAGAAAAAGCATGAGCGGGAGCCAATGGACGCATTGATGGCGCGAACACGAAATTTCTCATCAGAGGATTATGAAAAACTAATGCAGGTATGTGATATATTTTTCCCATAAGCTGGATAAGGAAATGCTGAACGGCTAATATGAACGGGGGAGTATTCGTATGCCGGGACAGAACGAGTGGTTTGACCAGTTATATAGAGAACACTCTGCCCGACTATTTAAACAGGCATATTATGTATTGCACAACAGTCATCTTGCCGAAGATTTGGTCGAGGAAACTTTTCTGATTTTGTTATATAAGCAGCAAGATTTGGTTAAACACCCCAATCTTGCTGGATGGTTAAGTTTGACATTGAAAAACTTGATTTGCGATGAATTAAAATCAGCGCGGCATCGACTTGAAATGCCCCTCATTTCCGACGATAGTGCAACATGCGTTGATACGTACCATCAACCGCTAGATGAGTTGCTTCCAAAAGGATTGCTCCCTAAAGAGCGGGAAATTCTCATTCTGCTCTTCGAGGAACAATTGTCTTATGATGAGATCGCGCAGCACCTTGGAATATCAGTACTGAGTTGTCGAACTCGGGCTTTCCGAGCAAAAGCGCACTATAAGGTGCTAATAAGGGACGCAGAAAATAAATTTTAGTTTTTATGTAATGAAACGATCTGCCCAATCAATGTCGAAGTGAAGGGGGTGCAAGGATGCCTGAGAATGAGTTTTCCTCGCGGAACAACGGGCGCGACGAGGATGCCGCTCAAAACCACAAGCATCTGGATGCGTTGACTGCCGGCGAGTTGGCAGATGCATTGTCAGATATGTGGGATGCGATGGATGAATGTAATTATGATTCCACACAGATGGATGCATACTTGGCCGAATTGGAGAAACGGGAGCCAATCTCGTCAGGCTTTGATGTTGATGCGTCTCTAGCAGCTTTCCACGAAAAACATGCTCAACTGTTTGAGCAGGGTATGCCCGTTCAAATACTTACCACGGAAAAACCTATCCGCCGTTGGCACATCGCACATGGCGCTGCCATTGCTGCCGCAATATTGCTATGCAGTATGGTTACCGCCCAAGCGCTTGGATTTGATGTATTTAGAGTGATTGCACGATGGACGGAAGAAACATTTCATTTTAGCACATCGGAGCAATCAACGGAGAATAAACTGAATCCGCTTGAAATAGAAGATGGCAAATATACAACTCTAGCGGAGGCATTGGATGCGTGCGGGATCACTTTTCCAATAGAGCCGCAATGGTATCCTGAAGGCTTTGAATCCAAAGAAATCACGGTGGTTTCGCGGCTGGATAGTGTAAAGTTGCTTGCAACTTATCAAGCTGGAACGAAAAATATCGTTATAACAATTCGTCAATACAGTGCTCCAAGTGGAGTGGGCAGCATTACTTTTGAAAAAGATGCTGCCGAGGTAATTTCTTATGAGAAAGACAACATCATGCATTACATCATGGCTAATAATGAGCGTTTAACGGCAACGTGGATTGCTGGCGAAAAAATTGTATGTTCTATTTCGGGAAATCTAACAATTGAGCAAATAGAGCATATGATCGATTCTATTTATGAAGGATGATTAAATATTATGAAAAAATACTTTGCACGATTTCTTTTGTTGATCTGCATATTTTCCTTGTGTCTGGGGTCGATTGGCGTGACAGAGGCAACGGGTGCTGATGTTGCTGCCCCCAATCGGTCAAGTGACTATATCGACAGTTATGCAGCATCATCAAATACTGGAGCAAAACGTGAAGTTGTAATAAGTTATGACATTGTTGCAACCAATTATATGGAGTGGGTAGGTGTAGCCCATATTGTGATACAAGAGAAAAATGGATCTACGTGGCGTGGTGTTACTACATATTGGGGTTCTGTCGCAAATGGTATGATTGTTACTAATGCGATTACGCACTCAGGAAGCATTTCATATAACGGAACATCCGGTAAGCAATATCGTGCTGTTGTTACTTTTTACGCTGGTGATGCCGATGATGATACTCATGGTGATTACAGGACTAAAACAACTAACACCGTGACTGCACGATAATTGGATGAAAAAATGAGTAAAGCAACAAGGGCGTCTTTGGACACAGTGTCCAAAGACGCCCTTGTTGCCATTTTTAGAGCTTTCACTAATTTTGTCTATGCATGTAATGTTTTGGCTTAACCAATCAATACATGAATGAAGGCGATGCCGTAGATGAATCCTTTAACTCGCTATTGTAGAAAGTAAGGAGGAGGAAATCCGATGCAGTAAAATAGTGAAACTCCAACATAGTGGTGCTAATGGAGTCGAGTTCTTAATCTTTCACAAAAGAAATGTCAGCAACTCTATCCTTGAGACTAGATATCTCAGCAAAAGAACTGGAAAACAGATCCACCAACTTGCCATCGTCTGTCACATAAGTCATATACGGTGTCCCGGTGGAAGTCGATGTACCTGCGTCTTGACTTGTATAAGTTTCCGCCGGATCTCCCAGTCGTACCCCTTGGTATGTACAAAAACGATCCGACCGTGTGTAAACAACCCGAACATATTCAATCCCAGCATCAGAATAGAGGTCCTCTTTCCGCGGGTCGTAGTATGCCGTTATAATCTGTAGATCGTCGTTCTCATAGACCGAGCAGAACACATCTTGAAATTCCAGGACATCCGCATCCAAGTACTGACCATAAGGAAGGTTGCCATCTATACACTTCAAAGAATCCAAGAAGTCCTGAGGCAAACTGGAAAATTTCATATCCGGCGCAATGATCACAACGCCGTCCGTTAGAAGCGCTCTCGTGTAGGTGTCCCAAGGAGACAATACTTCCCTGTATTGTTCAGGGAGTACTTCCGGCAGATACTCAAATGTCCTGCTCAACCACGGGACAAAATCTTCCGTAGATGGCACGGCTGTTTCTGCGGGATTGGACTCTCCGGACTGGACAGAAACTTTTGCTGTACAGGAAGTCAAGACAATTGACAAAAAGGCAACTGTCAAAAGCAGTTTAGATTTCATTCATGCCGCCCCCTTCATACGATTATCAAGATAAGCTTAATCATTTATAATTATTTTACCATTTTCAAAAGACAATGTAAAGAATGAGCCAGATATTAAAATAAATAGGAGGTCAAATCATGGCAAATTATACCCTTCAATCCCATGGTGGCGCAGGTCTTTATATGACTGCTGATGGCACGCCAACTGCGCGACGCAATGTATATATTAAAGCACGGGTCTCAGCCAGCCTTGATCAAACTTGGCGAATTGATTCGCCAAGCAATGGTGCACGGACAAGAATTTTTTCCTGTAAAAGTAATAACACTGGGGGCTATGCGCTAAATAATGCCACGGCAACAAACAATTGTGATATAATTTCACATATAGATAACTATAAAGATAGTTTAGTCGAATTTGAGCGGTATGGCACCAATGTATATTACATCAAGTGTATCACCAATGGTCGGTACTTAACTGCTGATGGTACGGCTGCAAACAGCAATGTATCTTGGCAAATCAAGGCATCAAGTGAGGCTCAGCGTTGGAAATTGTCCGTAGTTTCAGAAGGAGTCGGACCCTTCTCAGTTTCCAGCTTTAGTGACGGTCTTACTAATAATGTCACTCATACAAGTAGCAATTCAAATATTGCAGTTTACAAGCTTTCTTCCACTCAAAAATTGCGACTTGCAATTACTCTTGCAGGAAACTACGCGATTAGCAGTTCTAATCTTGTTCCTCCTGGAAAGACAGTATCTGCAAAAACCAATTGTGCATTCTTTAGTTCCCAATCTACAGCAAGTTTCAATGGGCTGTTTAAGTCAGGAAGTAGCCTGTATTTAAATAGTTCAACAGCAACAATTCCGGAAAGTCAAACGAACATCACAGCTTTCATAAATGACGGAACACATTATCCCTGCTTTTGTGTCCCATCCAGCGGTGCGCCGACAATCAAGTGGTTTTCGAATTATACAAATTTTGTAAACACATACCAAAACTATGAATACATTTTTTCTGGAGGCCATGCTTTGGTATATAACGGTAAGAACATTTATGACAGTGAAGTGGTCAATGATCAGTCCTATCCGATAGCGTGTCCGAAAATCTATAGCCCCGTTATTTCTCATACAGGAGGATATGCGGATATTGCATGGGATGAACCAACAACAAAAAGGCAACGGACGCTTCTCGGATATGCTGGCGCAAGATATTATCTTATCGTTTCTTCTTCTATGACTATCTTTGCAGCGGCGCAGTTAGCAAAAGAACTTGGTTGCAGTTGGGCTATGTCCTTTGATGGGGGCGGATCTACCTGCATGCGAGTTGGAACCACCAATATTATTTCAAGTAGCAGGTTATTTAGTACAGCCCTTTGTGCTTGCACAAATTAACCGAAGGAAATTGGCATCTATCTCTAAGCTCATAGGGGGGCCTTGTCTCAGGCCCCCCTATGAGCTTCCATGATTGACCAGGTAGCGGCAAGCAGGGCCAGTGTATATACACTGGCTATTTTTGCGCCCCGAGGGGGCTGCAAAAATGCTTGTTGGGGAGCCTCCCCAAACCCGGCGACTTTGTTCCAAAGCCCTTGCTCACTTCGGGACAAAGTGTCCCGAAGTTTCTGTTGTCTGCGCCCGGAGCTAACGCTCCTGTGCTTTCTTCTCCTGCCGCTCGGCCATGCCGAGCAGTTGGTCAATATTGGCCTTGACCGCCACAGCCTCCCGCATCTCGCGCTGGGCCCTGCGGTACTCGGCATAGAGCGCCTTTTTCTGTTCGGTCAGCGTCCGGCGGGATCTCTTTTGTTCCTCCATCTTCGGCAGCTTCGCGCCGCCCAAAAGGTCGCCCAGCTCCGCCTTAGCCGCCCGGTAGTCGGCCAGCTCCGCCTCGTGCGCGGCCAGATACTTTTTGCTGTACCGCGCCGCCTTGTAGCCGTCGAATACAGGCCGGGTCTTGGCGTAGGCCACCGTAGCCGCCATCAGCCGGGCGGTACGTGAAAGGGCCTCCTCGGTCTGCCGCAGCTCCTCGCCCAGAGCGTGAACGCGATCCACCGCCGCCCCAGTGCTGGCGGCAAGCTGCTTGTACTCCGTCAGCCCATACTCCTGTAAATACTGGAGGGCGGCGGCCCGCTGCTTGAGGTTGTAGATGGTAGCCCAACGCGCATAGCCGGGGCCTTTGCCGTTTTTAAGCTGTTCCTGTATGTCAATGAGCAGGCCCACACGTCTGGGCGGCGGGGTATCTTGCGGCAGCTCCGGGGCAGGCCGCTCCCCGGCAATGACTGCGCGGATGTCCTCTGGGTCAAAGCCCTCGCCCAACGTGGATGCGCGGAGCCGGGTCGGCTTCTCCTGTCCCGGCGCAAGGAGTGAGATGACGCCGCCCCGCCCGTGCGTCACCGTAAAGCCGGACTGCTCCATGAGGGAGAGGAAAGCGCCGAAGTCGCCGGGCTTTTGCGCCAGCGCGTCAATGACAGCCAGCCGCACACGCTGTTTAGCAGACGGCGGGCGTTCTCCCACCCACTGTCCGTAATGGAGAAAGCGCCCCTTGCTGTGCAGCTTGGGACGCTCAATCACGGACAGGTCATTTTCAAGACACACCCGGTCGGAGAGCCGCCGCAGCGCCCGCGCCGATCTCCAGAAGTCCCGGAATTTCCGGGTGTAGTCCAGTGAAACAGGATTGTAATAAATGTGGTGGAGTAGGGAAGCACCGCCTTGTCACATTGCTGTGATAGGTTTGCGCCACCCTCTCCGGGAACCGTACGTACCCCTCTCGGAGTATACGGCTCTGTTACTGCTCGTTCAGACAAAACTCACTTTTTGTGGATAATACTGCGGTGGCAATCTCTGCACACCACAAGCGTTTTTCTATGTTTGGCAATCATTGCGATTTCCCACCGTTCCTTGCCTTTGAGATTTTTAAGCTTGTTAATGTGGTGAACCTCGTAATGGTCGCTCTCTGTCGTTCCACATAACTCACAGACCTTTGCTTTCAGCCGGTTTTCAAGGGTATTGACTGCGTATCCGTAGACAACGGCAGCATTGCTGATGTAATCCGTAGCAGGGCCCTTGCCTTTGCAGTCGGCGTAATTTGCGAAGTAACGCCTTTTGTTTCCCTGCTTCGTTTCATAGGGTATACCCCATTTTCCTGTGCCATCATTAAACTTGTCAATGGTTTTGGATAGGCTGGTTTTATGCTTTGAAGCAAGGGTTTTTAAGCAACTGTATTCCATAAGGTAGGCAAGATAGTGCAGCTTGCAAAAGTTGCTTGCCATACCATAATAGTTGCATATTCCTCTTAACTCCGCATTGTATACTGAAACGATTTCTAAGTCTGTGAGCCCAACCAGATATTTCCGATGAACTGGAAACATGGAACCATCTTCCTTCTGTATCGCCACACCTTTAGTGAAAACGAATTGACGGATTTTATCGTTAAGTGGCACCAACAGTTCTACACCCCCATTGAGGGTACGCATTTTTACATGACCGGGGCCACCCCGCTTTATTTTTCCGCTTCTGCGCACACGCACATCATAGCCTAAGAACCCTGCACATTTACTGCTATGGGTTATGAGCGTTTTATCTTCACTGAGTTCCATTTTCAGTGTATCTCCGATAAACTCGGCCAGTTTGCTCTTAATCCATTGACAGTCCTCACGGTTTCCCTTGATTGCTATTAGAAAATCATCCGCATACCGAACATATTTCAGTTTTTTGTCGGTCTGCGCAGTGCAGGGAATGGTCATCAATTTCTGACGTTTGGGCTTATATTCTGCCAGCACCATTTCCCTTTCCTCACCTGTTACTTTCGTCAAGCGGTGGGATAGCCGTTTGATTTCATTGTGCAGCTCTCGGTATTCAGGTGTGATTTGCCCCACTCCGGGCGTGTCAAATTCGGATTTCAACTTCATTACAAACTTGTCCAATTCATGCAGGTAGATGTTGGCGAGCAGCGGAGAAATGATACCGCCTTGCGGTGTACCGCTGTACGTCTTATGGTACTGCCAATTCTCTAAATATCCTGCTTTCAGGAATTTGTAAATCAGCTTGGTTATCCGGGCGTCCTTGATTTTATTGTTCAGCAAGCCTACAAGAACGGCGTGGTTGATGTTATCAAAGCAGCCTTTGATGTCGCCCTCGACAAACCAACGCGTACCGTTGAACTCCCGTCTCAACTGTTTTAAAGCCGTATGGCAACTTCTTTTTGGCCTAAAACCGTGGGAGACATCCAGAAAGATAGGTTCATATACCGTTTCCAGTATCATCCGCAACACTTCCTGCACCAATTTGTCAGTAAAGGTTGGTATACCTAAGGGACGCAGCTTTTTGCGGTTATTCTTCTTCTGGATATAGGTTCGCCTCACCGGCATGGGCTGATAGGTTTCGTCCGCCAATGCTTTGATAATACTATCTATTTTGGCTTCACTGAAACCGTCCGCCGTATCCTCGTTTACTCCTTTTGTTGCCGCACCGTTGTTGGCATACAGGTTTTTGTATGCCACAAAGTAAATGTCAGGACGCAACAGATAGCGATACAGTTTTGTAAATACTTCTTCTTTATTTGCAAGTGAGTTTTGACTGATTCTTGCTAAAATTTCCGTTGTTGGCTTCATGTGAGGTTTTCCTCCCTAATCAACTTCTAATTTTAGTGCGCAATAACTGTGCCCCTTCGCCATGTAAGGGTCATTACCCCTCTCGGACTACTACGAGCACTCCGTACCCTTGCAGGATTTTCAGGCTCCAAAGCCATAGCCGCTTTTTCCTTCCCCCTTTCGTGCGGCACTCCTGGTTAGGGCATCCCCGGTTAGCAATGAGACTTGGTAAATTCGGATTCTCGGTATCGCTTTCGCTTCGTTACCATAGGTTCTCCTACAGGTTGTACGGAATGATTGATAACCGACAAGCCCACAACCATAGCTTGCCTTTTCCGTACCAGAGGTTTCAGGCAATTTTCCTCCATCGGCACATAACAGAAACTGGAAGCTTGCGTTCAGTAAATCCAACTTATACCTTATATTATCCGATTAACATTGCGGTTCAGTCGCACCCGATTGCCTTTAGGTGACTTACCGCTTCCCAGCCGTACTGTGTTCCCGTGTCAGCTTTCGCCTTTCGGTTAGGCTGGCTGTTTCCCGCGTTATCTTACGGGGCAGTACCTTATACTGCTTTTCTCATTACCCTATCCGGGCGTACAGAATGAATGTGGTGTTTGTCAACGTGGGTGCAGACGATGAAAGCGTGTTTCCCCTTGGTCAGCGACATAGCGAGATCATAGCCGATCTTGTTTGCCAGTTCCGGTGTGATCTCCCCCGGCTTGAAGGACTGCCGCATGTGGTAGGCGATCACATCATTGTCCTTCCGTTCCCTGCCGGTAATGGCAGCATACTGCCGTTTGGAAAATAAAAACTCCTGGTCAGCAATAGACGGGTTACACTGGTAGGCCGTGACCAAATCGCCGCCGTTGGTTTTCTCTGGATTCTCTACATAGGCCGTCACCCGGCCCAGGGCCTCGGCCACGGTTCGGCCCATGCCGCTGTGCAGCGGCATCAATCGTGTTGTTGCCATTTTCTAAACCTCCCGCAAAAAGAAAAAGGTGGTGAACGAAAAATCTTCGCCCACCACCAAACCGCTATTTGATTTTCGATAACTGCTCCAATATGCTGCCGAACAGGCCGCTGACCTCTGTCAGCTTGCCGCAGATTTCGTCCACCTCGTCAGGATAGACACCGCCGCCGGAGTTGACCCGGCGGGCGATCTGGTTCACATTGTTGGACGTGTACCGCAGGAGCTTTGTGCACTCGTCCAGCTCTTTGATTTGCAGTTGGACAATGTAGCCGTCAATACACAGCTTCCGAATATAGGCGCTCATATTGTGAACGCCCATCAACGCCATCCTCTGTTCGATTAAGCTCCGTTCCTCGTCTGTAACTTTGAAATAGATACCGCTGGTCTTCTCTTTTGCCATAATCCCCCTTATCTCCGCTTCTGCCATACGAGGTCATAGCCGAGAGCGTCAGCCAGCTCGACCGCTTCCTTATAGCGCAAGGATTCACGGCGCAGCTTGTCGGAGAGGTTCGGGACGCTGGGACTCCATCCGTATTGCTCCGTTAGCTTTTCCACTAACTCGCTCATGGTGAAGCCCTCCCGGACAATATAGGCTTTGATTTCGTTCCTGATATTCATAAAAATTGTACTCCTTTCTAAATTGTGTTCGCCCTCCGGCGTAGGAATAGAAAACGCTCCCAGCAAACCGGGCAGGTCGTTCACCATGCCCAGGTCACAGGAGCGCACATCGAATTTCAGCGTTTAGCGTAAAGTCATGCGAAATGGTGAATACCAGCAGGGGAAGACGTATTGCGTTCGCCGCTTGGCGTTGCGTGTTTCCACGAAAAAGCGTTATGCTGATACTGTTTTGTTCGCTGATTTCACATAGATTGAAATTTAGGGCGAAAAAAGGGGTGGTCCGCAGACCGCCCCTTTTTGCAGCATATTCAACCCTGGGCCTCTGCCGCCCGCTTTTTCTTCTCACGGGAACGCCTGGAATATTCCCGCTGTTTCTCCCGAATCTTCCGTCGCCGCTCCTGTTCCTCCAATTCCTCC